>Ga0181612_115039_pt1 | contig 16701 bp, 33 predicted proteins | sample HoacroProtozoa21_FD_119630 | JGI IMG/M metagenome (GOLD analysis project Ga0181612, IMG submission 119630) | Hoatzin crop microbial communities from Cojedes, Venezuel. Combined Assembly of Gp0051906, Gp0051904, Gp0051908
TCCAGGGATGGTGACTCCACCACTTCCCTGGACAGCCTGTTCCACTCTTTCAGCAAAGAAATTTTTCCTAATATCCAGTGTAAACCTCCCCTGACGCAACTTGAGGCCATGCTAGCTCTTTGTCCCTTCTTCCAGGTTACCTGATGGACATCCTCCGGCGCCGTGGGAAACGAGGCTACGAAGCCTTCCTGGAGTCCTTAGAGTTTTACTACCCGGAGCACTACACCCGGCTAACGGGGAGGGAGCCCGCCCAACGCTGCTCTATGATCCTGGGTAGGGGCAGGTGCTCCGTCCCCCCTTCAGCTGCTGCTCGCATGGGAAGGGCCAGAAATCTGTGCGTGTACATGTATAAAGCCCTGGTTCATGCTACCTGTGTGCAAGGAACCCTGACAGCACTGTGCTCTGATGTACATGTGTGACGGGCCGTGGTGCCGTAAGCCTGGAACAAGAAGGGCTGCAAACCCTCAGGAGAGCTTGGCACCACTTGATGGAAAACAGAGCGTTGGGTTGCTTTTTTTGGGGTTACCCCTGTCTCAGCCTCCAGGACCTGATTCTCCTTTGTCTCCCTCCAGATGAGGAAGGCCCTGAGGGACTAACCCAGTTCCTGATGATGGAGGTGAAGAAGGTGAGGGCTCAGCGAAAGGAGCACCTGCTGAAGGAGCACCAGCTCCAGGTGAAAAACCAGGCGCTGGAACAAGAGCAGGCCCGGCTGAAGCAGCAGCTGCAGGAGCTCCTGAAGGTGAAGGAGCGTTGCCAGCGGCTGAGAGAGGAGTGGGACTCCAACAGCGTGGAGCTGCTGAGGCTGAAGGACGAGAACTACATGATGGCCATGCGCTACGCGCAGCTCTGCGAGGAGAAGAACCTGGCCGTGCTGCGGAGCCGGGACCTGCAGCTGGTGGTATGGCCCCGGGGAGCGCAGGGGTTGGCGGCGGGGGTGTGGAAGCTGAGAGGGATGCACATGGATGTCCGCACATGGTGACCCGTGGGTGTGAAGGAGCTGATGGCAGATGGGATGTGTATTGGGGTGTGTGCCCATGGTCTTGCAGAGCGGCTAGGTCATGGGCATGGCACAGGAGGCTTATTCGTGCCTTCGGGCAGCTGGAGATACATCACCTGGAGGAGCCAGAACCAGCTCCTTGAGGGAGCTGCCATTTTCCCTGGCATCTCTTGGCTCTCAGCCTGGCTGCCAGTACCATGAGATGCCCTGTCTGCTCTTACACACGCTCGCTGCCCTGCCCTGTGTCCGGGCAGCACAGGCACGCAGCAGGCAGCTGATTCTGTCATGCTGCGTGTTTATATTTACTCCTTCCCCAGGAAAGGGCTTGCGTTTTCCTTTCTAGAGAGGACGGTGGCTTCGCTGGGTGTGTGTGTGCTGCCTGGGGCTGCCCAGCCCGCCTTGCTGCTCGCAGGAGCATTTTGGCCCAGGCTCCATCTCTTTCCCCGCCGCTCCCCACCGCCTCCTCGTCTCCCTCATGACGTTTGGGAGACTCATGCCGCATACCTGAAGGAATTCGTGACACTGCGCTCCAGCTGCCAAGCTCTCGCCTCCAGCAAACGCGCCCATTTCCTGCCTGGGCAAGGGCAGCCCTACCTTCAACCTATTAATAACCCAGTTTCCTCGGTGCTCAGCTGCCTCCTGGCATTCCCCCCACCAGTCTGGGCCTGGACCTCTCACACAGCCCCATGGTTACCTTTCATTCCTCATCCTGCTCTGCCAGCGCCGGGATCCTCCTCTACCTTTTATCCGGCGTTCCTGCCAATGCCAGCTCCCCTGGCTTCTCTGAGCAGGGAGGCGAATTGCTTGCAGGTGACTGTGGGGTGGAGAAATCCCCCTGGAAGCAGGGTGGGTCACCAGGTCCCAGCCTGCTTTTCCCTCCCTGGCTCCATGGTCCAGAAATGACTGATCCCCAAAACTTGTTTTAGGTCTTTTGGGGAGATTTGCAGAAGTTATCCAGTTCCCAAGTCCCTGCTTGGCAATTTTGGCAGTGTTGCTTACTGCTCAGTGCCTTTGATGGGTTTCCTCTACCTCTTTTCATCTCAAAGCCTTACCTGGCTGTGAAACTCTGGTTCTCTGATCAACCTCATTGGTCGTTACAGGTCTGTGAGGACCTCCCTTACTCCTAAAAGTAACTGACCTCCCCTGCTCCAGTGACACGGTGGTGGAGGAGTGCGAGAGCAGGCCAGGGTGTGATGATGCATCTGTAGTACCTGCAACCTCCAGCAGCTTGAGCCTCAAACGCTTCCCAGGCCAGAAGTGACCTCCCCACACTGAATGGCCTCCCGTGGATTTTTCTGCTGTCAATTTGTTTCTCGGCTGTTCTAAGAGCTGGGAAGCCTTTGGGATACTCACAGCTGCTGGCTTTGGCAATGCACCAGAGGTCCCTGGTCTACTCGGGGTCAAGACCAGCTGCACTGGGGATGCCGCAAGGTAGCAAGAAAGTTGTTGTGCTGAGAGAGGATCCTGAGACTGAACGCGCTTACGCAATTGCATCTTCCTCCTTTGCCCTGCAGGGAAAAGCTTTTGTGTACAGCTGTGGTAACTTTGGCCCAGCAGTAGGATAGTCCTTCCTTCCTGTGGTTGCCCAGCCATCACTTTCCTTGCCTCCAGACTTGTCTTCTGCCCTGCGTCTTCTCTCTGCTTCCCTCTCCCGCCAAGGCAGAGGTGCAGGGCTGCGTGTGCCGGACTATGTTTCTCCCCTGGGCTGCAGGTGGACCAGCTGAAATGCAAAGTCACCAGCCTGGAGGAGGAGTGCAGCCTGCTTCGGAAACAGGTGTCTGCACCGCCCCAGCGAGAGCCGGAGGAGCGGGGCCATCCTGATGCCATGTCCGAGCTGCAGGCTGAGAACCAGCGGCTCACGGCATCGCTGCAGGAGCTGCAGGGCATGTTGCAGGTACCCGACAGGGCTGGGCAGGATCCAGGCTGCCTCCTTTCCTGGGGCTGCCCCGGTGCCGGTGACAGTCTGCCTCTCATTGCCCTGGTCTCGTGGTCCCTTGGTGCTTGTGGTGCAATGATGGTACCCTCTCGCCTCCCAGACACCCGGTGAGGGCCCAGTGCCAGGCTCTGAGCAGATCCTGCTGGACATCCTGGAGCACGACTGGAAGGAAGCCCAAGACGACCGGCAGGATCTCTGCCAGAAACTCAACTCCCTGCAGAACGAGCTGCAGTGGGCCGAAGAGCTGAGGGACAAGGTAGAGCATCCATCACCGCCCCCATCCCTGCACACTGAGCAGGGCCTGGAAGACAGGGGAAGGAGGGGGCTGGGAAGCTGCAACAGTCGCTTCCAGGAGGACTAATGCTCGCTGCTCGCTGTTGCCAGTACCTCCAGGAGGTGGAAGATCTGCAGCTGAAATACCGGACGCTGCAGAAGGACTGCGATCTCTACAAGCATAGGATGAACACAGTGCTGCTGCAGCTGGAGGAGATCGAGAAAGAGCGGGACCAGGTGAATTGCTCTCCTCCCTGCCTCTCCATCTCCCAGCAGGACCAGGGCTTTTGTCTCTGCTCTGGATGTCCCCTCCTTCCCCAGTGCACCTTCTCCATCCATTCCAGGGTGGGAGGTGGGGATTAGTAGTGTGGTCCTCCACCTTCTCACTCTCAGCCTGGCTCCTTGCAGGCAATCCAGAGCCGCGATGGGGTGCAGCTGCAATACTCCCAGAGCCTGATCGAGAAGGACCAGTACCGCAAACGCGTGCGGGCCCTGGAGGAGGAGAGGGACGAGCTGCTAAGCAAGCTGAGCCAGGCAGAAGGGCTGAACAGCACGCTAGAGGCACAGCTGCAGCGGTGCCAAGGCAGCCGCGGCCTAGGCAAGGTGAGGGTGGCTGGAAGGAAGGGGGAACAGAGAAGGCAGGGGGATCGGGGCTGATTTCTGGGGGAAGCAACGGGATGATGGAATCCCTTCTCTCCCAGATGTGCAGCTCTTCCTACTCCCTCTGCTCCAACCTCAGCAGCACCTGGAGCCTTGTAGACAACCCTTCCAGCTTTACAACCGGAGTTGTGGATGCACTGGGGGCTTCTGCTGTCCCATTCCTGGGGGACTCGGCCATTCAGAGCATGGTGAGTGCTTGATCACAAGAGGCTGACCCTCAGCTGAGGGCAGTGGGGACCCATGCTGCTCAGGAAGGGCACAGAGACATTGGAGCAGGTTCATTGTGGGGCTGTGACTTGGTGGAAGACTGGGCATGGGGCGGTGTGTAAGGCAGGACCAGATGCCCAGTGCGAAGCTTTGTTCTCTTGGTCTCTGACAAAGCGTGCTCAGCTAGGTAGGAAAGAAGGGGAAGCAAAACTCTTCTCATCCCATATGACACCCTAGAGATCAACAGCCTCATGTGAGATGTATCTTCCCCAAAAAGCTGTTTAATCTACATATCCCAGCTCTTTTGAATCCTGTAGCAGCATCGTGCTGTTTTTAATGGAGTCAGGTTCTTAACAGTTTCCCTTTGACTCTTTGAACCCTCATCCTAGAGCACCCTAAAGTGGGTAGTCCTACGGGTTACTCACACCTCTGAGTGTGCGGTGGCTGAAAGTGAGATACAGTGACAAGGCTGGATATTCTGTTCGTCAGCTACTACTCCCATAGCTTGTACATTGCAAAAAGTTGGGAGCACATTGTCGTGCATCTCCATCTGTGCTCTCTCCCTGGGAAAACAAGGAGCCCCTGGGTTTTTGGAGGGATGTGGATGATCCCTGAAGAGGCATGTGGTACTCCAGGAGCTGTTTGCAGCCTAGCCCAAAGGGAGGGGAGAGCTGTTGCTGGGTGTTGGTGTTAGCAGTTATCTCTCTTTCACTCTGCCCAAGGAGGTGACTCCCGACAGTGAGAAGGATATCAACCGCCTTTCCACCTTCCCTTTCCCACCTTGCATTGGCTCCATCCTCCGGCGGCAGCGGGAAGAAAGGTGCATGCCCTACAAAAGGTGATTGCCGGGGGCTGCTTGAGTCTGTGTCTCCTCTGTGGGGGTTGTGGGGGCCAGGGAGAGCAGGTTGTCAGGGAAAGGGGAGCCTGGAATGGGGACTGAGAGTGGGAAGGCTGGGTGGGAGGTGCGTGCTGGCTGAGGGGTGCTTTGGGGGAGAGGGGGAAGGCTGTGGGGGTGTGGATGGGGTTGAGAATGGGATGCGAACAGGTTTTGGAAAAGCTGCTGCCTCACAGCTCACCTTTGTGTCTCCTTTGTAGCTTGTCCTGTGGCTCCTTTAGCAGCATTGAAGATGCAACAGGTACCCGGGTGGGGGCTTTCCCCAGAGGGCTTACCTAAAGAGAAGTGGTGGCTGTGGGGAGAGGTGTTGGACAACTGACCCTCCCTCATGCCCCTGGTTTGGGCAGCTCACTGCGAGGGCTCTGCACCCGTAGCAGGGTGCTGTGGACCCACATATCCCCCTTCCCCCGCCTCCGCTGCTATGTCTGGCACAGCAGCTGGAAGAGCTTGTTTTTCCTCTGCAGAGCAGGTAGTTATCCATATCAGCTCTGTTTAATTCATGGAGAGCTGCATTTATGGAGAACTTGATGTGGAGTTGAGGGAGTAGGTAACAGAAGAGAGAAATGCCTTCACCCTGGGGTGTTATGGGTTCTGGGTGGTGGGTTGTAAATCTTCTGGAGTGGAGCTCCTGGTGCTGGCAGGTCCTGTGGTGGGTGCTGGTGGCTGATCTCCTCCGGGGACATCCAGGTGGCCCTGGCTGTGGCTGCCTTCTGACCGAGACACTGATGAAGGGAGCGAAGATTTGCTTGTTCTGAGGAGACATTGGGAAACCCTTTCCAGGAGGGTGACCGTTCAAAGCCTCCCTGCAGCCTCAATTTCCCAGGCAGATGCTAGAAAATGCCCAGGAGGGGGGTGACACACCCTTGCCACCCCAAAGAATGTGAGCTCCCTGCAGCGCTCGGAGAGGTGATGTGCCCCCTCTCTCCCTCTTGCTCTCTTTCCTAGGCAGTGGTTTTGCTAGCGCCTCGCTTGGGGCCTTCTCCTCTTCTTCCAGCAGCACCTACGCCAGGGTGAAGTCAGAGATCTGCTTGTCCACGCTTCCCAGCCGCGAGGAGGTCACTAGGAGGTGACTGCTGCTCTCTGAGCTGGGCACTCTGAGCCGGCTGCTTGGGGGGGATGCTTCGCGGTGCTGGGGGACCACGCTTGGGAGGTCCTTCCTTACTGCCTCCCACCTTGCGGACTCTTTCTTGCTAGTGGGAGAGGAGAGAAAGGAAGATCCTGTAGTCCTTGCTTCCTATCAGGACGCTGTTTTTTTGTCCTGTCCCATATGTTATGGCAGGGGGGGGGATGTTGCCCTGGGTTGGACACACATCTGTCTAGGTAGGAGGAGGTCTAGGGGAGCCCAGCTTGGCTTTGGTGTTGGGGCTGGTGGGGTGGAACGGGTCGTATGTGTTCATAAGCTCTGTCTGTGTGCCCTGGTGAAGACTGTGAATCACGAGCTCTGTACCACGCAGTGTTCATACAATAAACACCCTGTAGCTGGACACAAGGTGTGGGGGACAGGTTCTCAGAAAAGGCAGCAAACTTCAGTTGCTGGACTTGGTGTTTCTCCTTGCCAGGTCACTGGTGGTACAGCTCACTAGCATGGGTCACCCCAGCAACCCCTCACCCCAGGAGAAGAGGCTCAGAGCGGACATCTCCATCCTTGGCGGGAACAGGACAGGGGTTTACGTCCAGTGGGTGAAGCCAGGCTCACGCGTCGAGGATGCAGGACTCAGGGAAGGGTGCCGGCTGATTGAGGTAGTCTGGGAATGGGCTCGCTTTATGGGTTTGCCAGGTACCAGGGATGATGCAAGGAATGTGGAGCGAGCCCCAGTGCAAGCCGACCTCTACCCAGCTTGAAGCCTGCCTCAGTTTCTCTTGTTTCTCGGGACTGCTCCCTGCTTTGTGCAGCGCAAACACCCGTCCAGGTCTCATGTCACTTGAGCGTACCTATGTATGTAAAAGTGTTGAGATCTTCTGAAACACCTCTTCCAGCTGTGGGAGGGGAGAAACCAAAAGGAGTCACACAGATTAAGATGGCAAGGTAGCTGTGTGTCCCTGGAGTTTTTTGTCACCTTGTAGTATTTCGGAGCGGTCTGCATCCCGCATCCTGCACATGCCCGTTGTGAAGTGGGCAGTTCTGGAGCGAGATTTCTCAGGCCTTTGTGACCCCCTGGAGCTATAGAGAATAATTGCTCTGAAGAAAGCTCCTGGAGGGAGGGCAGGGCATTTGTTTTGGTGAGAATGATACCACTTGAAATACAGCTATGCTACTTGAATTAATATCCCACCTGTAACTGAAAATAAACCAGCTCTCCTGCCCTCACTCCCACACGTGTTCATGCACGCACGTTTGCTTTCACAGCAGCCTGGCATCCAGGCTGAGTGGTGGCTGGCAGTGGGTATTTTAGAGGCAGAGGAGGGAACCAGAGGCAGACTGAGTATGCCTTGTCCTCAGCTAGAGCTTTCCCTGGGCCTGCCTTGCTCTGTAATATCTCTTGTGTAACCCTGATGGGTGAGGGAGCTGGCGGGGGGAGCCTGCTCTTCCAGCCCCGAGGTCTAATGGCATCGGGTCCTTGCTAGCTGAGGGTGCCGTCGCTGAAGGAAGAGGTGCTTTCCCTGGAGAACTGCACGCGGGAGGTCGCCTACCTGAGCCTGCTGCATTGGGATGAGCCCTCCAGTCTTGTCTTTCAGCTGGACCTGGAAGGTAAGGCCCTGGCAGCTGGGTCTCCTTTGAGCCTGAGCTCTCTGCCTCCCTTTCCAGACCCTCCAACCAGCCCTGGAGGTAAATCTCAGTTATTGTCTCCTCTCCTGTTTGGTCCTAGGCCACCATGTGTGACACAGGGGTTGGCCGTAGCTCCGGTAGCTTTCCCTGTCTGGTGTGACATGTGCATCCTCTGAGTTACAGGATGGAGGTACAGACCTTCTGTCTGTTTGCCTCCTCTGCAACCCTCTCCCCAATCCGTAGCATCACAGCTGTGCTGGAGACTTGCGTATCGTGTTGGTGGTGGTTGTGTCTGTGTCCGCATCGGTGATCTGTATCTCCTGCTTCAGGATACCAGCCTCTGCGAGAAGCCCTAGAAGAAGGGAAGAAGTTTTCTGGAGACTCGTTCTATGTACGCACCAACCTCTCCCTCCTGGAGCCATCAGACCCTTACGCGCTGTGCGTCAAGTGTCGGGAGATCCTCCACGTCACGGACACTATGTACAAAGGGCGGCTGGAGTGGTACTGTTCTCGCGTCGATCCCTTGACCATGCGGGACCTGGACAAGGGGACAGTGCCCAACTACAGCAGGTAACCAGGGTGAGGAGGAAGGCAGGGTGTACCTGCCCCATTTCTCTCTGGTGAGCATCCCCTAGGAGTCCTGAGGGGTGCGGACTGGCCTCTTGATAGTGGGGGCTGCCCAAGCCTTGTATGGCAGACCAGTGGGGTAGTGTTTGGGTGCCGTTGAGAGCCTGGGAGGTTGAGTGAGGGCTTTGATATGCCAGTGCTTCAGCTGGTCTCTGTGGGGTTTGGCGAAGAGTCACAGCAGGCTATGGTCCCTGGGGCTCAAGAGTTGCTTGAATGCAACCTCTCTGTCTTTTCAGGGCTCACCAACTTTTGAAGATCCAGGAGAAGGGCCAGATGCCTGGGCAGCAGAGGGGCCACAGAAATAACGTAAGCCAAAGAATGAGAGCTGTGTGTGTGTGCGCCTGTGGCCACCCCACCACCTCAGCATGCAATCTGCCCTACTCTGTTGGTAAACCAACTTGTATAGATGTGGCAGCTGGGTTAACAAGCAGAGCAGGGGCTTATAGCCCAGGCAGTGTTACTGCTCTGTGGCTGCTTTCCTACCCCCTCCCCACTTCCCAGACTGAACACGATGGGTGGCAGACCTGATCCCATGCTTTTTGCATGTGTGCTCCATCCCCTTTGCCAGCAGATGTTCTGCAGCCAGCTCTGTGTGTGTGGGATGGTCTATGCTCTCAGCCTTATTGCCCTCCTTTTCTCCTCAGCTAAAGAAACGGGCCTTGGACCAGCTGCGCCTGGTGAAATCCAAACCACAGAGGAGCTCAGAACAGCCCCCTCAGCAGCTGTGGCTGGACCCCTGCTCAGGTGAGCTGTGACCCTTGCACCTGCCCCATCACCGCTGGACACCCCATGGTCCCCTGTGGGCACTGAAGGGACATTGGCATCTGGGATGCCTCAGTCTCTCTGCCCAGGATCTCTCTTATAACCGTGCTAACAGGATTTTGAGAAGCCCGTGCAGATTTAAAGCCTCTGCTCCTTTTCCTAGGCTTTCTGTTGCTTCCGTGGTTCTTGGGCTCATCTCACTTGTTGTGGCAAATAAACTAGTGTCTAACTCAAGGGAGTCTCAGGAAATGGGCAAGGGGGGCTACAGCAAGGGTACCTGGCTGTGGGTGAGTGTTGTAACCGGGGTAGCATCTCTACTGGGACATAGGATGTTTGGCATGTGCCTCCATGAGTCAGGATGAGGGGATGGTACAGGAAGAACAGGATGGTCTGTGGACTAGTGGCAGCCTTGTCTCCCATTTTCTCACCTTTGGCTTTCTCTTCTTCATTGCTGTCTTTCAGACCCAGACAAGAGCCTGAAGCCTTACAGCCTGGTGCGCCCTGTGGTGATCAAGACACCCCGTCCTGTGGTGCTGTCACCTAACTGCATTGCACCACGGCTCATCAGGAACCTGCTGGACTTGCCTACCTCTCGCCTGGACTTCCATGTGTGCCCAGCAGGTAGGCAGCAATGAGTGGTTGGCATGTGCAAGGCTGTTTTAGGAACCTGGTGCTGAGTGAAGTAGAGCGCACAAGTCTCCTACTTCCCAGTGCTGCTTTTCCTCTTTTACCTCCAGCCACTTCTTAGCTATATGGTGAAAAGCCAAGACGTTGCTCAAGGATGTCACTTCGGTTGGAGGCCTTGGTCAGTCAAATTCAGGGAAGAGGTGCTCTTAGTTTTGGAAGTATAAGCTGTGGTCTCATGGGACTCTTGGAGAGGACATGAGGTGTCTCTCCACTGGCTAAGTGTGGGGGTCTCTCAGTCTTCCCAGACAATACCCGTTGACAGGTCACCTTTTCGGGCTGAGTGTCTGCAAGACGTTCCCTCCCGTTATTAACTGTGTCCTATCCCTTTGGCCCAGAGGGAAGTCGGCCCTCCCTTCTAGTCTCCTGGGGCATGGGGATCCTCTCTTTTTTCACTTGAGTAGGTGGCAGTGGCATTGCCTTGCTGCTCCGGGTGGCTCTTCCCAGAGATGAAACTCCTGGCTGAGGTGGGATCTGCAGGTTGACTTCGTACCAGCTCTTTCACCTCAGGAATGAGAGGATCCAGCCTTTGTGCTGTTGTCCCCTTCCTTCTGCCACCAGCGTGAGGCTGACACACCGCTGCAGAGGCTGATGGAGAAAGACCTTTTTTCCCATAGGGAATTTTCACAGAGGACAACTCCTTCTTTCCCCCTTCCTCCTCCCTTCTCCATCTCTCTCCTTTCCCCACATTTAGAGTCCTCCCTTTGGCAACCTCAGGACTGAAAAATGAGCTGGTACATTTTTTGGGGGGTGGTGATGGAGGTAGTGAAAAATCTCTGGTTTGCTGAAGAAGCATGGCTCCGCAAATTTTGGCTGCTGGGCTTGTTATCTGAGTGACTTGGCCACATATCCTGTCCTACTGAGCCCTCTGCAGGGTCCCCCTCACACTGCATGGGGACATGCTTCGAAGCCATTACTGCAGCTGGAGACTTTACACCGAGGGCAAATATTCTGTTCTCCCCTGTCAGTTTTGCCTGTTGCAAGGGAAGAAAGGTGATCCGGGAGCCCCGACCCATTTCCCTTTTCTTCGCTGCCTGTATTTTCCCTTGGAGAACTCCCCAGCTGATGCAGAGTCAGTATAAGCCAGCTGATCTTCTGCAGGAGCCTGATGCCCCCATTGAAAACAGATGACTTTGTGGGATCCGGCTGTAGCTGGGAAGTACCTGTGCCACCAGGCAGAGGTAGCAGAGGATGCCCAGCCAGCCTGGGGCTGGGGAGAGCTGGAACACGCTCTGAACCCAGTTCCAGGTGTGCCTTCTCCTAAGTACATTATTTCTATCTTAGGGATGAGCAGCTCCTAAAAGCCTCTTTAAGTTCCCTGCTTGTGTTTCGGTGGCAGTGTGGGCAGCTGCCTAGGGCAGCAGGGTCAGCAGGGAGAGCCTAGCGCCTGCTTCAGCCGCACCGGGCTGCAAAGCCGGTGGCTCCCAAGCGAGGTCTCAGTGTGTGCGTTGTCTCGTCTTCTGGTAGGAGTCACCGGGGGCACCTGGCAGTCGTTGCTTTGACCGCGCTGGACCTCACTGTCCTGCCAGCTCTGCCCCAAGTTCTCTGCCTCGGCATCACCTCTCTGATGCTCTCCTGCCTGGTGTTGGCTCGGCTGCCGGGTGCTGTCCTTCTGCCTCCAGACAGGGGGAGGCGGCTCAGGCTGCCACAAAAAAAAAGAGGTTCAGCTTGCTCCTCCATCATCCTCTCGCTCTCCTGTGCCAAGATGTACGCTCCCCTTGCTTCCCCAGCCCTGCAGCTCACTGGAGCCATCTATGAGCCCATGCAGCTCACACACCCTACAGAAGACCTACCTGGCAAAATAAAGTGGTTATTGTTCTGCCATGCTCTCTTACGGAGAGGGTGGGACAGTGTGGCAGTGAAGAAGGAAGGAAAATGGCTGTAAGTTGGCTTAGGCTGCTGCAGTACTGCAACACAAGTGCTGCTCTTGCCCTGCAAGATATCTTCAGCTGTGATATCTTGCTTGTTCTGTATGCAGAAAGCTGCAGGAGATCCATGCCAATGTGTAATGTATAATTAGACTCACTCTCCAGAATCCATAAACACTGAACCCGAGAAGCATCAGCGTGGCAGCAAACATGTGGGATCTGAGGCAGAAAGTACCTGCAAGAGGGAGAAGGGGCTGACGTCTCCCTTTTCACATCTCCTCTTGTCTCGCAGAGAAGCTGGCAGAAGGGGATCCCAGTGCAACCAACACTCAGGAGCATCCTATGTCTAGAAGTGCCCCTCAGGACCAGAGGGAGAGCGGGCGAATCCGCATGATCCAGGAGGCAATGGAGAAGGTACCGAGCTGTCTGGTGTGGGGAGAGAGGGCCAGGATGGGGCATCTCGCTCAGATTGGAGGAGAGGAGGGGACAGCTGAGCGGGTGAGGAGGGAGTGTGGTGTGGTGATAGAGAAGGAGCTGCTTGCTTGGGGGCTGTGTAATTTGGAGGATGTTTTAGGTCCAGGTGCTGTGGGGTTGTGGATATGGACTTTTCCCTGAGTCTCTGTTGAGCTTAGGGGAAAGAAATGGCAACTGGGGATTCGTGGGGGAGACGGTGGGAAATGCCATACGCAAAAGCGACCTCCCTGCTCTCATGTTCCTCATCTTCGCTAAAGCGGCAACAGCTCTGCTTAGAGCAGACGGAGAAATGTGGGGCTGTGGGTGACAACGGTGACAAAGGGGATGTGAAGATGGGCTGTGGCTGAGCGAGAGATCTGGTGGGCCTTTGGGTTGGGTTGGCAGTGTGATGGAGTGGGTGACCCTGCTCTTAATTTTCCCCTTCCCTCTTGGCCCTGTCCATAAATCCCACATTTAGTAGAATTACTATTGGAAAAGCAATGATATTTCACAATATGGGGTTTGATTTAATGTGGCTGTCAAGGGCTGGGGTTATTTTTTCTCCATTTAAATCAGTAAATCTGTTCAATTTCCCTTCCAGAGTAAACACTGCCTACTAGAACTGGGAGTTCAGAGTGTGAGGGATCTAATTAAAAATGAAATATACCCCATCGTTATCCATGTCGAGGTCACCGAGAAGAACGTTAGAGGACTCAGGTAAGAAAAGACGGAGTGGCATGGATGAAGGGTGTCGTGGGAGAAGAGAGAAGCCCTTGTCTCTGTTCAGAGGGAGAGACAAGGACTGGTGTGAGAGCACTTGCTCTGTGTGTGTGTGTGTGTTGGTGTTGGCCGCAGTGAAGGCAAAAAGGGCAGGAAAATAGGCTTTGTGTATGTGTGAGGGAATTCCTGGGTGTTTTTGCTACGCCATCTCTCTTGTGCCAAGGGTAATGCTCGTCCCTGTGTTTTCCCCAGGAGCTTGCTGGGAAAGGCGGGCCAGCGGGACTCGGAGGTGCTGAAGGTGTGCCGCGGTGCGGAGCAGGCTCTCCGCACTCTGCCATGCTCCTGGGCCCGCGTGGAGCCCCACGCCTGGAGCCACACCGAGGAGCTGCCCAAAGTGGTTCGGGGATGCATCTTCCAGGAGCAAACCCGCCCGCTGTGGATTGAGGAGGGCGACGACTGAGCTGGGGGTAGCAGAGCGGGCACTGGCAGCTACCATCCCCAAGAGGTGTTCTCGGAGGTCTCTGCCTCCCCAGGCTCTTCCAGGCAGCCTGTCCTTCCTCCCTGTGGGGATGCCGGTAGCAAAGACCCCAGGAGTAGCCTTTCTGGTCCCCTTGAGGCCACTGAGAGCTGGGGAGTAACACGTGCTGCCTCCCCCATCTGAGCTTTCTGTATTTTATTGGAGAGACATCTTCCACCATCATGGTGGAAACCACCCTTGTGGGCTGTTCCCCATCACCTTGGGCTGCCCTTGTCTCTGGTACTTGGTCAAATTGCCAGAGGGGGAACGTAGGGGAGCTGCGTGGCATCAGGCTGTGTTGGAGCATCTCTCACGCACGTTGGAAGCCCTTCTCCCATCATCTCCGTCTCCCCTGCCCTGCGGCGCTGTGTGCTCCAGGCCCCCTCTTCTCCTGTCTACCTCGCCTCCGGCCCCATGGTGCAGGGAGCACGGCGCTTGTGCCAACGCCCCGCCGCAGCTGGAGTGACACTAAGCTTGCAACAAACCCTGGTTTTATAGGAGCTGTACACTTTATTGCTTGTAAATTATTAATGGAGCCTTTTATTGGCAAGCCACGTATAAAGGAGAATTAAATACCATTCATAATGGGAATGGGTGGCAGGCTATGGGCTTGTGTGTTACTGAGAAGGTTTGGATGATGCATGACAGGATATTTTTCTCCTCCTTTAGCCGAGACCTAACTGCCCAGCCCTCCAGGGGAAGGAGGGAGCACTGCTTTTGTTGTTGTAGGGCAGCAAGAGGTGTGAGGAGAGGACAAGTTAAGTGTGCCACATACCAAGCCCCCTCCCATTTCTACTGGCCCCCTGTTTCTCAGTCCCTTCCCTCTCCTCAGTGCTGATGTTGGCCAGCTTGCTCCAGGAAAGCCATGGAAAAGCTCACTTGATGCGTCTTGCTGAGGTCCCTAGAGCTTCGCATCCCTCCGTGCCCTGGTTATTGTGAAGTGACAAGCCAGCTACCTCACCCACCGGGGGGACAACAGTGTGACTGAGCCCACCCACACTGCCAGGAGAGTGGGGACAGTGCCCTTCCGGTGGGGCTGTTCTCACCCTGACATGGGGCTGAGTGTGGGTTCAGAATCTGGCAGAAGGACAGTGGAGGGTTCGGGTAGCAGCAGCCATGCTCACCCACCCTAGCACAGTCCTGACTCCTAACCGATCGCCTGCGATGGGAAAGGGGTGCCACGTTACCCACGCCATGGAGAGGTGGTGGTCGGGGTGGTGGATGGTCTTTCTTGGGACATGTGAGAGGAAAATGGGGTCTGTGGCTCTGGGAGGCTCTGTGGGGCACGAGGCCAGGCAGAGGGCTGAGCCCACTGATCCTGGGGTCAACGGGAGAAGATGGGCAACGAACACCGGAGTCAAGTCCTCTCTGTGACCTCCTTGCCCCTGTGCAAAGGGCAACGCTAGCGGCACGCACTTCTGAAGCTCTGAGCAAAGATTAACTTGCTGATCGTCACGGGTCCCCTGTGGGGTGTTATTTCAGGCTCTAAACCAGTTGCCTGTGTCTTTTATGAGGACGAGAGTGAAGGGGGGAGGAAAGAAAAGATTTTAACCTGCAGTCACTCAAATGTAGAGCAAAGTCCCAGCTCTGCCCTGGAGCGATGCAGCTCTCCTCCCAGGGAAGGGGGAGCTGGTGTAACACATAGCTCCAGATGAAAGCTCCCAAATGGCATTCACTCCGGGGGATGCAGCCTGAGCATCCCGGCACAGCCAGCCCCCTGGGAGGGTGCTTGCCCTGCAGGCAGACAAAGTGGGGCTCTTGTTGAGCTGATGGGAAGACAAGTCCCAAAGCAAGCTCCTATCCACGCCGGCGTGGATTTGGAGATTAGAGTTTGCAGTAGCGCTTGAGTAGCCAGGGAAAACACTCTGCACGAGCCACTCTGATTCAGGGCTTGACAGCTCCTCCTGCCCCTGATGGCACTGGGAACCATCCCCAGCCCTATGGCCTGGGCTGAGGGAGGTTAAGAGCAAGCTCCCCCCCCCCCATTTTGGGTAGTCCGGCTATGCTCCCAGCTTGGTGCTTGCTAGCCCTTCCCCCCAAATAAACAGATGTCCCCCAGGACCTCCTTGGGCTATCAGTGTTGTCAGCTGGAGGGAAAGGAAGGCAAAAGAAGGTTGCTGGGAGGCAGGTTGGCACTGCCCAGCTCTCCTTGCCAGCCTCGCCTGCTCCCAGCCTCCTTCCAGGCCCTCTCTTTACCCGTCCTGTCTCCCCTGAGGCATTCAAAATCCAGCTTCAACTTGTTCTGGACACGGGTGAGAAGCAGGGCAGAGGGCTCCAAGGCAAACATTAATGCCCCCTGCCCTAGCCGCTGCCCTGCACACCCCAGCCCACCTCCTTTGTACCTCTGGGGGGGTGGCTGCCTGCTCAGAGGAATGAGTCACGGGTTAGGTAACAGGCAGAATGCAATTAGCAGCCCTGGGCACCAATTACCAGCTGTAACAGCCTTGTGCAAGCCCCCGTGACAAGTCACCGAGAGCAAGATTTCTCCCTCCAGGGAGGGGACTGGCAAGGCAGTGTGTGTGTCGCCCTGGGAAGTCGCCAGCCCTTTCCACGCTGCACCCCTGCCCCGGCAGAGCTGCAGGACCGTGGGGTCTCTGTCACATGCACCCCCTGAGGATGGGTCAGCCAGCCTGCCCCAGGGCAGGATTGGGCACCGAACGGCCCCTCCATCCCTGGCACCCCAGCAGAAAGCGGCATCTCACAGCGCAAGAAGCAGGCTGTGCTCACCGCTAGCATCAGGCATGTTCCAATTTGTACGTGGTTGGGTCTGACCTGTTCTGCTGCCTGGCACCATGCTCTGTACCAGGTAAATTTGCATCATGTTTTTATGTCTTTTGGGGACATCGCTAAGGATCCTCTGCCTGTGCCCCCCTTCCCTCCCAGCTGAGGTCCTAGGCCAGGGCTAGGAGGTGCTGCAGGATACCTGGGAGCCATAGAAGCTGCCTTTACAGTTGCCTGGGACTGCCGGCGTGTGGCTGAGGCACTCAGAGAGGTGAATTTCTGGTTCAGGAGCAGTGGCTAGCCATGGGAGCAATCACAGTATTTAGCACAGAGGCAGTGGATCAGTCATACCAGCTTCGCATCCCTGCAGTAATGCAAGGCCTGAAGGTGAATTGACTCCCCCTCTGCCCCAAATCAGTGTAAGAAAGCATCACTGTTCAAAGGGATCTAAAAATAAAACCTGCAGGGACCCTCCAAAGGGATATGGGGGATGCTCTGGAGATGTTCTTCCTTCAGAGGAAGGCTAGGAATCTTGGAGACATCGAGAAATACATGAGAGGAGGGAGGAGAAATGGATTCAGTGGTTTCTTCCTTACAAAAGAAAAAAGTTATAGCCAGGGACAGGGCTGGGTTGAAACTGTGTGACAGAGCACACAGTTTTAGCCCTGTGGGGA
>Ga0181612_128723_pt1 | contig 16698 bp, 9 predicted proteins | sample HoacroProtozoa21_FD_119630 | JGI IMG/M metagenome (GOLD analysis project Ga0181612, IMG submission 119630) | Hoatzin crop microbial communities from Cojedes, Venezuel. Combined Assembly of Gp0051906, Gp0051904, Gp0051908
CCAAGACATCCAAACCAAAATAGCTTGAAATGGAGATGTGGAACTAGGGTGCCTGTCTGTGTGATGAGGTCTCTTGTGCATACAAGTCTAGTAGGCTCTTCGAGTGGTTTTGGTTGTTCTGGTATTCTGCAAGGTTTAGCTCCTAGAATATATGGTCAGTATAGAGGGGAAGTAATGCACTTCAAGTTGAATTTGTGAAGGAAGACTGCTGCATTTCCATAACTAAGTCTTTGTAGTTTTTCTTTCTAATACCAGAGATTTATGCGCCAGTATAAGCATTATTTATAGGAACACTGTTAGAACAGTTTACTGTTGCCCTTTCATGGGCCTCATTTGCTTCTCCAACTTTGGGACTAGAAATCAGGGCTATAATCAGAGCATTAATTATGTAGTGTTACCTGAAAGCACAGAGCTTCAGGAAGAGATAAAAATAGTTTCTCTTTCCCTATGCCTTTAAAATAAGGTTTTGACTCCTGCATCGACTGGGAAAAAGGCAGGCTCTCAACAGACTGAAACTTTTCTCTAGTGCTGCTTTTTCCACTTCTGGCAGTGCCTGGGGGAAACTGCTCCCAGCCACCTGCGTGAGGAGAGGACAGAAGTGCCTGTCTGCATGCTGAAAGGCGGCGGTAGAAATCTGCGCAGACAAGATGCTCTCCGCTGGCTTTCTGAGCTGCCCTTGGAGAGTGGAGCAAAGGCAGGGCTTGCCTGCAGGGTGTGTGGCATTTGCAATCCCCCCAGCTCACCCCTGTCAGCAGCCTTTTATGTAGGGTTGATGAGCATCACAAGCCTTCAAACCCTGTGAGTATGACTCCTCAGTTTCTCTGTGGTTTGACTCTTCTGTGCAAGGAGAATTCTTTTTTTTTTTGGCTTCTGTATGACGGATGGCAGGATTTCAGAAAATAGAAGGAAAATCAGATCTTTCCTTGAGTTTTTCTGTCCCATAGAGTTTAGCACCTCATAGGTCAAGGGTAGACTACTAGATTTTTGATTTTTGCTTATTTAGTTCCTAGAAATGGTAGTTGAAAGTATTGAAGAGTTGTGAATGAAACTGAAGGCTGAATTAAAGAAGTTTTAACAGAAAGACTGAGTGCCGAGAGAGAATAGAAACAATTTATTTGTGCCTTGTGCAACACTGGAACTGCTTATGACTGTGGAGTCCTAATACCTGTCACATATTCAAGCAGATGTTATGTGGGTAAGGTAACTTTCAGTGCTTTTGAAGTGAAGCCTCAGTCCTGTTGTACAGAAGATGTTAGAGTGGTCCAGCCTGCTCATTGATGCAGTGTTCACCTCTGTCAGATCACTCTTAGGCTACCACTACGTGCTTTCAAAATGAGTCGAAGTCCTAAGCTGCTCACGGAGGTGGTTGCAGCTAGGTTTGGAATTGGTGGAAAGCCTTTCCCTGGAATTTCCCATCTGGTAGTTAGAAGGGGACCAGCAGCCTGACTCTCCTTGTTTTCTCCGCAAGTAGATCAGGAAAGGGAGTAAGCTTGTTGCTGTGGCTGTCTGATTTCATCTCTGGTAGCCATAATAGACCTAAATGTCTACCTGTGAAAGCTTTACTTACTGCATTGCTATCTGTGAGCTTGTAATTGCTGTCATTGAAACTTAAACCTGAGATTAAATGAGATGCTGTGAAGTTCTGCTGTTTGTAATTATACTGCTTGTTGCATCCTTGATAGGGTGTTTGCTTTGAGACCTGGTTCTGGATTTGCTGCAGATGAAAACTGTCCTCAGTTTTACTTGGCTCCAGCCTTCGGTGTCTTTAACTTTGATAACTACTGTTATCGAAGCTGACTGTTACTGTTCTGTAGGTTCTTTGTAAGTTCAGGCTTTTAAAATACTTATCTATCTCCTAACAAAAAGCAGGGGCTACGAGAACTCACCTGCCATATCGCAGAGCAGCTTTGCTTGAAAATGAATGTGAGGACATTGCTTTATCTGTTCTGCAGTCAAAGTTTGCTGTGGTCTGACTAGAGTAGAAACATCTTTTCTACATGTTACGAGCTGATAGCTTTCATTTTATTCTTCTATTCGAGTTTCTCTTATTTCCTTTTTTGACTTCTGAGAGCAAATATGTTAGTGTAATGTAGGCATTGTGAACTTTTGATCCAAGAAACCTGACTAAAATATCTAAGCAGATTGCGTTTCTAGGTTATTTTGATTATTTTTCTATAATAAATAGAAGCTGAAAGCAAGTGAAGTGTAGTGAATGTAAACTTGCAAGCTTATTGCCTCTGCCTGCAGACCTTGTACTTCTTTCCGTATAAGCACTCTGCATGTTTCTTTAAGAGTGGATAAGCTTTTCATCAAATTAATGACTAATCCTTATCAAACAAGTGTTCATCCTACAATTAGGCGTTCCTGTTCTTTAATTGTATGATGTTTGGTGTACATACTAGTCATGAGTACATTTGGGAATGTAGGTTCTTAATTTTCTCTCACTGCTGGTAGCAGGAATTTGCTGTGAACAGGGCATTATATTCTGGTTGGATACCCGTTATAATTAAATTATCATCTTTGTCTATGTTCAGTGAACCTTTCTTTGAGTAACTTCCAAAAGAATGCACCTTTATGCTCGTTGAGAAAATCTGAACTCTGAAGAAAAAGGAGGAAGATGGAACAAGGTAAATAGTTTGAGGTCTGCTAGGCTTTCCGTGTAGGTTTGGCTAATGGGTTATGGTGAAAGCATAGTTGTTTTCTAATGCAGAACACAATAGCTTGCTTGTTTTCTTTTACTTTGGGCTGGAATCTCTTAATCCCCTCAGACTCAAGCATGAGTATCACATGATTTGGAGGTGTTTGGTTAGTGCACTTTGCTGCTGCGGAGCATCCCTGTACGTAACGGATGAGTAAATTTGGACTGCAGGGAGAAGCCCCATGGAAATTTTCAGTTTTGGAGCTTCATGTCGACATGTTTAATATTTTGTTGCTGGGTTGTGTTGTGGCAAAACCAAGGGGAAGCATCTGGTCAGACTTTCAAGTAAAGAAGGAGATCAGATTTCTGCTCTGAAACTGCTAGTTCATGATAAAAAGGACAACAACTTCAATATACACACAGTATATGTGTATGTTCAGTATACCGACAGATGCTCAAACCATGTTTTAGGGTGTTTGTATGGAAACTTCTTTGCGGGGGAACTGTGGTGGTACAGCTAATCATAGGTCCTGCTTTCAGAATCTGTGACCATATGGGACATCAGTGGATATATAGCTGTCTAATACTCATAAACCCTTTTTTAAAGTAGAAGGAATAATAAATATTCATTAACAGATAATTTCAGAAAATAGAAGCTTCTTGTATAGCTGCATAATAGTAACAACGTGCCTGGTCGCTGCCATGTTGCTTCCCCCCCCCCCCTTCAGTTCTGTGGGCTTTAGTAGCTGGAACCAAAATGTCTTCCACGTGTTGAACTGGAATTTTAGCTTTTAAATAGTAGGATGAATGCTGATACTTGGTGAGGGCAAGTGCTAAGTGCTGATCTAGTGAGAGGACTAGATGAGTAGGGTGTTGGGGTTCTCTAAAATAGAACAGGATTCCCTAAAATGCTGAAATATGATAATGAACTGAGGATTGAGTGATTTAGAAGATGCTGGTCTTGACTCTTGGCGCTGCTTTTGCAGAAGTCGGTATGTTAAGCACCAGGTTGGTGGTGTTTTGCTTGGATTGGTTTCAGTCACTATTCTACCAGCACCTGAAGCCTGCTTCTTCCCAAGCCATTTGACTCGCGTCGAAGGAAATGCAGAAATCGTTGGGAGCTCTGGTCCTGGTGGCTCTATACTTAGCTCATTACTCCAGACAAACTGTCTTTTGCTTCTCCAGTGTTGACTGGTAGGCTGGTTTAAGAGCTGCCTAGCTTTCAATTGCTAGGTCATTCTAACTCTTCTGCAATATTTTTGTTGCATAGGCACTTCTTCCCATGAACTCTTGAAAGACTGGCGATAAGGAAGAGTCTAAGGATGGGAATTCTGTAGTAATTCACTGAGGCGGGGGAAAAAACCCAAGGCCACACCTGCTGTTGTAATCTACTTGGAGTAGGAAGCAATCTTGCAACCTGCTTGATGTGGCGCTTGCCTGCAGCGGGTGGTTAGGTTCCCTGCGGTCCCTGCCCTGGCCCGTGCCTGAACTGGGTGGGTGTGGTGGTGTCCCTGCCGAGGGCTCAGCCCTGGGAAGCTATGGACAAGATTTTGCTTGATTTGACAAGTGTAAGATTAGTGTAACAAGGACAACTAGAGCTATTTCTTGCTTTCATTTTTTAAGACTAGTTTTTAATAAGCTGTTTGTGCAAGCTACAAGTTTAGGTGCTCCCATCCTTTCTGAGGGTCACACCCAGAGAGCAGTCCTATTAAAATTAATAGTGCGATTTCATCATTCCTTAGACTGCCATGCTCTCATTCAGCGCTGAGGTATGAAGACTTTTCTCTTCCTCTGGCGTAAGACAGCTTGATTCGTTCTGGTTGGGGAGGAGACAGTCTGGCAGCTCACTAGCGTTAAGTGGTGTGGTGCTGTGCCCTGTAGCTTATTTTTCTGAACATTACTATTTCAAGTTATTGTCCAACTTTCTAAACATCTTAGCAGTACGTACACCTGCCTGAGACTGGACCACTGCTCACACAGATGTGGTGATGGTCTGGCCAGCCCTTGCTGAATGCAGTTCCTTTACTGCTTCTATCATGCTGCTTGCTCCTAGACCCACGTTGTTTGGCGTTCCAATTGGAGAGCTACTAGGGCAAAGCCTCGTGTATTTGAACATACTGCAAGGACCCCAAAATTGCAATATGACTTAATCTGCCTTGTCTCCTTTCAATTTCTAAACATTTATAACTGCTAATGGTTTTTCTGGTTCCTCCAAGAAAACTCAGTTTTCAGTCTCCTCATAAACCATGTGAGAATCCTAGCAGACCCAGTGGTATACTGGTTAAGAAATAATTTTTCTAAAAGTACACTGCAGATTCAGTAACATTTGTTATTGATCTAGACTGTCTTGACTTACCGAAGGCAAGGAGGGTTAAGTTAAAACATGCCTTGTCAAAAGAAGTCAATCTTAATTGACTTGTGTCATGAAAAGGGCGAGAAGGGACTTAGAGTAATTCTTGCGCAAAAAACTTATTAGAAGGAAGTGGGTGGGCTGGGGAGAATCTAGTTAAGCTTACAGTTTAAAGAAAAGCTTAATGTCAAAAAAACCTTCTAAAACCTAATTTATGTGCTTAAACACAATTTTTTTATGCCGACTCTTGCCAAGACAATTAAAGAATTCCTGGAGCTGGTTTGAATTTCCGGGCTGGGTTTGGAGCGAGGTAGCTGCTTCTGCAGGTGCAGAGAATACTCAGGTCTGTTCAGGTAGGTTGGTGAGTTGGTGGTTTTGTTGCTGGAAGGGTTTTTAGGAGTCTGAAGATGTTGCTGTGAAGCACATTCGTGGTGCAGTTGCGGATGTAGCCAGCTGGGGTTTTTTTACTGCTTGTAAAAGGTCGGCTTTTGAACTTCATCCGTGAATTGATGAACAGTAAACTTTAAACCAGTGGTGTGGCATCTGTTTTCTAGAACTTCAAACCTCCTGTTTGATTCTGGAAAATGTAGGAGGAAGAGTAGGGCCCGGGGGTGGGTTAGTGTTGTTAAAATCTGCCCAACTATTTGCACTTTAGTTAGCTACCAGAAGCGAAGGAATACCCTAGGGCCAGTTCAGAAAGGCTTGCTCAGCTGATTGAAGATCAATTGAGGTAAAACAACTCAGTGCATCCATCATGTTTGCAAAAGAAAGCCTAATCAGCACCATATTTCAATAGCAATTAGTCAGGTTTTGCCGTTGTATTCTCCCCTAGATGACTTTATGCTAAGTGTTGTTGAAAGGCTTGACTTAGCAGAGGCTGTACGTGTTGAAACAAATACGATGGATGGAAACTTGCCTCAAGAATCTGCTGCTCGTTAGCTGACTTCTGAAGAGCAACTTTAACCCCTCAAGCATCATGCTGATGACTTGGCTACTTTGATTTTTTTTTTTTTTTTTTTTTTAAATAACAGTTTAACCAGAACTCTTTAAGAGTTTAAACAGCATACTGATAGTTTGTTGCATATAAGAATGTGGAAGAGAAAGTTGTGAATCTTTGTGCGAAGCTGGGAATTCGTAGATTGTGCTGTGAGTGACAGCTCAGCCTCTACATGGAATTCGGAGCATCTTTGCCATGTTATAAAAAGCTGGTTGCCTGGTGCTGAGCTGTTCCTCCAATGCAGAGCATTTTGTAACCTTTAAACTCTGAGTGTAGAATAGGAATTTACCCTGGTAAAACCTGCATTTGTTTGAAGAGTTAGCTGCTACCTAGTCACCAATGTCCTGCATCTCTAGATCCGAGCCATTTAAATACCAAGGTGTGTGTCACTAAACCTACTGGGTAGGTAGGTTTTTACTTTAATCTCTGGGAGATTTGTCTGAATACTTGTGAGATGAAGAGCATCTAGCTTCAGCTTTATCTTAAGTGATGTTTTTTACATTGTATCTGATGTCAATTTTACAGGCTTGCTCTTTGGGGAGCAGTGGGGAAAAGTCCTTACTAAAGTTTTATCTAAACAAAATAGGCTAGATCACCTGGGCTGGTGGAAGATGTCCTTGCTCATGGCAGGGGGGTTGGAACCAGATGATCTTTAAGGTCCCTTCCAACCCTTACCATTCTAGGATTCTATAATACTACAACATGTACTGGGTATATGGAATATTTAAAAAATAAATGCTTGATGATGAAGTAGGTTGCATAGAGGAGTCTGAAGGCTTCAATGCTGAGGTAAGGAAGAAGTCTTCTGATTTGTCTAGGTAGGTTTGCCCTAATGCCAAGCCTCACTGAATTTTCGAAGGGAGAAGCAGCAGAAATTTCTTTGTGTAAAACGTTAGGCTTGAATTATCCTTTCGGAGTATTTTGAGGTAGCTTGGTGTGAAATTTTCACAGAAATGTTGCTCATACTGAGCTGGTGGGTTGGGGGTTAAGGTTGGTTAAGTTCATAACAACTCAAATGTGGTTCTTTCTCTTCCTTCCAGTATTTTAACTCCTTGTCACAAGTGATGCAGCCTTCCTCGCAGGCAGGTTTGAGGTAGAAATCTGCAGTGTAACCTGTGTTTCAGTGTTGCTTCAGCCCATTGCATCTTCTGAGTTTAACTTGCAGCCTTAGTGCCGTCTTCAGCATGACTAGGCTGATGCACTCTAAAGGGGGATTTTTTAATACAAAACTTCTAGACCAAGGTTGCTGCAAGCAAAGCATTTCACAAGTGCTTCTGCAGTGCTTTGTCTGCTGGAGGTGAGACAGTCCCTGTCCTGAAATAAAGTTGCTGCTTACAACAGCCTTTGCTTGGCGGAGGGCTGCTGGTGGGCTGTAGCCTAGGACAGCTGTGGAGCGATAGGGCTGCTCCGCTGGTCCTGTGAGTCTGGAGCGAAGAATGCCGGCTGCCTGATGGCACGGCGTTGGGCTGGCCTTCTGGTGCAGGAAGGCCTGGATACTGAAGGGGTAACAATTACTACTGGCTTCAAATGATCCCTCAGAGATGCAACTCCCGCAGCTGTGCTGATCCCAAAGTGAATTGGTCGCCTGCGGAACACGCAGCTCTCCTCGGGTTTGCCTGCACCGCTGGCTGGCAGTGGGCTCTGTACCCGTCTGCTGCTTGGCTGGTACCCCAGGTTTACGCAGGAGGTGGAAGCAGATGCATTCCTTTCCTCAGAACTATTTTATTAATTGTTAACCGAAACAGTTGAATTGCTGGTTTTTGTTTAGTGCTTGTGTTAGGATTTGATATGTCATTTGATAATGCTTGTGTGTTTTCCACAGATAAAATGTGCATAGCCTTTGTGGGCTGTAGAGTAGTGGGTTACTGGATTTGTAGATATTAAGGTGGCTAGGCATTTAATTCTGTAGTGAGAGCTAGTGTGCTGACACCACGCTGGAAAGTTACTCAGCAACTCTGTTCTGGTCATTGAGCTGCAAAAAAATAGCGCTGGTGAACTTAGCAAGGTTAAATGAAAAGTGTACAAAACTCAGATGTATGTATTTCAGAGCCTGTTCCTCGAGGTAATAAAGCCTTCATTGGTAACTGTACTCAAGCAGATATTCCTCCTGACTCAAACAAGACTAAAAATTTATGCTGTTTAATACCTATACAGTTAGGCCCTCCAGCTCTTATTTCTGAGGTTTTATGTTAGCTTGACTGTAAGCAAAATGATCACCTGTCAGCTCACTGTAATACTGAAAAGGCGTGATTTGCTTCAAACCTCCTCCAAGGAAATGGAACATGTGCCTCGCTGTGCTTGCTCCGGTGTGAGTTACTCCAGAGTACTGGCAGCTCGCTTCTGTGGGATCGTGTTTCAGGCTGGGAGGTAGAAGCTCGTCTGCTAGCACGCTTAATCTATTTTTGATTTGTCAAGATCTCAAAGGTGGAAACAAAAAACACTTTGTCCTGACTAGTCTCATGAAGACTGACACTCGAATCACTCTCTCTGATTGTCTATTCACTGACTTTCTAGCATGCTGTGCTTGCTGAGGGAAGCTCATTGTTTTGTAGAAGTCACTTCCACTGTCGAAGTTCAAAGGCTTTCATCTGTAGCTTGAACATCTCGTTCTGGTGATTTCCAAGGAGATACTTGGTTGAACAGTTCCATGGTCAGCCTCGTCAGCAGTCAGCGAAGCCCTGCGGGCAGCTGGTAGCCCTGCTGTGAAACAAGGCTGTGCCGGGGCTGGATCTGACTGCTGCCTGCCATCACATCCTGGATGCTGTACCTCCTCTCCCTCAGTCCAGTGAGAAGACTGGGACTGAAGGTACTTGAGATCAGTGCAGAAGAAGCTGTAGAGAACCAGTATCTCTGGGGTTTTGGTGGACTCTTCAGAGAATCATTCATGCTTATTTATGCTTTATTGCTGAGAGAATTGAAGTCTGACAGTATACCCTGGAAATACTGCATCCAGGTTCTAGTTCTTTTTTTATAGATTATGGTAAACCTGTCTTCATTGCTGATCCCGAGTGCCTAGATACAGCAAAAAGTCTGAGTCTTTATCTTGCTGTAGAATTTTCAGGTGGCTGAAGCTCTAATCCTCAGGGCTTTGAATTTCCTATGCATATTAGAGCTGTGTGAGAATTTCCCTAGCACTTGCAGGCGATTGTGAAATACTCAGTTTATCTTTAAGAGTTGAGCTTGGTTTCTTACTTTTTTTTTCATGCTTTTCAAGTTTCTGTTTGCATTTACCTTATTTAAGCAATAATAATTAACTCAAAAGCATTGAACTGGATGACTTATCATATTGGGAGAACAAACCAATAACTGCAATGCAATAAGCATTATTGCGACTTCCTGGTAATGAAAATTCCAGTAGTGGAATACTTGATTTAATTTTTAAGCTTTGAGAAAATAGTGGTAGAATGGCTGTGTCCCTGACTTGCACTTAGGCAGCTGCTTCATACTAGCAAAAAGCTTGGGCTGTAGGAAGAATTGTAGCGGCGTTACAGCTGTTGAGGAGAACAACTGTTGTCATGTTCTCAGCATCTGAACACCAAAGAACGCGGTGTCCACTTATGTTTTTTAATTGTTGATGGTTCCGTGGATGGAGTCTGGATGACACTGTGTACTTCTGCTGGTTCTGTCTAGGTATATTTAAGCTGAAACCTGCAGAGTCAGGGTGTCGCTGTCCTGGCCTCCCACCAGACCACACAGTTGAATCAGCCATGTGCCCGTCTCCTGAAGCGGGTGTCCACAGTAGGTAAGAACTGCTCATGAAGGGATAGAATGGGGGCCTTTTTAGAAGGAGACAAGGCGAGACACAGGATCTGGCTTTAGGTGAAAAGAACCTTACTTAAGGGCTGTAGGGCAGTTTTTGTGTACAGCTGGTATGGACCCTGGCACGAAGGATGCTTCCAGTGAAGATTAATCTCTTGGCTGCAGGTGGCTCTGGCAGGTTTCTTGGCATGACTTGGTTAACCACCACTGCTGTAGAAATAGTGTAGATACAGCCTCTGAAGACCCCCTGAAAATCTCTGAGTAGCTTTGGAGCCTTGTATAAAGGCAACTCTGACTTGTTGGGGAGTGTAAGCATGTGATTACGTTTAAAGCAGTTAGCAATTCTGACTTGTTTAGTGATAAGGCTTCTAGCCTCACAGGCAAGGGCATTAGTTCTATCCCATTACCCTCTTGCACGGCATGCCATCTCAAAAACCAGTTTCTTGTCTCGCTCCGTGCTGTTGTGCTTACCGTTGGGCACTGATTGCCAGCTCTGTAGGCTGGAGCCCAGCTGGGTGCTCTGCTGGGGGGTGGCTGGGCGCTAGCTGCTGGGTGGGCACCTCAAGGCTTGCTGTGTGGCGGGGAGTGCCTGTGTGGAGATGATCGCTCAAAGGCTCAGGCGGTGCCTGCACACGGATGCTCTTCGCACGCAGGGAGAGCTGTTCACCGGCAGAGCTGGCTGGTCATGCTGTTCTATACCAGTTCAGGAGCTTCTAGGATGATGGAAAATTTCCCTAAAGCCAACTTTTGATAGTGTATACTACTGAATTTTCTATTAATTTTACAACTACTGCCGTGGGATTAGTATTGTAACTTAAATAGAGATATTTTGAGAAATTATTGAAGAATTTATGGTGAATGCTTATAGAACAGTAGTGATTTTAGAGTCTGGGGTACCTTAACGACATTATGGAAGCTAGCTATCGTATTACCAAAACCATTCTAAATATACTTCAGCATTGCATGCTGGACAGTAGTTGTGACGCCAGGGCTTGGATATGAATACATCTGACGTGCACACTCGTGAGAATGACAGAACAGCACGTGCTGGACTTGAAGATAGCATTTCTGTCAGTATGGAGTATGGTACAATTATCGTTTGCTTTTGAAACTTCATGCAAACTCGGTAACGTGTGGCTGTTCAGGAGTGACTGCAAGCTGCAGGCTATGGGGAGATCTGACTCCTTCAAAAGAGAATGCGTCTCAGGTCCTGCAGTCCAGGTAGAGCAACCTGCTTGCGTTGGGCTCCTGCATTGGGTATGAGGTCAGGCAAATGGTTCTGGTTTTTCCACCTGCATGAGAAGTCCATCTTCTGGCTGTGGTCTCCCAGGCTTTCTGGTTTTTCCTCTGACGTAGGTGTTCAGCTTGCTGGTGTACTGGTTTATTCCTCATCAGTCAAGCTGTTAAGAGGGGAATAGCTGGTAAGTAATACTTACAGGCTTCTGCAGTGGATTGGTATGAGCTGTGCAAATGTCTGCTGCTTGCTGTCTCTGAGCTTGCTGCTGACTGCTGAATGAAAGGAAGTACAGGGGTGTTCTGGGCATAAGGAGCATGCACCCTGAGAGTCGCACTGCCTGAAGGACTCTGCCCAGCATAGCTGTCCTTATATCGGTGAGGGTGGACTTCCATGGTTGTGAAATTCATAAAATACCATCTCTAAACACAGTCTTAAACTGCCTGGTCTCCTTGGCAGAACTTGTCAGTCTTTTAAACATGCAAGCTCTTCAGGCAGTCTAGAGCTTGGTTTTTGTTGCAGGCAGATGTCTTGATGAGCTGAAGGAGGACTTTGGTAGGCTGAGGAAGTCTTTCTTGCAGTTGTCCTCCTTGCTGCCCATACTAGCAGGAGATGAGTGTGAGTGTCCACTTGAAGCTGTAAGGCAGAGTGAAAAGCCTTAGTTTAACTAAAAGTGGAAGTGAACTGATGAAGGATCTATACCTTGCATCAGACTTCCCTTGAGAAGTGTCTTGGGTTTCTGATGGGGTGCAGTAGACAGGGTGTTGTAGGTAGTACCAGAGGTGGGCGGTAACCTGGAGTGTGGTTGAGACTGTGAAAGTGGGGGTAAGACAAGAGGAAAGTGCGAAGAGCTGCCGTGCTGTTACTGCATTGATTTCCATACCTGTGCGAGACCTGTACGTGAAATGTATGCTGACATGCTGTAAAAACCTTCCTGCCCCCTCCCCGTCCTCCCTTCTGTGGAAACAAAATGGCAGGCTTCGGTTCCTCCCTCTCGCTGCTTTATTTCTTCCTGAGGCTGCTGTCGGGGTGGCTTTGCCTTGTGTCCTGCACCAACAGCTGAAGCAGGACTGCCGGTCTGCAAGCCTGTCACTGGGAGAACTGCTGGTGCAGCAGCTGATGGAGTGGTGGAAGCCTGAGTGAGTATCGCTGGCTGCTTCTCAAGGCTGACATCACATCCAAGAATCAGATGGCTCGCTCTCACCATGGGGCTAATGAAATAATTCCTACTGTGTTATTCATTAACTCGCATTTCATTCAATGGCTCCTAAGAGGATAACGAGTATGTTAGAGGTGAACTTGCGTAAGACTTCTGACATCCTTTTGATAAGATAAACAGGAGTTAAAGCTATGGCAGGCAGAGTTTAAGCGTGGCAGTGATGCCTCACCGAGGCAGGTGGCGTGTGGTTTATCACACACACTGCCTTTAAACTAATTTAATGGCTTTTTCTTTAATGGTTTAAAGAAAACAGCCTGCTTCTAAAGTTGCTGGAGGAATGACTAGTGCCTAAAGCCCGTGAAGCTCTGCCTTGATGTGGAGGCTGTGAATGGCCGTGCATGAGGGCGATGTTCAGCCCAGTGTTGCAGTGCTGCGGGGCGCGTGTGGGAGCCCAACAGATGAACTGGGGGACCTGCAGCTGTGAAAGCATATGGAGGGAAAAGCAGATTGGTGAAGGACAGCTGTTCCTGATTTATGTAGAAATTTTGGTACAAGAGCCTGTCGAACCTTGTTGGGTTTCTAGCTTTAGCATTGATGTAGCTTGAGCATGTGTAAAATTTGAATATTCCTTAAATGCTGGTGTCATGCTTACTTCCCCCTCATGTACACAGTGTTGTCATATGCTACTCTGCAAGAAAACTTCAAAGGGGGAAAATATTAGCTAATTGCTAAGGGATTTTCACTAACATTATGTTCAAAATAATAAAACTGGACAACTCTACTCCTAGCTTTAGTGCTGACTGTTTTGAAAGAGGCTGTGGAAATTAGGTATACTGGTTCATGTTGGCTCTAATGTGAGTTCTGGATGACCTGGGCTTCCTGAGAAATATGGCTGCGGTGGCTGCTTGAGCTGTCATACCTAATGTGAGCACTGCTCTGTGCTGAAGGCTTCCCGGGGAGTTCATCACCCTCCAAAAGAGGTTTGTCTGTGCTGTGCACATGAGCCAAGAAACTACTGTAATCAGATTAAGCTGTTTATGGGAGGAATGATGATGGGATATTCAAATGTCTGATCTTTTGACTGTTGCTGTGAGTGCACTGGCATCAGTAGTTCATCCCCACAGCTAATAACTGAGATAATTTGAAGGAGACACAGTAATAGCCTTGGATGTCTGGAGAAATCCAGAACTCGTAGGATCGCCCAATAAGATCTTAAATTACCTGGTGTTGGTAGGAGCACTGGGTGAGGGAACAGCGCATTTATCTGGGAAGAAGTGCTAGGTGGGGGTCTGGTGAGTCGGGTGGCTGCCGTCCTGGAGAGCTGGATGTGTCCCTGCCCTGGTGTGGGTTGTGATGCTGACTGGGAAGTTACTGGAAGCTTCTGCAGGTGGGTGTAGAGTTATGATTTTGGTGTTGAATACACAGCTCCAGGCCCAAATGCTTATCTCTGCAGCTCAGCCCTCCAGCTAGTGGAGTTGTGTTTCCCAAATGCAGAGCAGAATGCTATGAAAATTGGGTTTATTTGAAGAAGTAGACTTTAGACATTGTTATGGGTACCAAAACGAGAAGATCCTTCTGATGCCTTGAACTCTTACTGTGCTTAGTTTTTCAGCCTTTTAGAAAGACATTACTACCACTTCACCATGTGGGACAGTGTGAAAACTGTGGTCAGCGCTGTGGGCTTTTAGCAGGAGGGGTGCTATGAAATGAGCAGTGTAGAAAAGATGGACTTGATTCAGAACTCCACATGGGCTACAAGGTTTAATAAAAACGAATACAATGATAAGTTCTGGGTTCAGGGAGTGTTGTCCACCCACTTTACTGAGTGAGGACAGGGGTTTATGGGAGGGAGAGGATGGAGAAGGGGAGTAGGGGTCATGCATGTTCCAAGGGAAGCTTCACGGGTGGTCATAGTGCTTGCATTTCCTAATGTGCGATTCTTCACTCCATGCATTTTATATAGAGACATTTTAAGATGCAATTGCAAGTTGATTTCAGTGGCGTGTGTGAGTAGTGAAAGTATCTGCTGTGTCATTAGTACATGGGTCTCAGGCTGTCAGCTTTGCCTCCCTTGTTTACTTTATTGTGCAGCTACCTGTAAGAGCCTTCACTCCGAGTCCAGAAATCTGTCACCAAAGGATGCTTGCCCTGTCAAGGATCTCTTTCCTTACAGCAGCATTTACATGCCGGTGCTCTGGCTGCTTGAGCTGTTGTATGTAAAGCACTGAAATACCAGAGCAGGCCGTTGTTTCTTACCTGTTCTTGGAGGATCCGGTTTTCAGCACCCGTGGTCATGGTAACTGGAATAAAAGAACATCTTCGGTTCATGTCAAGCTCTAAGTTGTTCAGACGGGACATAGGAGGTCGGCGGTAAGTGCTGCTTCGTGGATTTCATTGGTTATTCTGGAAGCTGCTGCTGTCAGGGAAGACGTTCAGAGCAGTTCTGTCAGCTGGACCTGAAGCTGATGCAGAGATGTTCTACTCTCAAGCTAAGGACACAGGCATGGTGCTGTCACTGAAACGTGCATACCTTTGATCCTTGTACTTGGCTGGCAGTTTGATTTACACTTCCCAGGTAAGCTTCCCTACATCAAGATGTAATCCCTCATCCAGGAGAGGGGTCTGGCCACTGTCTGGCACTTGAATCTACAAAACTGTGTGCAGGCTCTTGCAGAAATACAAGGCCTGAGTACTGAGGTTGTTCCTGCAGCAAGCTGTTATTTATCTGAATTGCAAATGCTTTTTCATCTTGTCTCTGAGTATTTGCTTCTAGAGTTGTCTTCACACGTAGATTTGTTCCACCAGCTGCGTAACCTCTTGAAATGAAGCCTTACAGTAGAAGTGAGGTAGGCTTAAGTATTCTGAACATCCTTATCCTTGCTGTTGCCTGGTTTTGCTCAGAGTGCAAAGGCTTTCTTTGCCTTTGAGTATTTTTTTTGAGCATTGTTTAATTAACATTCCAAACTTAATAATGGAACAGATTGTCTAGAAAGAATATGCCTGGAGATACTCAAACCTTGGCTGGGCAAGTCTTTGAGCAACTTGATCTAGCTGGAACTGTCAGGTAGGGGCTTGGGGGAACTGATGTTCAGTTGTCTCATTTGGCGCAAATTGTTCTGATTTTTTTTTTTTTTTTTTGTATGTGTATCTGTCCTGGTTCTCTACTTTCCCGTTTGGACTAGAAGGGGCAGAAGTAACTTCTGGGTTGTTTTGTGATTACCTGCTGAATCTTGTGACTGTTAACAGCACAGGGATCTCTGGTGTTGAGCTGGAGTCTTTCAGAGGAATGCTTGCTGTGAAGTTCAGGCCTCCTGGACCTGACGGGAAGCTTTACGGCAGGCAGCTTTTTGTTATAGTTATGGGAAGGAAAGTAATTCCTGCCCTTTTTTGGTTTGGACTTTGACCAAGGGTGACACCTCATAAGATCTTTAAGGAGATTCTTGTACCTGAGCAAACTGAGTGTGTCGGTATTGTGTTCATGGGTTGTCAGCAGCTTCATCCTGCTTGTGCACCATGGGACGAGATGTTGTCAGATGGGGTCAGGGGTTTTGCCATTTAGTTTCATCAGGAGCAAAGCAGTAAATTAGGACCCAAAGCTCAAGTACTAAACCTCTCATTGCTCCTTATTTATGTTCTATATACTTCTTTGCCAAAACTTTCCTGATTTACTTTTCGAATCTAAGCAAATTCAGCTTGAGTATTTTATCCTTGTGGGTTTAAGACAGACACCCGAGTTCAGTTCAGTAAGCACAGGTTTGCTTTTGCTACAAAGTCAGTGACCAGAGAGTACTTCAAATTAAAGGATAAAGAATAAAAAGAGACTAGTTTAGTTGATCTTACTTAATTTTGACTGTGAAATACTACTACTGTGCATTTAATTGAAGCTTGACATCTGCAAGTCACAGGTAAGAATTGAAGTCTTACAAATGCATAACTTGTGCTATTTTCATGTTACGCAAGCTGGTGGACTAACATGCACATGTTCTTGCATGTCTTTTAATACATGCCCGAGTTGTATTTTATAATTACTGTAAGGATGGTTATAAATCTTTTTTTGTGTTTCTTTAAAGAAAGGTTAAATCTTGCTGTCTGATAATGATTCAAATGTTTATTCTACAGCAACCATTGTTTCTAGTGTTGAATTGTTGTAGGACTGCATTGGCCTGTACGTACAGACACTTGCTACGATCTTGCATTACTAATTTGTGGGTGTTTTTAAAGGACGTTTAGTATAAAATAGGCTACTGGAGTAATACCTCTTTTCGGTAAAAGCTGATCAGCTAGACAGAACCTAGTTAGGGTTGATTTAAGTGAGCAGGGAGGAAACCCAGACTTAAATCTTAATGTTCCCTAGAGAAACTCATTCCTGTTGGGTGATCTTGCCATTGAAACAGTGATTTCAAAGGAGTTACAGTTACCATATAGGATTAGGTCCATGTTGGGACTAGTATTGTTTAATATCTTCATCAGTGACACAGCGAGATCGAGTGCACCCTCAGCAAGTCTGTGGGTGACACCAGGCTGAGTGGCACGGTCACCATGCCTGAGGGATGGGGTGCCA
>Ga0181612_156345_pt1 | contig 16697 bp, 10 predicted proteins | sample HoacroProtozoa21_FD_119630 | JGI IMG/M metagenome (GOLD analysis project Ga0181612, IMG submission 119630) | Hoatzin crop microbial communities from Cojedes, Venezuel. Combined Assembly of Gp0051906, Gp0051904, Gp0051908
ATATATGGGAGTTAATACATGGGTGTTGTGTGTGTGAATGATACCAAATGCTGTTGTTGTTGTAATCCCCTGTTAATAAAGGGACTGACTTGCAGCACAAAATGACTTACATAATTCTGTGCTGTATTAACCCTTCCAAGGGTTTTGAAGCCTTATGTGTTTTCTAGTCCTCTGTACCTCCTTACATTATTGCAGTACTTACAGAACTTGCTTTTATGAAATGTTACTTATGGTCCTCAAACATGAATAATAGTTTGTCCCGTACTGATGGGCCTGTAGATGACATGGGTCGGGGAAACACGAAGCTGAGCCTCAGCTAAACCTCTAGCCAGATATATCCAAATGGTAGCTTTGCATTTTGAGATACGAGAAAATCATGGAAAATTTTTGTGAGTGTATCGATTTTGCAGCTACTCTCTTGGGTCCACATATAAATAGTGTAATGGGGAGTGGCAGTGCACACACACTACCCGTGTCAAAGTGGTGCCCCCTAGCACAGAGCAGGGCAGCGTGTCCACCAGCCTGTGCTGAGGTCCCTGGTATAGACATGCTGGAAGAAGCTCAGGCAGCTGCTTGGTGTTTTGTTTCATCGTGTTCTACCTCAGCACTACATCCAGTATTCTAGTCTTGATTCATCTTTAGGTTTGCATGTGTACACAGAGACTCTAAGCTCCTTATTTCATTCACTTCTTGGCAACATCCAAGTTTTGCCCCTGTGGGTGTGATGCCTGTCTGACCATGGTTTGGTAGTTGAGCCTGTGTAGAGTCTAGAAAGGGAAACTCGAGTTTATATTTCTGTTTGAAGAGAAGCTGCTGTGCCTCTGATTCCTGGCAGAGGGGTTTCAGCATGGCAGCCCACAGGGGAATGGTGATGGTGCACAGAGAGGAGCAGATCTGGCTGCAGTAGAAAGCTTGGGTTGGAGAAAAAGGCACAGAGAAAGAAGACAAAAGAATTATCTAATCTGGGAAGGTATTAGTTCCTCAGACAGTGTAACAAGCCATGCTCCCCATGAGCTCGCAGGGCTGCTTCATGGGGCAGCAGGACTGCTTGCACTACAGATGTTCCATCTAAGAGGCAATTGGGGTTTCAGCACTCTTGTGGGTACTCCCCAGACCCTTTCCACCAGAGAGGTCCCAAACAGGACCCTCATTTGCTGCCGACTTTTTTTCCTGGTGACCATCTGCCTTACTGTTGGGTCCAATGGAACGCTTTAACAGTATGTAAAGCTAAAAATCTCAGCTAAAAGCTTTCCTGGTTTCTCCCACCCCGAGTTGTGCTGGATCTGACGTGAATCAGCTGAAATACAAGAGGAAAGTAATCCATCTGACTAGATGCTCCCCCTTCCCTGTTAGGTAGAAAATGATTTTTCAGAAAGTCTTGTGTTGGATAGATATCCAGCTTATGCATTTTAATTAGCCTATTTTTTAAGCCAAAGCTGTCTTGGCTGACTGTTTTTTGTTGTTTTTTTTTTTTTTTAATGGTATAATGGAAAGTAGCAGAGATCAAACATCAGACATGCTGCTGGTCCTTCTGTCTTTAATGAACTGTTTATCTGTCTGTCTCTTTACCTGTAGTGTTTCCCATCAGCATTATCAGAGCAGTGTGAATACTGCCAAGAAGCTTTCGAATTGCTAAGCTGGCATTTCCAGGCAGGAGAAAAGTGAGCTTATGTCCTTCAGAGGTAAGCCTGTGAACCCTGGGTCTAGACAAGTCGAGGAGAATGTGACTGTGGGGACACATGGGCTGCTTTAAAATGAATTAATTTATTACACAATTTTCCTGCTAGTGTGAGGACATTTGCCTTTATCTTATACCACCGTGTGTGTGTGTGTGTATATAGTTTTAGTGGGAAAATGTTTATCTTCTGTGCACTGTTCAGGATTTCTCAGTCATACAGAAGTACTTAAGACCTTAATATTTAATAAGCTCTCTATTGTTAGAGAGTGAGTGAGCCTGCCAATGTGAGATTGGGCTGGCGGCTCAGTGGATTAATGGAAACATAGAGCTGATTTAAAAGCCCTGAACAATAATCTTTAAATATGCTTAGGCATTGTGGCTGTGCAGTTTCCCTGGGGAATCATCATATTCTCTGCTTCAAAAATTGCACTGAAGACATAACTGAAACTACAGCACAGCCTTGCCTACTGGCAAATCTGCTTTCATACCTGGGGCTTAAATTCGTTCTGTGTATATTTGCACACCCAGAGTGTCATTCCTTGTGGGTTTTCATTTCTTATTACATTGTTGCCACAGGAACAATTTTACACAGACTGAAAAACAAGAGTTGCAGAGCTGAACAACTTTCCAACCTGAACAGATCTTGCTTAGGTTTTCAAATAAACAGATGTTGCTATTTGGAAATACTGAAATGAAAATTATGTTGAGGGTTGTGACGTGCTCTCAATAAGGTAGCCAGAGGAAATTTGAAAAAGGCTGGCTGCTTGACTTCTTTTTTAAACTCCTGTCTGTGCAATTCTGTGGTGCTTCTGGTTCACATAACCCATTTCAATAGTACTTCATTCTCTGATAGAGATCTGAGTAGTGCCACTGCAATGATAGTGTAGGCAGAATGTGATGCATTCTGGGATGTCTTCAGACAAATTGAAAGGCTTGAGAATATTTTCATTGTAGGAGATTGTGTTTTCTTATTTATATAAGAATTTACCAGTCTGAAGGGTGTCTGGACTTAGCGTTGCTTTACTTGTGTACACATTTCTGGGGATTATCTCAGTTTCAATTTAATTTACCACTTCATGCTATAAAGCTCTCAGGGAATCTTTAATTTTCAGTGAGAGCTCACTAAATTAAAATGAAAATGAAATAGGCTTGCATCATCAGGACTGAGAACCACAGTATTGTCCTGAATTTCTGTTTATACTTCACCAGAGCTGCTTGTGCCAGTAAGGCACCAGGGCAGTCAGTTGTTCGGTCCTAATTTGATTGTGCAGCTGAACACCATTACATTCTGTGTAATTGCACTGACGTTAAGAAAGCTTTTTAACTTGCAGGACACTGTGCTCCACGTGACCAGTGACACATCAGCTGTGACACACTGAGTTCTTTTAAATGTCATGGGTCTCAGCAGTTTTTGGTAATGTTTAAATGACATATAAATTCACCTCCACTGCTCCCTGGATTGATCGTCTGTGAGGCTGGAAGCACTGCAGGTTGGAGGATGTAAGAGAGATCAGTGTCTGTACCCCTTGTAACTGTTCATCACCTGAGTGTTCCAGTGTCCTCCAGTAGCTCTGTGAACATGCAGTACCTAGGAGGGGAGTAGATGGGGTTGCAGTCTGAAGGGGACAGGAAAGCAGACAGAAAAGGATGAAAGCAGAATCAAGGAAAAAAAAGGTAAATAAAATTGCGCTGAACATTCATATGCATACCTTCGACCTCGTATACCGGAGGGGGTTGGTGACTTCCACCACTTTGCTGGTGACGGTGTCAGCTGCAGTGCCTCTGCTAGGAAGTTACCTGTATGAGTGGCGGGGGTGGTAACGTGAAGACTGTATCCAAGGGATGGACTGATTGCTCCTGCCTGCAGTACCAGTCGGGCATCACAGTTTTTGTCATATGGATCTGAATCACAGTGTGCTACCAAGAAAGACTGCTTTAGTCCTAGAACCAAGAGAACCACACAAGACCCAAAACCCACAAATCTGCTAAATCACTGGGACTAGGAGGAACAGTTTATAGAGAGACTTCATGTGCGCTGCTGTTGTGATTCAGTTCTGGGAGCGTTTTTTTTTAAAAGAACAATGTGTCCGCTGTGAATGAGTTGACCATGTATTTCATGGGGTACTGCTCTATTTTTTATCTTACAGCGGGGAAAACCAGTCTACTCGGGTGCCAAGTGTTGTCTGCCCAGGTCTCTTGTCCATTTCCAACCTTCTCTCAGATTTTTCATCTATGCTTTTTTCATACCTGTCACTTTTGGTTTCCATTCTCTTCCTCACCTTTCCTGGTGCAGAAGTCTGGATAAACTCGAGTCTTGTGTCATCCATTGCAAAGATTGCTTGCATTGGAATATTCTAGTTCTGAGAAGAACATATGTACATAGATTTTGAGTGTACATTAACACTTGATTCCATCAGGAACAAGAGAGTGTGATTTGCAGCAAGCTTTTAATTATGGCAGTTTTTCATGTGATAATTCTTCTTTTAAACCTGCAAGCACTTATTTCAAAGGACCTTTTGATAATGAAGATTGTATTGTGTCAGGGTAACCAGCTGTGGTGCACAGTTAGGAATAAGAAGGTGTTTAATAGGGAAGAACTCTAATGCACAAACTTCACAGGAAGGAGATTTAAAACTTCAATTTTTATTAGCACCAAATATCAAGCAAGTTCCATGACAACAAGCTGTACTTCCAAGCTGGTGAGTTATTTTATTTAGGGGAAGCGAGTTGGTAATTATATGACACATTGATTCAGTCTATGTACTCTCTTATGTTTGCATTTGCAAATCCATCATCCTTCAAATTCCTTCAGTTGTGCACAGGTCTGAGTTCACAATTTCTGTTCTTCCCCCAAAAGCAGTATTTTCAGCCATGAGGTTTCGAGGCATCTCTGTTCTTGAGAGACCAAGTAGCATAACTTAGGGGCTCACCAGGAGAATACTCAAAACACCTCTGGCTTCTACGGGGAGTTTCTAACATACTTGTGTGTCTGGTTCCTGCAGCTGAGCTCACAGAGTGAAGAATTTTCCCAAATAGCTTCACTTGTAGCCCCATGCAGCCTCCCTGTTCAACTAATGCCAACATGACTTTCAAATAAAATTAATACAGGTGCAAAGACAGTGGCTGTTGGTGGGGAGGGAGGAGGGCTGTGTGGTGCTCTGAGGATTAAAAAGAAGCTCTTAGTGAGTTTAACTAAGTGATCTGGTATAGGCTCATAGAGTGAGAGGAGAGGTTCCAAGAAAGCACTAGAAACAGCACCATGGTGAAGTGCTCTTTTCCTGTAAATGCTTCATCTTAATTGAGTCTGTAAACAGCTTCAGCTCCCTTGGGGGGAGGGTTCAATTCCTTGAGAAAAGAGAGCCTGAAGATGAGGGAAATGAGAAGTGCCTTTTTTTTTTTGGTAGAAGTTTTCTTGGACAGTTAGGCTGCCACAGTACAAAATGTGGAGATGTATACACTGCTCCAGTCACCTCAATAATGTGCATCTGCACGTGAGCATTTCAAAAGAACAGCAGTACCAACGTTTCTAGGCTAAGGCGTTTTTTTAGCTGATTATCCTGGTTGCTTGTTATCCAAGTTGAGATACAGTATCAGAATTGGTTAATTACATCTGCAGACGATACAATAACACTGAGTGAGTTTCCAAGGTAAATCGGGGTTAAAAAAAAGAAAGAAATAATCCCTGCAGCATTAGTTGCTCCAGAGAATGCTAAACAACTAGTGACAGTTGTGCTTGATAACAGTGCTCATCTAGCAATCTGCAGGCTTGCACTGGGAACTGAGGACAGTGAGAGAAAATCAGATTTAGTCACTAGTTAGGTCCAGGACCAGGCTGACCTGAATTACTTGGTTACATATTCACTTTTCTCTGCTGTGTAGGGACTATGGTCTCCTGACTCAGTGGCAAACCCGAACTTCATAAAACCATGTAACATGCCTAGCCTCAGGCACTTAAAGCTATAAAGTACAAATAACTGAATCCCATCTGCATTTGGCAGTCTGGGACCTTGATTAACCTTGAGAACAGCAGATTTAAATGGTACAGTAGAGATGGAAGTGCTGGAGCAGCTTTCCTTGGCTGTAAAGCTTTTTCCTAAGCTTTACAGCCAAGGAAAGGCATTTGTGGAGGAGCGAGATGATGAGGTGCATCTGAATAGATTTTCTCAAACCAGTTCCTGAAATCCCTTTATTTCCATAGTAATTTTTAGTGTCTTCAGGATGAATGCTTTACACCTGAAACTCTTGTCGCTTTCCATATGGAAAAATAAACACATGAGCAATACACATTAACAGTTGGTTTTTTTATGCTGTACTTTATAATTAAATCTATATAAAACACAGTTATGTACGTTATTTTGTTGGTTGTGATTTGAACCATATTCTGTAATAGCAGTGCCATGGGAGTGTAAGGGGAGGTTTATAGTGGCTAAGGCTCCCATGCTTTCAAGTTATTCTTTTAGCCATAAGTACAGAGAAGGCTCTGTTATGCAATTCTGTAGTAACAAAATGTTTTGCCTAAACAATTCCTGCATAAAAGATATAAGGGAGTTGTTTGAGAAACTAGTTTGATTGATCAGCCATCTCTTCATTTAAAAAAACATGCATTGCAAGACTTGTAGGCCCTCTGTGCAGCTGTCTAATATGCACTGGTGTAGATTTGGTAGTGAATGCTTTCTGGCTGTTGGAGAGGGGAGTGTAAACTAAGCTGTTCTTACAGGTCAACAAAACCCATGCTTTCTAGTGAACAGAATAACATACAGTATTTCTGTGGGGAAACTGTTTTATTGGGGGGGGGGAAGCAAGGCCTGGGGTAAAATGATCTACATAGGCAACTGATGGGATTGCAGAAGAAAAAGCCTTTCAAATTGCACTTGCTAGGTGAGTTTATAATGATAGATTCCTTATTTGTTTGGGTTTTTCAACATACAGGAAGGTAGGAAACATAAGGCTCTGTATTTTGCACTTTTTATGTGTCAAGACAAAACTTTGATGAAGTTTCATAAGCTATCCTTACGTCACTTTTTGAAAATTATCGCCATGCAGACAGAAAGTACTTTGTATTACACAACTAGTATAATCGGCTAAGTGTGCTATTCCCAGGTTGTGTTAAGTACATTTGAGAAAAATAGCAGGCTGTCAGCTGAAATACTAGACTGGTTGTTGATTAAAATAGAAACACCTCTGTTGATGCCAACATGTACTTCAAACAGCAAAGGAAACTGAACTAGGATAGCTACTGGGAGAATGTACACAGGGCTTAGTTTTTTAAACAATGGGATCTTGAAAATCAATAGCATAATTTATTACCCAGGTTTAAGCTGTAGTGGCGAGACAAATTAGGCTGTCAAATTAATACAGCTGCTCTGTGCCCATATGTTTCTGTAAGAATCATTGTTAGCATTCCTGAAATACAGACCCAGTGGTGAATAAATGAAATTGAAAGGCAGCATGTTAAAATCCATGTAAGAAGGGTTCTTTTAAACGTATATGACATGATGAAATTGAGACATTCACTGCTACAATGTAAGACAGAAGTGGAAAGTTTCACAAATTCAGGAAGGGATTAAAGGTAGATGTGGTTAATGAGACCATCTAGTGGTACAGTTCAAGGGATGAAGAAAATTCAGGCAATATAAACAAGCCTACTGAATTGAGGGCGTTGTAAGAAACTTCCACCAAAGGTTTGGTGCTATCCTTTACAAGGTTTCCTGCAACAATCTCTGAAACCTCTGGGTCTCCACTTTCAGGTTGTGTCTACCCTTCCACTTTCAATAGAATGCCTGTGTTGCTGTTAAGAATGTACCCAGTTTAGAGGCAATTTCACTTGCAAAGCCCTTTGACCTGGAGGGTACAATAAACTGTATTGAAAAAAGCAGTGTTAGACATGACTTCAGACAAGGTACCTGACTAAGGAGACCATTTTCTGATCTGAAGAGAAAATATTTGGGTTTGGGTCTAAGTATTTTGTTACACTGTAAACCTGATCCCCCCAGTATTTTCTGAATTGTAATTGACTATCACATAATTTCAGGTTGCCCATAAGAGGAAACAGAAAGGGGTGTAAATTTGCCTGGGAATGGGTAAGCCAGTTAATAATAATAATAATATCTATAAGGAAGGATAGGTTAAATCAAAGATAGGTAATGAGAAATGATAAAAAAAGTAGTATGCTGTGGTTTTGCGTTTGTTTTTTTATTGCATATACTCTGAGTGTGCAAGTGCACACGTCTTTGGGTATGTATATAGTCACTGTATAGCTTGTAGTGTAGTTGATGATAAAGAATACGAAAGACATTCTGTTGTAAACTTTAAATAATATTTAATAACTTTTAAAAAATAAAATGTATATTTTTAACTTTGTTCTTCTATGAATGCACAAAAACGTATCGTTGTGGTTGCAGCAACAAAATCCAAAGAACTGAAGAGACCTGCCCACTGTGGTGAGATACCAGTGACAATCTAGGAGAATTCACAATGGTATCCAAACAAAATTCTCCACGGCGAGTCCTGACTTGTTTTCTTGCTGTGAATTGTCTAACTCGGTATCTATGAAGATCATTCACGCTTAGCAAGAATCCTTGCAGACAAAGTTAATGAAGAGTCTGGTTTTAAGGTAAATGCCGCAATCAGCTGCTGGTTTCTGGTGCTTACCTTTGGTGCACATTTATAGCACAACAGTGAAGCTAAGGGGTAAGTGAATGGCTTCAACTTTCTCCACACTAACAACCTCCTGTCCTATCCATGAATGGGGGGAGACGCAGCCGGGAGCCACATGCACTGAAAGATGTAACCAGTTCTTAATTAGTTTGTGAGAAGGGAGGGGTTTGGGTGGATTCACATAGCAGCCATATTGCTGATGCAAGATATACAGCTTCTGTGCTGTTCCTTCATATTATAAATCATACAATGCTGCGTTCAGATAATTATTAAACAGAAGAATAAACCTTTACAATTTTATATTATTTGAGGGGGAGGAATAAAGAAGTATTCATAGAACAGAAACGAGTAAATTTCAGTGATTGTGCACTATAGGATGTGGAGCTAAATAATTCTGTTGTACAAGCAATAAGATTTGGCTGCTACTGACAGTTGCTACCAAGTTGTACTGCTACTGTACAGGAAAACAAACCATACTCTGTTAAATCTATATGTGTATATATTATTATAATTGTGAAGATGAAAAGTTAGAATTATATTGAACTGAATCTAAAAGGTCAGCCTGATGCTGCTGAATTCTGTAGGTCCAACTGTGTGCCTTGTGCCTTCACATCTTGTTATTAAGCAGAAACAGCATGAGTATAAATTAGGCGTGCTCTCCTTCAATGTCTTTGTTGCCTTTGGCTCTGTCTTTAATTTAAATGTATTGAGTCAATACATTTAAATATTTCAAGATAAGAAATGGAAATAATATAAAAGATTTTACTAAAAGTGACAAAACACTAATGGAAGCAATTGGAATGACTTCTGTGTTGCTCTGCATATGTGCAATATAAGCAGCCTTTTAAATGTGTATTATGTACTACAGGGTATTTAAAATCAACCAGTTCAACATGAAGTTTTATGCATAATATTCAACTATCTTATTTTGTTTTTTACAAAAGGTTGTTGCTGTTGCATATCACGGAATATTCTGACCTCATCAGCAGAGAAAGCGTGCAACACTTTTAAAAAGAAAAGTCTGAGGCATGCAGTATGTTCAGAGGTTTGAAACTGGATTGCACTGGTAATGATTTAAGCACCATAAAATCTGTTTGGCGTATGTGAAGAGAGTTAATAACATCATATATAGAAAATAGTGCAGTTCAAATTATAAATAAGTTGTGTAGCATCTCAGTTGGCAGTGTAAGGGTAGTGTGTAATAAAAGAATTATTCGCAGCAATGGGTGGTCTCTTTTTTTTCCTTTTTTTTTTCTTTCTTTCTTTTCAATGCTTAGTGCTGTATGTTTCTGTTGCAATTACTGGGATTTACAAAGCAAATATTGCTTATACTTCCTATAGATATGTGCTTTGAAAACTGAGGCAATTTATCTTCTTGTGAAGACACCTAAACTGAGGAAGATTATTAGAGGGAACCACAAAGTGTGACTTGTTTTCAGTCTCTGTTTCTCATTTTGTTTCTTCTGTAGGTTTAGCTGAAATCTAGCAGTCTTCTTTAAGAGCTCAGGGCATTTTATTGAGAGAGTCACAGGATGAGGGTTTGTGATCTCTCTTCTCCCTCCACTACCGTCAGGCAAACTGATGAGAGTTGCCCTTTGTAGGAGCATTGTTGTGCAACGGTTTGCTCTTACCAACTGAGCCATCATCAGCCTGCTGTCTCTGTGTTAATTTTTAATGGCAGGGATCACTACAAATAGACTTGTCTACCTTTTATCTTTCTTAAAAATCAATGTTTTATTAATGTATTCATCACTTAAAAGTGACTTTTCAGTGGTGGAAACTCTGAGCTGTCAGCAGGAGCACCTGTGTGTACAAACTATAAACCATGGCAAGAACTAATAGTACACCTAACCTGGAATCACGTCTATGCAGGTAAGAAAGGAACAGAGCAGAGAGAGGGAAGGAAGGAACTTACACCATCTTTTGAAGAGCAGGACTACTGACAGGTCAGCCTGATCTCAGGAAGCAGAGAGACTGTGGTGATGGTAACACCAAAAGTAAGTCCTTGTGTGTGGGCTACTCAGTCAGCTTAACCTCTGTCTTGGCTCGAGGTCTGTTAACATTTGTCAAGGCTTGTTAGTGTGGCAGTAAAATCCTTTAGCGGTGGTGAGGTTGCTATGATAGCGAGTGATTAGGAAGCCACAAAAAATGCACAAGTAATGCATTATTTCAACTTAGCCTGCACAGCTAAATGCCCCATACTAGAGTGGTTGATGCATTAAAAGTAGGGGGTGAGATTTTGGAATAAACTTGCTCTTTCACGCTGCAGACTGTTCCAAGCACTTCCCAAAAAACACCAAGTAGTTTGGGCCTGAGTGTGAGAAGACTGCAGGAAATCAGGAGGGGGGAAAAAACCCAAAACTGAAGCAGTGAGAGCAGCAGGTCCAGAAAAGGGTTACTTAGGGGTGTTAAGGAGATTGTTCAATAGGCTGTGGGTTGGTGAGTCCAGCTTTACTGCTGGAAATTGCCTTTAAATCAAAGTAAGCAAAATGTCACTCATAGCAGAGACCTGCTGTTGTAAGCACTAAAGGTACAGGGTAACTTTTTTTTTGCCTGAACGTGATGCAGACTTCTAGTCCATCACAGTATGAATAGCTGCACTGAGCTTTCTGGGAAAACGTGGTTGTGTCTCTGGTCTATCGCCAGGGGCTGAGAGCTCCTCTAAGGCTGGCTGCAGGAGCAGGCCCGCTACGTTGCTCTGTTCCCGGCCATGTCCTTTCCCTGGCGTGCTTCAGCTTCTCCCTGTCACATGCGCATTATCTTGGGCTGCTTGCTGATGGGGAATTGTTTGTTTGAACAAAGAAAACATCTGATTCTTAACCTCAGCACTAGAAGGTGTGCACAGGGGTAGTACGTAAATTACTTCACTTACCAGTGCAAGGTGGTAAAATTGGACAACTGGTGACTGTTTTCTGGCTAAGGAAAGCTATGATTTTGATTTCTGCAAATTCCAGAAAGTGTGGGGCATATTCTAGCAAAGGTGGAGGCAGATGGATCTGAAAAACAGAACTGAGAGGTGACTCCAGTTCTAAGAAAGACTGATGTGTCTTGGCTGTTGTAAGCATGCAGCTGGGGGTAAAAAAAAAAGAAAAAAATCTAAGCATAAAAACATCTGAAGTCTTAATAACTCTCAGAAAAATGAGCAATAGGCAAAAGATTTTTTTTTTCTTTTCTCCTCAGCAAGGCAAACTCTTATCATCTCTGCAGATGATGATATCCCAAAGTAAATTAATGAAATGGTGACATTCAGGGAAGGAGCAGCTGACAGCTTTGTACAGATTCTCAAGTGTGGAAATGAGTGATATTTTTTGGCAGACTAACTTGAAACAGGGATGATAAAAAATAAAACCATAGTAGAATGACAGAGCCCACTCACAAGTTGTTTACTGAAATGAAGATACAGCTGAAAGTAATTACTTGTTTCCCAGAGGTATAAGTGATAGTGGCTCCAGCAAGAAATAACACTTGGTTATTTCAGTTGGAATGTAAAATGGGATAGAAAGGTTCCCTCTTTCTGAGGTTAGATGCTGGGTATTTTCACCTCCTTTCAGAACAGTATGTGTATATGAATGTAATATATATTACTTATACAGTCAACCATCTATATGTCACCAGCAATTAATAAGTGAGTCAATGTCCAATGTTGTTTTCCTTTGACAGCCAGATCTCACTGTACAGATTCTGATTAAAAGCCTAACTTTTCAGCACATAAGATTAAAAATGCTCCTTTAAAATAACATATTTCTGAAGAAGATCCTCTCCTGGCTACAAAATCATCTTGGGGCACTTGGAGGTGGGGCTGCTTGATCTTGACATTTTAGCTGTGTGCAAACTATAGTAAAATGACAATTGTGTTCAGTGCTAGCTGCTCTGTATCTTCTTTCCGTGCTGAAGAACGCTCATTTTCTATGCCCTCTCTTCCAGACTGTGAAATGCGGGAAGGCAGCCTGGCAGGTTTCGCAGAAGTTGCCTCAGTGCAATCTTTTCCTATCGTTGATTTGCAGGTCAGCCCCTGATGAGCAGCCTCCTTTGCCTTGCCATGGGCCACGGAAAAGGAACCATTGCTCTTTGGAGGTTTTCTTCTGTTTAAAGACAAGGCCGCTTCTTACCTGTGCCAGTTCAAGTACTGACTTTTTCTTTTCTTCCTCCTTCAGTAAAGTGGGGTGATTCACAAAATCTTCAGAAAGGTAGCATTATACACAGTTTATAGTACAAAGGGGGTTGGGGGGAGGTCACATGAATGAGCATGAAGGAGATTTCTCCTGTGTCCTTTGGAGGAGGAGCAGAAAGATTGGGAATGGTATCTATGCACAGTAGGTGTCTGCCTTGACCACCTGACAGTACATGGTCATTGCAAAGGTGAGTCCGAGAATCTAAGAGAAAAAAAACCAAACAATCGTGTTTCAGTAAGCACTCCCCCATTCATTGAAACCAAAACAAAAAAAAAAAAGGCGACAAAAGCATGCTCACACTGTTTTGTTCACACACAGGAAGACACATCACATACTGCTTTTCCTGCCGGCTCATGTCCTTGTTCTGTTTCTAGTTTCTGCCTGCCTTTTGTCCTTATCTGTATTGCTGTTTTGCAGAATGAACAGTGACAGCACGGGACAGTTGATTTCTCCATGAAAAGCAGCCACCAGATACTGGGAAGAGGTATACTGAAAACAAATGTTTGGATGTGTTTTGCTCAAAAATGCTTTCTAGTAGCAACGCACAGCTGTGGGGCTGTGTGGTTATCTCAGTAGTTATTGCTTTGAAAGACGATCAGGTTTATCCCTGACCCAAAGGATGTTGTGGTTTATTTTGCTGCACTTTACTTTTCCAAGTGTATGTGTGCACAGGTCCCTGTGCGGGAATCGCTGGAGACTGTCCATGCATTAATCATAACCATCAATGCCTCATCAACAATGTATGTGTCTTTCTACTCAGCCGACTCAAGAGAAGCAGCGGGGAGGTGGTGGTTCTTCTCCCAGCCCAACTACTGACCTGCTGTGCTGCCTCTGGTAGATTACTTCATCAGAAAAGGGGATAGGGAAGAGAGTCTTATTTTCCTTCCAGCTGAAGTACTTACATGGATGTACTAAGTGGTTGTTACTATTCCTTTGCAACACCACTGTAAAAATTGTCATTGAAATAAAGGTTTGCCAGGTAGGAAGTTTTTGTATGCATACTCTTTTAAGCACTTAATTTGACTACTTCAAATTTACTCCTTACGTAAGTAGTAGCTCCTTAATGAGTATTTTGAAAGAGTACGTGACACACATACTACTTTATAAATAAAGAAAAAAATGTGGTTATAAAGCTTTTATCATCATTTCCCATTCTTGTACAGTGAAATATGATTGTTAGGCTTCAGTGTGCTGTTTCATGGTAAGCACATGCCTTTTGGAAGTATCCCTTGAACACTGCCTTCTATTTCCTTGCAAAGGAACAGTCAGGGACAGCTGCGTAATAAAACGTCAGTGGCTGAATTTGTTATATAATTTCGAGCACGCATGACTGAACAATGATTCTACTGCCACATGCCATGTATGTCCTTCGAGTTGTGTCACTGTATGATTCTAACTATAAGATTGTTAACATGAAAAAAACTGTCACGCTTAGTGCAAGAACAACACTGTAACAGCAACAGTAGAGGGAGCCCAATTCATTTTAGGTGACAGCACATTAGCGCTTCCATCATCAGTTAGATTCAATCACATAATCCAGCTGGAAGACAGACTAAAAATCTCTTGTGTTCGCAGGTGTTTTCTCTGTACTTCACCGCATTTACTAGTAATATTAGTTAGCATTTTTAAATTGTCTGAATTGTTTTCTTCCATACAAACTACTGCTTTCTTTTTGTCAGAAAGATAGTATTCTCTTAAATACCCTAAAATACGATCAAGGTCTATGAGGAGGACTCTGACATGGGCTGCTTGGTTTTTAATGTATCTTTTAAAGACTCCCTAAAGGTTAAATAGATGCCCAAAAGCTGGTTTTTTACAATATGGTAATATATTAGCAACAGTCTTATGTTGTCTCTCTGCCATATGATCTTCTTGTGCTTATCTTTTTTCCCCTAAGCATATCTGCTTACTATACTGGAAAACAAAAACTCTACTGAAACAAAAGCTCTACTGAATTTGGGCCTACAAGGAGTCAGGCATTTGCATTAGTAAGTTGCAGCCAAGACATGACACGAGAGAAAGATACATGCCAGCTGACAATAGTGGGAGTGTGAGTGGACTTCTGATCCCAGTCTCTCTCTTGCTGCTGCTAGTGCTATACCATGCAAAATTGAAAAAAACCCATGGGTTAATCTGGAGTTACATGGTATTAATTAGCTCAGCGATTCCATCCTTTCTGCTTTTATGTGGAATGCAAGAGAGAGGTGGAGCTGGAAAGTAAAGCTCCATCTTCACTGCGTTCAGGAATGGGACTTTGGGCCATAAATGGAGGGCTGACATACAGCTGAAACGGCCTGAGCTCCAGCACAGCTTTCACCATGTATCCTCAGGCTAAGGTTTGTGCCACTGAGGCTATACTATGGCCACAAGCTGGATTAAAGCCAAGGTAAGAGTAAGAGACAAGGTACTACACTTACGACTGATTCTTCTCTGACCAAAGTTGTGCTGGAAACAGCTGCAGGTCAAAATCTGGTAGGCAAGTCTGTGCCAGTCTTACCTACCTAAATTCAGGAAAGGAGCGCGGTTTTATTGGCAAGGTTGAGCAGCGGTAACAACATCCCAACTTACCCTAGGACTGAGGGTGGGGTTGAAGACTTAAGCTACCTTTTAGGCTATCTTGAAGTTAGATATTTCACCTAAGTGGACAGTCCTTTCTGGAGAATAACAGCACAAATACAGGTACGCTAAAAGGCAATTCACCCTACCCTGACTAGACTTCTGTCTTTGGAGGGTGGGGACTACCTCTCCACTGACTCTAGTCTAAGCCTTAGATAAACCACTTGGTAAAGTGCCTGCATCATAAAACAGAAAATGTGTGCAGTATTCCTAGTTCTGTAGCTTATACATAGTATTTTAACTAAATTAAAACACAGAAGAACTGAATCTTGCAGAGTTTTACTCTAACATGATGCAAAATTTGGAATTACTAAAACAGGCTTGGACAGAGTAGATCTGGATCTGTGGTTACTTAGTTACAGTTCATTAGGATTTGAAATTTGATATTAAACTGTACCTGCACCATAGCTGTGCACAATCCAAAGATTCCCACTGCTAGTAAGTTTTCCTGGAGCCATATTTTCACTGTTTCGTAGCAAGGCTGGAAAAAAAAAACACCCAGAATATTGTATTAGCCATAAATGTACAGCTCTGCTTCCCAGGGAATATACAGACAGCAAAGAGCCAGATCAGACTAAGCTGCTAGGTAGCCTGGATTATGATTTTAGCATTGGTGCAATTATAGTGTATTTCTAGGTTGAAGCTTGAACATGGAGTACTAATTGGAACGGCATGAAAAAGCACCGTCCAAAATGCTGCATGAGCACTCCTCCATATAAATTGGGCCAGTAACTAAAAATAAACAAGCAGTGGATTTAGGTCCTCTTTGCCCTCTAAAAAACAACTAGAAGCAGAACTTAAGAATGAGCCTATCATTTTCTCCATGTTTCAGGAAAGCAAGTATTTATTATAATATATATATGTATATCAAACCCAAAAGTTCCAGTGAGAGCTGCTCAGTAGCCACTTCTGCTGCTCAAGGGCCCATTTCACACCATTTTCCATCATTTCAAATTGTAGTATGGGGTCTCCTCCATTATTTTCTTCCTGCTTTAAATTCTGCAGTAGCTGTAACCTCATGTTTCTGGCCCAGTTTTGGGGAGGGTGGAATTGGCCCAAGTAAAACATTTCTTTAAATAATATGCAAAAATTGTGCCCTCTTTCTTGTAAATGACCATGGCCAAGAATCATTTTGTCTTCAGTTAGTGGCTTACACATATGTATAAAGGAAAAACTATTAATGCCCACCAGAAGACATGGTGTTAACCTGCACTGATCTTTTTGGTACGAAGAACTTTTAAGTCCTTAAATTCAAAATTTAACTTGAAGCTACTTCAGAGGTAGAAGGGAGCCAAGTTTGGTTGGAACTCAGCCTCTGCCTGCAGTGCCAATCTCACTAGGAAACGGCCAAGAGAGCTTTACTCATTGTCTTCACAAACCATTAGAACCAGCAAAACTTCCTTGTAATTCCACTTCATCAGAACTTTTAAGTCCTTAAATTCAAAATTTAACTTGAAGCTACTTCAGAGGTAGAAGGGAGCCAGGTTTGGTTGGAACTCAGCCTCTGCCAGTGCCAGTCTCACTAGGAAACGGCCAAGAGAGCTTTACTCATTGTCTTCACAAACCATTAGAAC
>Ga0181612_112058_pt1 | contig 16696 bp, 15 predicted proteins | sample HoacroProtozoa21_FD_119630 | JGI IMG/M metagenome (GOLD analysis project Ga0181612, IMG submission 119630) | Hoatzin crop microbial communities from Cojedes, Venezuel. Combined Assembly of Gp0051906, Gp0051904, Gp0051908
TGGAACTGGATGATCTTTAAGGTCCCTTCCAACCCAAACCAGTCTATGATTCTGTGTTCCCGGGGGTTCTGTCCATCCCAACCAGAGGAGGTTATTTGGGGGAAGGCAGTGGAGGTCTCATTTTGCAACCAGAAAATCTTCATTTTCTGTCTGTAGAGTGTCACCACCCTTCTGAAAAGTCTCTTCTGTGCATGGGAATTGTATTTCCATCCTACTGTATTTTAGCGGTCCAGTAAATGACATTGGGCACTGCTCCCCTTTGGGCATAAGACCTTGGGAGCCCAGCTCCTCAAGGACCTGTATTTTTTTAAAAAAGCAAAAAACCAAACAACCCCCTCCACCTTTTCCCTATTTAAAGAGGACTGCTCTCCCTTTTATAGATTGGCTGAGCACAAGCGGTGCCTCATTAGCTCCCGGTAGTGCCTCGTCAGCATCGCTCTGCAGAGAACAGATTTTTTTTGTAGCGGAAATTGTTACGCGTGGACGTCACAAAAGCAGAAGAATACCCCGCTAGAGCATATTTTTCCTGTGTGCCTTAATTATCTAAATCTCTCTCCTATTACAGACTCTCATATCCTTTGCATCCGATCGGCTCTCCCCTTCTCCTCCCCCACAAGCAGGTAAATATTGTACCTGCACCCATTTTCACTCGGTTGCAGACGAGGGTGGGAAATGAAGGAGTGACTGGAGGCAGCAGCAGCGAAAGGTAGATTGTTATCATCTCCCCTGCAGTAATTGTGGCTTCTCAGAAATCCAGTTATTTTGTTGATTTTCCAGCCGGCTCTGCTGTTCCTGTGTTGTCTGTTGCAGACTTGCTGCTCTGGGAAACATTGATTGACCTCCAAAAAAAATACTGGCACAACTTTTTAAGCTCTTGTGGCTGAATTCTGGTCTGGGGGAGGTGGTGCCCAGCCTGATTTTCGGCAGCGCTTGTTGCCCCTGCCTTTTTCTGCTGCCTGCGAGGAGGCGTCAGTAGAGATCTGGGGAATGGAGGGACTACGGTGGGCAGGACAAGTGGGTTCAGCGTGGACTAACCCCGTCTCCCTGCCTTTTCTCCGTCAATGTGTCGTCCTCTGCATCGAGGTTGCCTGTCCCATCCCCATATTGTCATGATCTCCAAGGGATGCTCTGGGAAGCCGGGACCCACTGTTTGGGGTTGAGATTTTGTGGTTAGTTGAGTTTTGCTGCTCCTCCTCGTGCCACACCGCAGAGGACCCCATCCAACCTCGCTCTCCCAGGCCATCATGATCTTCGCATCGCGTCCTCCCTCCCCAGCCACCGAGGTCCCGGCAGTTGGTGCCAGGAGGGCACCCGGAGGAGATGGCGTTGCCCCAGGCTGGAGTTCCCCGGCATTCCCAGCAGCGCGGGGCATCCTCCCCAGGGTTGATGGGGCCGCGGAGGCGGCGGTGGCCAGACAAGGTGGCCCTTTGACATTTACAGAATGGCCTTTCAGAGCTGTGAAGTGTCCCTCGCCGTCGAGGGCTGCCATACAAACAGATGCCGTCCCCCGGCACAAAGCGAGGAATGCGGCGCACAATGGCCCAATGTTCGCCGCGATAAAGCCCCGCTTCTTCTGCCCTCCACAAAGGCAGCTCTGAGCGGGGCGGCGGGCGCGGGGCTCGGCTGTGGTCGCCCCAACCCTTCCACCAAAGCCTTTAGGCTGCTGGCGGCTTCGGTTGGAGCCGAGGGAGCGGGGAGGTGAAACCCAGCGCGGGGCTCTTTCCTGCTCTCTGCATCCCCACGTGCTGGTATTCAAATTAATTGACCTAAAGGAAAAATCAACACGTGGGTTACGAGGGTTCTCGGTTTGCTCGGGGTGAGCGTTAACAGCGTTGGTTTTCCATGGAAGTGTCTTGGAGCATTTAGCTTTCAAATGTTAACTCTTCTGCGTTGCTCAGGAAAATGTAAGAGAGATTCATCCCTGGCTGCTGTCACACATCACAGAAAATCAGCACAAAAGGAACTGGGCTCGCTGCAGAAACGCGCCATTTTTAGCAACATCTCTTCTGAATCCTTCTCATCTTTTGCAGCGTCCTTTTGTCTCATCCCATCAAAGTGTGACAAAGCCTTTTCGTAAGGGTTGTTTTACAGATGCTCATAGTTCAGCCACGCGTTTTGCCTCATTCATACGGAGCGCCGTCGTGGCTGTTAATTGTGTCCGTCACGGAACACCTCCGGGCCCTGCTGGGATGAAAGGTGGGCATATCCCTAATCGGAGGATTACAAGGCAGTGCCTGGGAGGGGACGGGGCAGCAGCCGAAGCTGGGGATGAAGGGCTGGCGGGAGCCCTCGTTTTCCTCCTCCTCAGCTCTGCTGGGGATGGTGCTGGCGGGTGCCGTGGTCCTGGGAGATGCTGGGGTGCGAGGGGTGTGTGTGCGTGCTCCGTGCTTCAGAATGGAGATGGTAAATGTTAACGCTCCCCATCAACGCCGTGGGGGGTCTTGCGTGGCTCATTCACATGGGGTGCCCTGGTGTGAGACCCCAGGTCTTGCCAGGCTCCTGTGTTTGTGAAATCAGGGCACGAAAGCTTGGTGCTGTACCCTTCTCCTGGCTCGGAGTGGGTCGGGCAGCCGCCGGGCTCTCAGTGGCAGCTGGGCATCCGGCTTTGGCTGGCAGCTGGGAAAACATTCAGAATGAATTTCTCCCTTCCCTCCTCCTCGGAGGAAAAAAAAAGTGGAAGAAAATAAACGACTAAAGCTTGCTACGGGTTTTCTGTTACACCATGAAACTGTGCACAGCATGCCTCCGAGCAGCCCTTGGGGCGATGGGCCTCCGTCCTCCCATCCGTCTTGTGTCTGTCACATCCCCACTAACCTAAGGAAGTTGCTGCAGAGGAGGGCTGGAGACAACTGGATGCAACTGCACGTTGCTGTCTTTCTCGGATCACACCTATTTTCACGCTATTTTTTTTTTCCTTTGTGATGAGGCCTTGAGTTCCCTTGCTGCGTAGGGTTAGGGCATTGCCCAAGCTCCCAGGCAAGCCCGTCCCCTCAGCCTGTCCTTCCCTGGCCGTTGGACCTGGCAGGAAATTATCTGCGTGATGCTCTGCGGCTTCAGGCCAGGCACGAGACAGGACTTCGGAGGCGTTAGGTCTTCTTTGTGCTCTGCTCCTAGGATGCTTCCAAGTGGGGTCAAAACTATCTGCAGTCCTCCTCTTCAGCAGAAGGCAGGGCAGCGCACAGAGCGGGGCTCTCTGTATCCCCGTAACTCCTGGAGCTGTAAAGCTGCAGTCCCGCCTAAAATCCCACCACGGGGAACATTTTGTTGCCACGAGTGACACGAATCGCTTGGTGGGTGATGGGATTTCCTGCATTCTGTGGCTGTTTCCCCTCGCGTGGAGTAGAAGGGGGCTGTGGGGGGTGGGAGTGAAATCAGACTGGCTTTTGCATATGTATTTTTGGGGTGTAGGCTGTTTCCCATGCCCAATATTTTGCTTTTATTTACAACCCCCTCTCCGGTGCCCGCTGGTGTGCTGCTGCCCTGGCTGTCATAGCGTGAAGCCAGGGGCTGGGAGGTGCCAGGCGATTAAATCCACGAGCCCCTGCCTTGGGGGTCCCCAGCCTGGCGTGCAGCCCTCACCCCCGGCGAGGATCACTTGGCGTCGGATCCAAGCCTCGCACGTGGTCTGCCCCTGTCCCCACCGGCTGGCTAATCACTGCCTGCTCCTCCTGCCACGATCTCTCATGCTGGTGATGTTTTTAATCATTAGGAAACATATATAAAGTTGATGGATGATGTGATGGTGATATATGCTACCTACACAGTCTTTTAAGTAAGTATATCCATAAAAATCTAGTAGAAACCAAGGCTGGCAGGAGACTTTTGTTACTGGAAGTCTGTTTTTGTCCCAACACATCCTTCCATCAATTCTTCTGTGAGAGCTAAAAATTGGCTGGCTTCAGTGGAGTTAATGATCATCTGAAATGGAGTTGAGCAATTGATGCTGCTGCATCAAAATGTTTCCCTCCTCCCTTCCCCCTCCTTCCCCCCCACTGCCCCCCAAAACGAAATTTCTGGCTGATAGTCAAAATTCAGTTCAGTTCTCACTGTGCAAGTATTAAACTGTGGGTCTGTTCTTTCAAGTTTCTGGATTTTTATGGGCACAATCGGTCTGTTAACAGGACTTTTTTTTGTGTGTGTGTGTGTGTGGTTTCAATGCATTTATATCATTGACCTTTGCTTTAAAAAGTGTCTGACAGTCTTTACTGGGCTGGAGCTATGAAAAGGAGCGCTGTAAGGGGGCTTTATTCTATGGCAGCAATGACCACAGGCAAAGCTTTGTATTTGCTGAGTGATTTAATTCTTGCACATGCAGAACTTGGCTCTGTGCCATGTGTAACATGTTGAGAAAAGGTCTGCTTGAGAGGCATTAAACCCAAACTTTCCAAAACCGTCTCTTTTAAAAATAGCTTGCTTTCCTGTTATTTTTAAGCTAACGAGTAAAATGAAGGGACGCTGCCCCAAAATGCTGCATTGAGCTCTAGCAGAGTCATTGGGGAAATAAATCTCCTTGAAAGAAATGAAGTGGGAGTCTGGATGGAAGGGTGCCAGCTGGGAGGAAGAGGAGGGTGTCATTAAGATAAAGGCTTGATCGAGGGACAGGAGAGAGTAGATAGGAGCAGCCTGGGCTCCAGGAGAAAACCTGGGAGGGTGAAAATTGTACAGCTCTAGTGCTGGGTGCTGTGGAGTCCTGCCCGCAGGGCACATCCCCAGAAGGTTTTCAGGCTAAATATCAGGTCCCTCCCAAACTGGTTCCTTTTCCCTGCTTGGCTCTGCCTGTCCCCTGCCCTCTTATAGGCATATCTGTCTGGTAGCGGTCAGAAGCAAATAAAAACAAACTGCTTTTTGTTTGCTCTTATTTTAAACACTGTGACAACGTTTGGGTTAGTGTTAGGTCTTGTGAAAAGCTGTTTGAAAGTCAAACATACTGAGCTGCTTAGCAGCATCCCTTTGAATTCTGCGTCTGCCTGCTGCGGTTCCAGACAATGGTCTGGAGAGCAAGGAAACATCGTATTTCTTCTCTCTTCTTGTAATCAGGCCATTAAATGTGCCTGAAGTTTCATATTCTCAAACTATTTAATTGTGTAGCCGCTTGGGCCGAGTTCCGTGTTTTGGTGTGCCTTTGTGTATTTCCCCTTCCTTTGGCAAGCAAACGAACAACAGAAATACTAAAATATGTTCATTTCTAACAGACGCAATGTCTTCCCCAAAACATTGCAATCTACAGCATTTTAATTAAAAACAACACATCAGCAGCGCATCAAGTCATTTGGAGCCTCAGCCTCTGTTAGTTTTAATCAACAGCTTTTTTCTAAGGGCTTTTAGAAGCAAATTGTGCATTGCTCGCTCTGCCCCAGGAGGAGCGAGGGAGAACAATAGATGATCTTCGTGCAGGCACACCGAACCCTGAAATACTGAATTTAAAAAGTGTATTTATAGGCTGGAGGTTACGTGGGGGGAGAGCTAAGAGGAGGGTGCATCCAGCGGTGCGCAGAGGGTGCTCCGTGGTTGGTACCCGCCTCGTCCGCTGCAGCTGCAGCTAAATCCGTCCCCTGGCGCAGATGAAATCCCGTTTCTCTGGGCTGCTGTCCCGGCTCCGCTGTGCGGCACGCGGGGCTCGAGGTTTTCTGCAGGTCGCCCCAGGGCTGCCGGAGGTGCCGACAGGCACTTCTGTGCTCTCTCGTCCTCGCCTTGGGTGTTGGCCGTGCCCATGCCTGCAGGTGGGATGAGCCACAGCCGGCAGCTGCCATGCTGGTGGGGAGATGGGGAAAAAGCATTTTATCCATTCCTGTGATTTCTCTGAGAGTTGAGCCTAAATGCTGCTAGTGGAGTCGCTGGTGAAAGCAATAGGTTTGAAGCCTCTACGTGGAAAGACTGGCGTGGAAAGCCAAAGGAATGAGGCTAACCCCTGCTTTTTATAGCCTCCTGGTATTTGCTCATGCCAGCTAACACTAATGCGCTTGATTTTAACTGTGCAGAGCTCCGCTCTCCAGGCAGCCAGACTCGGTGCCCAAGTAAACAGGCTCCTGTCTGGGGTCAGCTCCGGTGGAAGCCGCAGGGGAAGGGAAAACCCTCTCTGCCTTTGCCTGGCTGCTACGGAGGAGAAGTCGACTGTGGAGAGGGGCTTTGCGCAGGTGGTCGTGGGGATGTTGTGAGGAAGGGATCAATAGGATCACGGAGGAGAAGTGGAAGGAGGACGCCTGCCCAAGCTGACACCCGAGCGAGACACCCGAGCTGCTGTGCCGGCTCTCGGTGCTGAGCAGGGTGTCGTCCGCTCACCCAAAAACCCTGGAGGTGCGGCTCGGAGGGGAGCTGGTTATCAGCATCGGTGCTCTTGCATCGCTCAGGGGCAGTGATCACACGTGTCCCAGCCTCCTGCAGGGACTGGAGAGGGGCTGCTGTGGGAGCATCTGCTGGGGGCTGATGCGTGGGGATGGCTTTGGGCTGAGGCTTTCCAGAATGAGTGATGATTTCTGGTGCCCAGCTGGAAATGCTGTCAGGGCGACTGCTTTTGCAGAGACTTGACCTTTCTTGGTCTCCTTATCAATTGTTGCCCATGGGTTTTCTGTCCTGCTTCCAGCAGGCATTTCTGCACAGAGCTCCCCCTCTGGGAAGGGAATCCAAAACACTGACCATGACAGGTTTGTATTTTGGATGCCTCCCAGCACATCCAGGTTTCACTATTGTTTTTCTCTGTGCAGCTCTGGGAAATGCCAGTGTAAAGTTGGTGTCACGGACCTGAAGTGTGACCGGTGCAGTGATGGATACTACAGGTTTAATGAAACCGCCTGCGAGCCCTGCCAGTGCAACAACCACTCTAAAACCTGCGACAGCTTAACAGGTAACTCCCCTCTTGTGACCGTGGTGGCTGCAGACTTTACCCATTTCCTCTGTTTTTGCCATTTCCGTTCAGCAGACCGCCGCTCTCGCCCTCTTCCTCTGCATCTTTGTGCCTTGAGTGCCCAGAATCTCCACCTTACAGCTGAAATTAAAATGTGGGGCAAGGTTGGAGCTAGTCCTCTTCTCAAGGAAGTCAATAAAGGCTGTGTTATGCACCCCAGGCTGCAGTGCAGAGCCTTTATTCTGCAGTCTCTATCGGAAATCAGTGCCCTATTGTTCTCTGCACTTACACCAATACACAACACAGGCTTTTAAGGAGCTTTTGTTTAACTGCTGTTTACCTGGAAACATATACTGTACTGGCACTGACGTAGGGTGACTGTTATTGCCACAGAAAACATGATTAGTGCTGGAAAACACTGGCAGCACCTAATTAATATTGCCCACTTTTTATAAATTTGCTGTGTTCATTTTCCTTGATCATTTCTTTGACTGTCTGTCACTCATACAGATGCTGATGCAGTGTCACTGTTGAAGAACCTGTTCTTGAATAGCTTATGGGAGGGCAAAACTAATTGCTTTCCCATCTCCACCGAAAGGAGAGGTCCCGGAGGAGCAATGTTATGTGACTGCCTGCGCAATCCCTACTGTAGCGACAAAACTCACACTTCAAAACCCAAATTCTTATCAAAACTTCCAGGCTGGAATGCAGTTATGCAATATTAATCCAGGACCTTAGAAAGGAGCGCTAATTTAAAAAGTGTTGCAGGGCTTTTTGCGTAACTGGCAGAGGGGCAGAGCTCATCAAATACGGTATTGCTGGGCAATTTCTGCACCCGTGTCTGTTCCCCCATGGGCTGTGCGTTTGCAGCAGAGGAACGGGTGGCCGCAGTGCTGGCTGTGCCCAGGCAATGCCCTGACCCAGCTCGGCAGCGAGGGTGTTTCTGTGGGTGTCAGGAGTTGTGGCGGGCACCAGGTCTGCACTCCCTGAGGATGAATTACTACATTCATCCTTATACCGAATTTTAAGTCCTTATGTCCTGCTGATATTGAAGGATATAAGATGTACCTAAAGCTGTGCGCACCTCAGCTGTGTTACTGATTTGGAGCTGGCTGTGTGGGTTTTGTGAAGGAGTAAGATAATCTGCTCTTCCTTTTTCTCCCTCAATGTTTCCCCCTCTCTTGATTTTGGATAAAAATCCAGCGCAGACGTTGCCTCCGGGATGGGGCTGTTCAGGCAGCGCTTCTGCTGGGGCTGCCAGCGCTGGCCATGGCACTGCAAAGAAAGACCCTCTTTCTGGCTAATGACCTATTGTTGATTTGACAAAAATCCCTTTTTAAAAATTTTCCTCCATCTGTTTTATTTTCTGTCGGGGGTGAGGGAACCCAACAAAACCAGAACACAGTCAATTAAAAATTAGATCTGACATCTAATAAGTAACGCAGTGCGCTCGGCCTGCTCTAGAGACTGCACTTTGTGTGACCTCCCCGGCTGTACATCAACTGTGTGTAGCCTTTGTCGAATTTTCAAGGTTTCTTTCGCATTAATGCCGTACTTCGGGCTCCCTCTGCAGGCTCTGCCACCATCTCTGCACGGCCTCACTCAGCGTTGCTTTGGCCAGGAGGAATATTTAATATTACTGGGCTGGAAATGGGGCAGCCAGAGCTCCCTGGGCGACAGCGCTTCCTTCGACGCAACCCTTGTGCCCCGTGCTGGGTCTGTGCAGTGGGTTCGGTTGCTTCTTCCCAGCTGGGGTGCTGTGAGTTCTGATCCTTCCGGAGGGCATTATCACGATGGGAAGTGCTATTAATTATTAAGGCTTTCCACAGCAATACCTGATTGCAAGCCCGTGCATGCTTTGCGTGGCTGAGCAACTTGCTGACTCATTGGAAACGCAGCCATTTTGCAGGGTTGGTGTGGATAAATGCGAGTAATTTCTGCCGATGGGAAAGACATTGGTCCTGAAATGACCAAGACTGTACAGAAGACGCAGGTGTGATGCCAGATTTATGCCACCGTTAATGCCTGCAGAGCACGGTTCAAGGCACCCTTAGCGCTGATCGGGCACACTGACCTTCCAGGAGCCGGTCTGTCCCAGGCATCCCGCTGAAGCAGATGATTGAGGTTTGCAACTGGAGAAACCCAGCCCAGCAGATAATTTTCCCCTCTAACCCTGACATCTCTCCCACAAAAACCACTGGCTCGTGTCTGATGAGCTGTTGGGTGAAGAGCAAACAGCGCGTGGGAGCTGACGCCGTGCAAGTGTCCTTACTCATCGGGGTGCTGCCAGCCCACCGCCCGGGTGAATCAGCCGCGTCCAGGAGCGGCGGCTGCCGGGGTTTGCTTCCTGCCCTTGGCGCGAGGGTCAGCTCCAAGGACGCGCCGGGCTTCCTCGGGGATGCTCGGCTGCGGAGTCATCGCTGTGGCAAGGGAAGAGTAGGAGCCATGCGGCACGTTGGGCTTGCAAGGCAGCCAAACTGTTCCGATATTCATATGAAAATCTGCTGTGGTTTTTTTAACAGTCAGCATTAACCTAATTCAGGATTTTTTCTGTGGTTAATGTTGATATGAGTCTTTTCCATACCCCTGCAGCACTGCTAGATTAGCTCAGTGAATCTCCTGTCTGTGCTTATATATGCAGTGAATAAACTGCTCTGCGCCGCCCTGGTTTGTTGGAAGGTGGCTGTTGCCTTTTCAGAGTCTTGTACATGGGATTTAATCAAATAAGCTTCCCTCAGGTCACCGCCATCTCGGCGAGGAGCCTGCTGAATTACAAGATGTTCCTGTTGATGGATGGGCTTTTGTTAGAGGCTACGTTTTTATAACTGGGGAGATTTTTCTTCCTCTGGTCACAATAGTATCAAACTGTAATTTGGAAGGCCATTAGGACACAGCCCCTGCTAAGACACAGTACGTTGATTTTCTGATTCAGGGGCTTCCTTAGGAAGGGGAGGTGGCTCATGTGAACCCCCAGTTCCCCTCTGTTTCTCCAGGAAGGTCAGGGATTGCTCCTGCCTTGTGCTGTGCCCGGGATGGAGGAGCTGGAGCCATGCTGGTGGGATGGAGCTGTCTGCCCGCAGCACAGGACCATGGCACCTCCTCACCCCGGCCACCAGCTTGGGGGTGCAGGAAGAGTCTGCACACGAGAAAGGGCAAAGGCATAAACTGGAGGAACCTCTTGCGGGGTGGGGGATCTGAAGCATCAAGGTCGCGTCTCCCTGGCACAGATGCAAACTGAAACCTGTTTCCTTGGGGACCATTTAATATTGATAGCATGTGTTTACCTGCACTGACCTTTTAAAGTGATGATGAGCTGTGGGCATCTCTGCTGGAGCCACCTACTTTTTCACATCATGTGTGTGTGCATGTGGAAGGGAGGATGGCCATCAGAAGGTCATAAGAGGCCATGATCATGTTTTGGCCGGAGGGTATCCAAAATCACTGGTGAGCTCTGATAATTGAGCGCGTCTCACGCGGATTCTTGCTCCAAATGTTCTGCTCCAGTTCCTGCTGCCGAACAGTTGCTTGTGCTCCTGTCCCTTCCCCAGGCACCTGCCTGCACTGCCAGGAGAACACCGAGGGAGACCACTGCGAGCTCTGCAAGGAGGGCTTCTACAGAAGCGCCCGTCCTGCCCATGCCTGCCATCGCTGCCCGTGCTCCACCGTGGCATCCACCGGCACCTGCCGCATACGTAAGGCTTTTGTTTCGGTCTAATTCCTCGATAACGAATGTAGCGCTTTCCAATTAAGTTGCCGCTCAGCGGGCATCAGCCTAGTGAGGTGGCGTGTAGCCCGTGAATCTCCCGTTCGTGGGAACCGGGTCACCTTGCTGGAAGCAGCGCCTGCCGCGAATTTCCTGCTCTGTTTTGATGTAACCAAGAGAAGAAGTTGTAGCTGTAATAAACATATGTATGACTTTTTTTGATACTTCCTTAATCAGTTTTTCAATCAAGCCTTCTCTGGCTTCATATAGGCCAAAAAGTTCCTGCAGATTGCTGACATCTCCGACAGAGTTCCAGCAGTTTTCTGAAATTGTCTGTTTGAGATGGAAATGTTCAGCAGTAATGCTCTCTTTGCTTAGCAACGTGCCGAGCATGCTCTGTGAGGCTGCTACAAGGCAGCAGACACCCCCAAAGCTTCTTTTCCCCCTAGGAACAGAGAAACTGCTGCAGTTCAAAAGTTGTATTTTCAGCTTAAAATATGAGACTGTTTAATACTTGGTGGCTGCTGATTTGTGTCACCGTGACTTGTGGACCCACAGAACAAATCCTACAGCAGACTTTTCTCTGCAGGGGGCTATGGCACATACCTGGTTTGCTTTCTGTGTTCTTTAGAGCCTGGTGAAACTGCCCCAAGGTGTGACAAATGCAAAACTGGGTACACTGGCCCGAACTGCAACCAGTGCGACAGTGGCTACTACAACTCTGACAGCATCTGCGTAAGATGTGAATGCACCGGGAACGTGGACCCAGCGCGGTCACCCAGCGTGTGCAAGCCGGATAGCGGGGAGTGCATCGCCTGCCTGTACCACACTGCTGGGTTCCACTGCGAGGAGTGTGAGGACGGCTACGTCCAAGACCCTGAGGGGACCAACTGCACCAAGAAAGGTAAAACATGCTCCTCAAATCAGTGTCGAAGCTTGCTGTGCGGCTCAGGTGGGCACAAGCTGCCTGAAGGCTGGGGAGGGAATACCGGTCGTTGTGCAGATTGGTTTAGATTCATACAGGGAAGAAAACCGGACCTTTATAACACATGGGTGCCTGCTGGCCTTGAAATCTGTGGTTTAGTTAGCTCTGTAACCACTGATTCCAAGACTGTGGCAGGTACCTCTAGTGAACAAGCTGGAAAACAAAAAGTGTTTGCAGTGTATTTAAATGTAGGTTTTCAGATTTCCATTGCTTGATATACTTGATCTGTTAGTGCCCAGGGAATTGTCCTTATTGACTAGTCCATTCGATAGCACTGTCTAGTTCCCTAGAAAGGGTTTTGGTAATAAATGTTGTCACTCCTCATACTCTGCAAACAATGACTACTTGGACCAAGTTTAGATATTCTTTTTTTCTTTCTTTCTTTCTAAATGGGGAAGCCAAAGCTCGGAGAGTTGAGATCCAAGCTTGTACAGCGAGTCACTGCCAGAATTTGCTGGTACCTGCGCTGGCGGTCTGTCATCAGTCTTCAGCTGACACTCAAGACACTGTAGGTAGCATGTCAGACGCAAACTAGCTCCAGTATTTAGAGAGGCTACTGCACAGCAGGAGGACTCATAGCAAAATGAGAGAAAATGATTCTTAAGTTGCTCCTTCAGTGGTTATCAGGAGGTTGGTCCACAAGGTGGATCTCCAGCTCCACACATGGAAACATTACTGGCGTTATGTACTGGATAAGAGAAACCAGACTTCAGGAAAGTATCTGGGCCCAAATTCGTCCTTGTCACCAACAGAGATTTAATTCAGATCTTCCATTAGGAGCTAATGTGGTTTTCACTCCCATGCTGCGCTCTGGAGGTGTAATCACAGAGCCCTTCTCTGCGCGGGGAGATGATCAATGCAAAAAAGTTGAATGCTCATTAGCTGTAACTGTACCGTTACAGGGCTGGAAGTGGCAGGTTTGCATCAGGTCGTCCGTTACCTCCCCCTGCACAGCTCCGTCTTTGTGCTTGTAGTTTTCACCATTCGTTTTATTTCAATGCGATTGTTATAGCCGATTCCTGGTGTGGGGAAAGACTGTCCCCTTTCAAAGGGACTGGGGCATGCTCTTCTAGCTTTCCCGTTTCCTTGACACCATTTTTTGCCCATTCTATATTAAGCAATTTAAAAGGCGTGCAGTTTCTTTCCAGTTTCTTACGCACAATTTGCCTAAAAATTGCTATGCTGAGGGTACTGTGCATTAACTAGTTTTAGGTTAAGATTTTCATAAACCACTAGTGCATTTGAGTGGCCTGGTTTCGAGTGGCTTCTAGAGTGAAATCATCACCCACCATGCAGATCTGCAGATGAAATTGCTGGAGTATGGGACTTTAAGTGGTCACGGCTGAACAAAGACAGCAGGTTTTGTACCAGCCTCTGGGATCCGCAGGGGCTGTTCAGGGTCTTAAACCTGACCAAGATGTGGATGCTTTCAAGGCTGATGGAGGGAATATTCAAAGGACGTGTGGGATGACTGAAGTCAGTGTTTTCGACCCCTGGGTGGATGGTATTCCTGCTGCGACGGTGAGGCATAGCAGCAAGGGCTTAGCGACGCAGCGTGGCACTGTGCCACCCAGCCGAGCATCGCTGCCTTCCCCGAGAGCGGGCGCGTGGGCTGCTGGCACGGCCCCGGCTCCTGCCGGCGCCCATTCATCGCAGGAGGCAGCAGAAGCTGTGCAGAGGCTGCATTTCAATCAAGCAGCTGGGTATGATGCTCACGTCAAAGCTGCCAAAGCAGCCCATTGACTGAGCAGCTGCTGCTCTCAAGGAGCTGCTTTAGGACATCTGGAGGGCTGGCACGGCCCTGGCCAGCAGAAACAGGCGTCGTTGTGTCACGGCCCAGAAGCGACAGTCCACGGTCGGAGCACGGCACTGTTTCACCATGACGTTACTGTCGGTTCCAGGAAATGTTTTCACCCATGTCCCCCTTGCCAGCGCTTAGCTGATGCTGACTCACAAATAAAGCCCAGAAAAGTGCTGTTTCCTTGCTGGTGAATCAGCCATTGTCTCTGTTTTGTTTTTTTCTAATTATAGCTACTGGCGGGGTTTGCCAAGAACTGAGTGTTGATGAAGGAATTTGGAAAGGATGACTGAATTCCTCATGCCCTTCTTCCAAAGCTGTATCCAGGAACCTCTTGCTCCTGTCGCGTTGCTTCCTACTGTGAAATTCTGCCTGTTCTCCCATAGAGAAATGCCTTCTGGCATTCAGCGTTCTGAGTATCCTTATCAACCTCAGGCAGGACCTGCAGAGAATAGAAGGGCTGCTGCAGGGAGGGACGCTGAGCAGGAGCCTAAACTGGGCGTCTGATGCCCCCTCCAGAGCAGTTTCTTTCTCCATTGCCTGAACTGGGAGCGTGACAGCCCAAAGTTAACTCATGGGAGTTCCATCGCAGCCCTGCGGCAGGAGACTAGTGAATATTTACAGCTCCTGTTGCTATTGGAGATGCAACTTAGTGCAAAATTAGTCCTTCCGAAGTGACTCTCCTCCTCAGTCATAATTAGTAGATGTTCTCTTCAGGAGAGCTGGATCAATGCAGCACAGCAGCGTCAGCTGTAATTGCTGCAGCTGTAAGTGGCTTTAAAAAGAAGTTGCATTTTGGATAGCAGAAAGAGAAATGGAAGGGAGTGGGAAAGAGGGTGCAGAGAGTCCTGTGGAGCAATAGGTGCAGAGAACATTTTGGTTGATTGAGGCTTCAGCTTCTGGAGGGTTCCTGCTGCCTGGACTTGAGAATCTAAAATAGATCAGGTTATTCCTGTGAAGAAAATGTGTTATTAGTTGCATTTTGGAGCCTAATATTCAGGCTCTTAGGGCGCTTTCTGAGGCTTATAGCTCAACTGGTTTGAAAAAGGCATAATGAATTAGCATCCCATTTAATTAGATCTCCAGTGTTATCTTGTCGCAGACTGCTGGATGTGAGAAGGGAGTTATCCCATGTCTGCTGGAAGCAAGCCAGGTTCTTGGCTATTTTGTGCCTGGGAACAGGCTGCAGAGGAACGTGGAGCTTGTGGCACGGTCTGGTAGTTCTCATGTTCCTGTCCTTCCTGTGTGGGCATATGCCAGCAGATGAAACCAAAACAGGATCCAAACTGGCTTCTGCTATGTTGAATAGAACATCCATGGTCTTTTTCTTGTTGTGATTTGGTTACGTTCTGCTTCTGGTTATGCACACTGGGGGTTTCCATGAGATTTGTGTATGGCTGCTTCATTCAAAAGCAGAACTGGATATTGAAACCCATTGCTAAACACTGTGACGGTGGAATACTCATGGTTCACTTTTTCACTTTTGATCTTCTTGTACAGGTAAGTCAGAAATAACACTATTGTGATCATAATCCTACATCTAGTGTACTAACTGTGAAAAGTTGAAGCTCCTGGAGCTGCTGTGTCCTCCCAGCCTGATTGTGCGGCCCACGCAGACAACAAGTGAAACTGGGCCTTCGTTAGGCTCAAAGTCCAGACTCTCACTGAGCTTGGTAGAGCCCCGTTTTCATGGGCTGAATATGAGCTGGAGTGGGTGGCTTGCTTTCATCATGAGCTCGTGTATCTAGCAGTGAATCTTGGCTACTGCATCTGTCCATCCATCACCAAATTCTTCATAGGAATGCTGCAGTCTGTGAGCACTTAGCACACAGAATTATTTTAAAAAAACGAAACCAACCCTGGCTAACCATTTTTGTAAACTATTTTGGAAAAATACCAGCTTTAACAGCGTAGACTTAATTGCCATAATAACTGTGATATAAATGTAAAATCTCTTGTGTTTGTGTTTGGTTCCAGCTTACCATATTTTTATTGATCATTTTTTATTTGTTTTGTAGAAGCTACTCTTGGCCCAGAAACAAGGGAGTTTACAACTTCTGCTCCAAATGCCAGCAAGGCAACATCATTTTCAACGGCAGTGATAAACAGTACGTTGTCACCAACAACTATACAGACTATATTTCCTATAAGTTCCTCTGACAATAGTACCTCTGCTTTTGCAGATGTTTCATGGACTCAGTTTAACATCATTATTTTGACAGTTATCATCATTGTTGTGGTCCTGCTAATGGGCTTTGTGGGTGCTGTCTACATGTACCGTGAGTATCAAAACAGAAAACTCAACGCTCCTTTTTGGACCATTGAACTCAAAGAGGACAACATCAGTTTTAGCAGCTACCATGACAGCATACCCAACGCTGATGTTTCGGGGCTTTTGGAAGACGATGGGAATGAAGTCGCACCGAATGGACAGCTAACGCTGACGACTCCCATGCATAATTATAAAGCTTAGAAGAAGTGATCCAGCTATTCCAAAGTTGGCTTAAAAAAGTTACAGTGCTTGTTGAAGGGGTATCAGGATCCATGCCAAGGCTCCACACAGAGGAATTTGCTCTTCAGATACTCTTACGCTGGGCACGCTGTAGCTTGTAGGTGAACAGAAAAAGGTGTAGTACATCCGAATTTCGGGTAATGTGGTGGAATGCATTCAGTGTCCTGTTCTCCAGAAAGGTCCATAGAATTCACTGTTGTTAAGACTTGATTATGCTGACCTTAAGATTTTATTTTTTTATGCAGAGGTGGTAGGTGGAGAAAGTGGTACCCCACGATTAATCGGAAGCTACTTGATTTCCAGCCAACCTAACGCTTATGTCTGCATCCTTTAGTTTGAAAAGTAGCTCGTGAATTAACAGTGGATTTTCAGGAAAAAGACCTTTGTAAGGGCTTCATGTTAGTTCCTGATATAAATTGGTTTGAAAAGGAGGACAAAAAAAGGGAAATAATCATTCACTGTACTACCAAAAGGCAAGTAGAGGAGGGAGTTGCACACTTGAAAAGTCACCATTACCAGTTTCCATTAAGCAGGGAAATGGGGGGGAAAAAAAATCATGAAAATATTGGAGTGAGGGAAGAGACTAAGCTTTTCCCTTTTTGAGTATTTATACAGGGTGATGATGCTATTAAAACATAGCAATCCATTTTGTTTTCTAGAAGGAGTTAATGAACTTGTATAGTTTCTGTGCAAGGGAAGACGACGACATCTCAGGGTTGCCATGTAAAATGAAAGCTAGGCTTAATACCCTACCCTGATAGAAATGGTGTGTTCTGTATATAAAATGTAATATATCTTCTTGGAATTGTATTTGTAATTATTTGTAAAAAGGACAACCCACCAACCAACCAAAAAAA
>Ga0181612_173383_pt1 | contig 16696 bp, 12 predicted proteins | sample HoacroProtozoa21_FD_119630 | JGI IMG/M metagenome (GOLD analysis project Ga0181612, IMG submission 119630) | Hoatzin crop microbial communities from Cojedes, Venezuel. Combined Assembly of Gp0051906, Gp0051904, Gp0051908
CCAACTCCTACCATTCCGTGATTCTGTGACCCCAACCCCCATTCCGTGTCCCTCTGCAGCACTCGATGCGGGGGGGAGGAGGCAGAGAAAAGGGAGTGAAGTTGGGATTTGAAGCAGGGAGGGGTGGGGGGAAGGTGTTTTTAAGACTTGGTTTGATTTCTCATTATCCTACTGCAATTTGATTGCTGATAACTAATTTCCTGAAGTTCAATCTGTTTTGCCCATGATGGTAATCTCTCCCTGTCCTTATCTCAGCCTGTGAGCCTTTCGTTATATTTCTTCTCCCCTGTCCAGTCAAGAAGGAGGAGTGACATAACCACTTTTGTGGGCACCTGGCATCCAGCAGGCTAAATCGCAACAATTGTGATTTAGAATAATCTTTCAATATTTTAATTACATGTTTTTCTAGCTTTGCTATCTTTTTTTTTCCAGGGGTTTCGAAGATTTGTTAGAAAAAATGTACATATGACTCTAGACAGTCTGAGTTTCTGAATGCAGTATTATTTAGGGCTATGTCCTGCACTAAATAGAGATTCTGAGACTTTTGCAGAGATGTCAGTGAGTGTTAAGTTGATGTTCCTTTTTTTCAGGCTGCTTTGCAGATGTCTGCTGCAGTGCACAGTTTATGGTTGAGCCTAGGGAACATACGAGAAATGAAACTTCAAACATTAATTCCTGTGTTTAGTTTTCTTCTGGTTTTTTTTGGTTTTTTTTTTCTTCTGGGTTTTTTGGTTTTGTGTTTTCTGATCTTGGTCTATGTCACCCTATTCTTGATGGAGTTTGTAAATGTGCACTGGTTGCTTATGTGAAAAATTCATGCACATTTGTATTATTTCAGGGTGATAAAGGGGAAGATGGGAGGGATGAAATTGGAGAAGAGGTATATGATTTTCTTTGTTTTGCCTTCTTGACCTCAAAGTTAGTGAGTGATAAAAATGAATGAATATACCATACTTTGTCTTTAAGGGATGTCCTGGGGTTCCTGGAAAGAAAGAAGAGAAGGGTGACACTGGATATCCGGTAACATTTTGTTACTTTTTATTGGTCAGGGTTTGGATTTAAGAACAATAGTATGGCTATTTCATGAAACTGTCCCTATGACAAATGTCTTTAATAAACTCTCAAGCATAAGGGGTAGACGTTGTACCACAAAGTTATTTGCACATTTTTTGTTTGAATTCCTATCAGGAGAGATATTATAGGACTTCTAGTATCAGAAGAACAGCAAACTGCTGATGAATAGCCAGCACGTAATTTTGAAAATAGATATATACCCAGAAAATAGTTGTCTGTCGGATGTTTCTATTTAAAAGAGAATTTGAAGAATAACTAGATCTGTACCTTACAGTCTTCTAGGTGGGCAACCAAGGTCCCAAGGAACCAAAGTGATAATTTGAGTGATCATTTACAGTTTAGCCTCCACAATTCAATGCCTGCTCTTAGTGATGGCAGGCTGGTGGGTAGCCACCAAGCATGAACAGCTTAAGCTTGCAGGAGCAGCAACTGGATACCTGTTTCAGGTGTGGAAAGCAATACTCTCAAGTAACTATTTGGTACCTCACTTCCAGCATAAACTGTCTTACCCTTTCTGCCCTTATACGGGTGCCCATGGAGGCACAGGTCTGATTGCTACTCAGAAGACCGGTTATTCACAGATAAGGCAGCATTACATTCAAAAATTGGAATGTATGTTAGCATACGCCTTTCAAAGATGTGGTCTACAAACAAAGTTCTTTGATACTTGGAACAGTTTCTGTTTTGTTGCAATAAGTATTTTGAATTTATTCTTTAGTTAAAATCCCCCCCAAACCAAAACATGATATAAAATACAGAGTGCAATGCCTGTTTCTATATTGCTTGCTGTCCAAGAACCCCCAGATTTCTGGGTTTTTTGGGAGTAGAATTGTGGAAGGAACTGTGAGAGAGACTATTTAAAAATGAAGGCTGTGATGTTGGAACTTGGACTTATCTCTTGGCAATTCCTGAAAGCAGCGTTTCAGGTTCTTACGGAGATATATTCTGCTTTCAGCAATGTCCAGGGCCAAGAGAACCTCCCGGTGACTGTGGCCAGAGGGGCTTTCGAGGAGATCCTGTGTTTTTTTTCTAATGCATCATTATTTTCTAGATGCAGACTGTCTTCTTGTATGTAGTTATAATACTTTATCAACAATATCCTGTGCACCAGGGCAAAACAGAGGTGTTCTTCCAGTGTGTTCACATGATATTGCAAAGACTGTAGCATGTATCATGCATAGGCTTTTTATTAACCCTTCATGTATGTTAATCTCCATATTGTTTACAGTTTTTAAGTAGTTAGTAGTACCAAATCCTTGATCTGCTCGCTATAAACTGAACACCTTCTAATGTTGACAGTAATCATATGCATTGACCAAGGATTGACTTGTTTATTTAACATCTTAGATTTTGTAAGAAGAAGTATTCTTACTGGGAGGTGTTTCTTTTTTTTCAGGGTAGCCCTGGACTTAACAGTGCAATAGCAGGAGCAAGAGGCTTTGCAGGAGAAGAGGGGGAAGAGCTAGTTGTTTAGAAATATGTGGAATTTCTGTAAGATGTCTGCTTACCAGTTACACAGTTTCCTCCTCCTATCTGCACGATTTTAATTATATCTTTGGGGACTTATCACTTATCAAATATGATGCTAACAAAGACCTGAAAGGTCTTTCATCAAAAATACCACTGAAAAGGAAGAAGTACCCCTGTCAGCATCAAACCCGCAAGGCAATGACAAACAGCTAATCCGATTCCAGTGTGCAAATCATTTAAATTTGGTAATTTTAAGAGAATATGTTATAATAGCCACTGAATCCCGTGGGCTCTGGGACTTGGGAACTCCTCCATCCCAATCACTGAAGCCTAGTCAAGTGCACAACAAGACCTAGGAAGTCCCTTTGTCCCAGTCCAATGGGTGCCACTGCTGCTGCTCCTGTTTGCAGATTTGTCCAGAAGTGAGGTTCCACGTGAATTTCAGAGAGATATATACACACACAGAGGAGACCAGTGCAGTCAGACACACAGACTATCACAGACAGAGCACGGCCTTTATCAGCATCCACAAATAACGCTACCAGAACTCCTGTGAAACGTGTGTACATATAGCAAAGTCCCGTTCCTCCTTTCTGGAGGAGGAACATATGTCCTAACTGTTTAGATTCACAAGTGCAGCCATATTCACAGATCCCTTGGATATCAGCATAGCTTCTAAATCCATCTAAGATCCATGACTGGACCACTGCCAACGGAACTGAATACTCTTCTTTCCTTCTCCTGAAATCAGTTGTGGGGGAAGCTCAGCTACCTCCAGGGAAAAGCAACAGTCCCATGTCCACTTAGAGTGAACTGAAAACAGACTTCGTCATCCAGTGAGAGGCCTGAGAAAATGGCCTGGTGTAAATCCCTCGCTGCTTTCAGGGAGAGATAAAAGACTGGATGAGCCTTTTTTCCTGTGATACAACAGTACCAATGCTTGCCTCTTGTGCAGTGCTTTCCAGCAAGAGTGTGCCCTCGGAAGCGGTCTGTGTCATTATCCTCACTGCAACGAAGGAAGAAATTGAGACACAGAACGAGGAAGTAACTTGCCTAGTATGAAAGAGCAGTCTAGAAGCAGAGCCAGGAAATCTGCCAACTCTCTAACCCTCAACCCTGTTCTCTTAACAAGGGCCTGCAGGAATCTTTCTGAAAAGAGCTGTGATGGTATTTGCCAGTTCTTGGAGAGTGCTATCAGCCAGGCCCATTCAGAGATGTGTAACTGGTTGCTTTTTGTCGTCAGTGCTATTTACTGAAAGACTGACAGAGAATGTTGTGGCAAAGTCCCACAAGACAGTTTTTGACAGTCTTAAAAATTCGACATATGAAGAAATGAGAAATTGCAATGATGCTAAGGAAATTTAATTTTCCATGTACAGGATGAGAGAGCACAAAAAAGGCTCATGTGGCTCCTCAGGAGACATACGCAACCCAGTAAGTTCCTTTAACAGAGGAGACTTGGAGACAGTGAAAATGAAATATAGTTCTTAGCTTGTTTGGGTTTGATTTAGTGGGAGACTGCTTTTTAGCCTCTGCTTTGCATGCACTTTTGATATCAATATTTGACTTGGTGAGTAGAAATACTTCTATTACAAAATCAAAATACCTTTTCCTAAGCAACATTCATAATGGCACTGGGGGCCAAAACTGGACCACTGTTTTTGTAAGTGTATCTTTTTTGTAAAAAAGCATAAAATTTTGCATTTTCTTTCAGCTGAAAAAAATTTAATGCAGTAATCGCAACAAGTTATCCACTTTAACAGCATGCAGATGATAATCTGGCCTCACAGCCATTTTTTTTTGTACCTTGTCTCAGGGAATACCAGGACAAAGGGGACAATGGGGACCAGAGGTAAGAACTATTCTTTTCTTATTTCTGCCCTTTTCCACATAGGAGCTTAATCAAGAATTTTGAAAAAGAGAATTCAAAGTAGATGCAATAGATACGTTTAAAAAACTTTTTTTTTTAATTGATCAGGAGCCTCATCTGGGCTTTTACATGTATGCTTCATGCTATTACAGTAAAACCTGCTGGAGTATGTTCCAAATATTGCATGGATGAAACTGCATTTTTTAGGTATTTATATCTTGCATGTAAGTATTGTTAGATACATAAAGCGTCTTATTTGTCTGTATGAATTTTCAACGTTGGGCCTTCAAATGCAGAAGGTGCTGCTTTCAGTGCTCACCAAGTCTTTCCTGGTGACTACAGTATTAAATGATTTTTAGTGCCTCACATATTGTCCACACACAAGATTTTATTTCAAGAACATTAGCACTGTGTGGTTTCAGGAGTGCTTTCTTTGGATTGTCTTTGCTGTGTTGATTACTACTTCATTCTGGGTCTGCAGTGTTCAATATGTTGAAATCAGACTGGTTAGATCCTTTGTAATTTTTCTTGATGTCTGTAAATGCAAGAAAATACGTTATCATAACAGGAAGATATAAAGACAAAATAGTAGACAGTTTTAATAGAATAAATCCCAACATGTTACTGTCTGTTAGGTCACATGAGAAAACCTTAACAAGACATTTAAAAACACGGTAATCCTTGACAGTCTGGTCAGTATGGCTTGCAAGGAAAACAAGGATACAAAGGACCCCTTATGAATTATTATTACTCATGAAAGGACAAAAGCCCTGACACTAATGATTTGTGTGTGTTAACTGAACTTTTCTGTACACTTTGGTATTTAGTTCTTTTTTGAGACAAAAAGGCATTAAAGGTTAAAAAGGACAGAAAAAGAGACCAGGACGTAAGGGTCATCCAGTAAGTAGTATACTGAAAGCATGCTGTGTTGTTTAATTGTGAGGTAGTGGATGTGTAACCAACTGAGGATTCCCATCTGAATGTTTTTCATTACATCATTGATTTTTCAAGTTTCTTTTCAGTATGTGGTATTGAACATAAAAAGAGATACATATTCCTAAGAGATAAAAATAATTAAAAATTTCATTAAAACTTAATTATTACTGATAAAATATTAGCTTTCTAATAATGCCACCTTCCTAGCAATAATGGAGAAAAAGTGGTAGTGCAAGGCACTTCTCCTGCATCGTATTTTTTCCAAGTTGTGATAAATTCTGCAATTATACTTAATACATTGTTTTAGTTACCTATAACAAGCTCTTAATAAAGGACTTCACAGTTTCATTACAGTAAGCTAAGGCAGAAAAAAAGAAGGTCACAGATTTGGTCAAGCAGAAACTATCAAGTATGAATTAGTGTTATTAATCTAACAATTATCATCATTTTAGCTCATAGGAATTCTAGTTCTTTCATTAGCAAAAACCTGTCTTAGAGAGTTTTTCTGACTTTGCCACTTAATTTCCTTTCTGGGTGTAGATCTTGTTGCAAGTGCTGTAGCACAGGTTTTTTTGTAAGGGCTTGCTTTCAAGAACAATGGTAGTATGGGTGCTTTTTTATGAGTGTATTAACCTTTTTTTGTTCATGCACTGACTTCCTACAACCTCCTGTGCATTGTCAACCGACCTGTGTAATTGTAGTTGAATAATTCAAAAGCAAAGTCAACAGACAGATTTTCACAATCCGGTGGAATAATTTGGCCAGACAGGCTAAACGTTGGTGGTTAAACACAGTAAGTAATATATATGAACTAATACCTCTCAAGTGTGTGTTCCCGTAAGCCCTCTTACTGGCTTTGTGGTGATAGGCTTCCCAATTCCACTCAAATCCCAGGAGAGTCCCTTGCTCGCTCAGTCCTTCATCTGAAACTGCCGTTCTCTGCTTTGTCAACTGCCAAACATTTCCCATCTCCCACACAGCTGTGTGTTTTCATGAGCTCCGTTGTAGTTCGGACATTTTTAGAGGGATGTAGAGAAAGGGAAGTACAGCTGCTGACTTTTGTACTGTGTAGATCAATTGTCATGAGACCAGCTCAGCCTTCTACTTTCTGGTCTGATTGCCCTTGTTCTGGCAGGGCTACTGGGTGGAAAGCAGGAGAGGGGTGAAGGATGTTATTCTCCGCAGGCATTTTTTCACCCAGCTCATTTGTACAGTGTAGCCCCTGCGCACAGAAATTTTCCCATTCCCTGATGAGTAGCTGACTGGTACACTGAGGACACCATGCTGAGTTCCTACCCGTGGCAGCTTTCCCAGATCTCCCTCTGTCCCTCACTTTGCTATTTCCTCTTGTCCTTTTGAAAATAAATACTGGCAGGATTCAAGGAAATTGTTGCTTCTCAGTAAAAAAGAGTGAAATTACTAGTTGCTCTGTATGAGACAGTACAAGCTAAACTGCCTATGTGGCTCCCATTTGTTGGAATGCCAGTTGATTAGTGAGTTATAGGAGAGAAGTCTTGATTTATTGTAATGTTCCCTTAGACACTGGTGTTGAAAACACAATTACATATAGATATGAAAGGGAGGGATTGTATTGATGAGAGCAGAAGGCTGCAGTCTATCTAATCTCTCTGTGTTTTCTACAAAATTGATGCCTGATTTTTTTTATAACCTCATCCTGTAGAATTTGAAGCTACATTTTAGTTGGGGACAACCTTGGTGCTGCAAAGTCACGGCCTCCATAAACCATTTTTAGAATCAAATATAAAACACTGGGACTATTGTGTCCTACCCTGCCTCTGACATGAACACCAACTTTGCAACAGATTGGTTTTCAACTGTAAATGTCCTGTAGATCACTCACATATGTCCTCTTTGCTATTCTGGTGCCAAATTCCAAGACTATCACGGAAAAGAAAAACTGTTTTCACTTGTTTTTTTCAGGGGCCACTCAACATCCAAGTCTAGATAAAATTTTTTCTGTTGTGTGCTTATCCATAAAAATGCTGTCTTTTTGTCTTGAGAGCAAGACTCTTAAAGCATTATTTTCTGCAGGCACGGAATGCTTGCTGTTAGTTTAGCAAGACATCTTGAGTACTTCCTTGATGTGACAGCTAATTAGTTTTTTATATGCAGTCTTATTTAAAGATACGTTTCCCAGTAAACAATTTACCATGGGAACCAACTGCTTATCTCTGTCTTCTTCTGCCAACAGTGAGCTGTGGAGGCTTCATTTTGACATCCTTCAATTGAATTTGACTTATTTTCGTCAGTCCTGTCCAAAAGGTGTTCAGTTTTCTCACTGTCTTCAGTGTTTTCTGACCAGTCCAAAAAGGGAATTGATTCCCTGTTTTCCAATTAGCACTCAAATTGCCATGCTGTGTGAGGTGGATCACAACCACCAATCCGTGACTAGGAATAATGTCTGCCTACTTTTTTTCCTTGCTGAGTATTTGAAAACCTTTTCTTAAAGAAATCTTGTATCAGACTGTTTTCATACAATACATTGTGTGTTGGCATATGACACCCAGGACTGCTATTGTATTCTTAATGACGACCCTAGTGACTCCTCTCTTCCCCCTAGCGAAAGTGCCATTATTCTAGGAAATGGAGTCGCACTCTGTTAACAAAAACATCCGAGATTTAAATAGATAGTCCTGGGCTTAGCAGCAGCAGAGGAAGGAGAGGCAGAAGCAGAGGGCCAGGGGTAAACTTTCCCAGGGACACAGAGCAGGTCACAGAACCACATTGAGGGCAAACTGTGTAATCCATTGCACTTTGTTGCCCCAATTTCTTTCCTGCTGTAATTCAGCTCAAGCAAACCGCCTCCTGTTCTGGTAATACCATTTTTCCACCGGAATGAATGCCATGTCGTTGTGCAGGTCCTTATATCTACAAAGCTGTTTGTTGTCAATAATGTTTTTGTTATCTAACTATATCAACTTACTTTTGTTTAGAAATGAACTATTCAATTTCCGTATAGTCTCAAATAGTCCATGCTAGATACATTGTCATTTGAAGAATTTCAGCTGAAAATACAATCCTGTACTACAGAAAGTTATTTTATTCTTCTATCTTCATGGCATTATTATCTGGAATTATTCTAGTCTGTGGTCATTTAATCTTTTCACTCAAGTTAACTGTTCCAGCTTTCATTTCTGTATCACATATTATGTGATATGCTCATCTGGGCACTGGAGAAAACATTTCCCTTTCTGACATCCCTTCCCTAACAACTCAGCAATCTGCAAGATACAGAGAATTTATAATATTTCTACTCTGTGTTTTAGAATACAAATATTTAATTCACACCATTCCAATCCTCACCTAAGTCCATTGTACACCACTCTGTGTTGTGAGGGGTTTGTTATTGCTGTAAGAGAAATAGAGTTACTACAGTTGTTTGACAGCTTTATGGATAGTATCCCTAGCTACAGTACTCTCTCTGGTGTAAGCCTTACTTAGCACATAGCCAAATCAATTTCCAGCCCCACTCCACAATTTGTAAATACCCTGAAAGATGACAGAGATAGAAATCTCCATGTATCTGTCTTATATAGAGAAAAATCTACCTGATACTGTGTCCATTGTAAAGCGAAGACAGAGCGTGATTTTCCTTTTCATTAACCTGTAATGAGAGTTGTTCATTTAAAAAGATGCTAAAGAAATGGAGAGGGCTCTGTCTTCCTATCTGTGCATTTTCTACACCTGTTAAAAAAAATTTAAAAATCCATGTGCTTCCTTAGAAACACATTAATTTTGGTCTTTGAGATCTGTTACATACAAAGGTCTGTGGGTCACATTCAGTAAAAAAGGTGTCAATCACAGCTTCTGGAAGCCGGCTGTGAAGTGCTGGGAGGATAGATCTGCTTTTGCTCTGGTGTATCATCCAAACCCTACATCCGCTGATTTTCTTCAGAAAATCTTTGAAATCAAGTGGCTTTCTTTAGAATGGTGTGGCAGCTGCTTGTTGGCTACAAATATGACGCCAGGATGCTAAGCTGGCTTGCTCAAGCAAAGTTCCCATTGCTACTGATGCAATATGGGCTCTCATATAACAGCAGTCAGTATTTTGCCCTGCAGGTTTTTAAATGACCATGTTGATGGGTAGCTGCTAGCAATTTTGTTAACACATTTTTCCTAAGTATAGAGTATAAGGACGAATAATAGTACTTGTTTGGAACTGACAGAAGAAAAGATTGTCATGATGAAAACTAGAAAAAGTGCTATCACAACAAAAGTAATAATGGCCTCTCTGTTTTTAAAGGTTCCACTATATAAGGGGAAAAGAAGAAGTTGACTGTGCTATTTTACAACTAGGAAGCTAAGTTTACATTGCTATTTAGTCCGCTATGTACATTGGCGGACTAATCCCTGCCAAATGCCTCAAGTAAAGCATTTAGTTGGTACTAAATGGGTTGGTTATTGTCACTCTGCAGCCAGACGTTTCGGAGAGAGGATACTAAAGGATGTAGCAAAGCTTGGTTAATCCAAACTCCTGGTACATCAAAAATACCTACATTGGATTAAAGTGCTGGAGAAAATAGATTCATGTTCTCTGACCCACTTTCAAGACAAATTCTGTTAATATCCTTAATTTTAACTTACAAGTAATAGAGTAGCACCTACAGTTTTCTTCTGTTTAGTTTCCTCCTCCTTTGCCATTCTGTTCAATTATGGATTGCAGATGAATCCCACAAACAGGAAGCTTGAAGTGGAGGTAGAAGCTCATCTGATCAATATGTCATCTTGTGTGTTATCTGGAAGATCAACCCTTTTTCTGGAACCTTGAGGGCTCCTTTCTAAGGGAGAGCTGTAAGGAAACGTAGATAGTGGTTGTGTAGCCTACAAATTTTATGGCATTAGTCCATTTTTAAAGAATGTATATCCAATCTGAGAAAGAATCTGTGTGTTTTCTCTGTTTTCTTATTTTACATCATAGTATTTATCTCCTTTTGTTTATATCTAAATGAACCAGGAGCTGTGGGTCTGGCAGGGACTCCCAGAGCTCCTGGGAAAACAGCAATCATAGTAAGGTTCCCTTAGTTAAATTACTGTATTAATTTTGTTTGTTTAATTCGGTCCCTTAATGTTGTTGATTTAAAAATGGCTTGCCTCTTGTGTTCTTGGAGACCATGTCTGGAACTATCTCCCAGACAAAGGTCCAGGGGATGTCTGCAGGATCAGTCTCTTGATCTGAGTAGCAATTGTGTGTTGAAGTGTAAGTAAGCTTTATCATGTTTATTTTTGGATTGCAGTTTGTATGGTACTTAAAATCCTTTGAAAAAAAAGCAGGCAAGCACAGCCAACACAGTATGCGTGTTAGTAATGGCTCTGGCCACAGGTGCACAGAGCTTTTCAAGTGTGGAAGCTTTTTACATCTGGACTTTCTCTTATTTGAAAAGCCTCTTTCTGCCAAAGTGTGGACTGAAAAGTTTAGTGAAGCAGAGTTTAAAGTGAATTTTGTTTCATCTATTAAACATTTAGATGTAACTTTTACTTTCTGGATAGTTTGTTAATTCTGCAAATTGCTAAGCTGTTCATAAGCGCTTTATAAGGCTGATATCATTTGCATGTTAAACCATGTTGTATTGTGTAGTTTTTCCATTAGGACCTAACAATTCATGTTTGTTTGACTTACTCTTCCTGAAATAAATTGTAAGCTCTGTGCCAGGCTAAAATAGCTATTAAAGGATGTGGGGGAACACAGGATGTAGTTAATGCCTGTTAATATTTTCTCCAATATTTTTACTTACACAGTAATTAGAGAGTGATTAGAAGTTCTGTTAAATAAATTGAACTGCCAGCTCTTCACTGTTCTCATGGGAAATCAGTGTGCGCATTAGTAAACAAGTAGATAAATCACATTTTGGAAGCAGCACACTTCTGCCATAGAAGATGTTATTTGGAGAGAATACACTTCAGTCAGCAGTATGGTTTTGGCAGATCAGGGTGAGAAGCGTTTTCATTTGTGTGAAAAAACATTGCATGTCTTTTGCTATCTTGTGGTGCTGAATTAGAGTAACAGATGCATCTCATTTTCTTTTTCCCTGGTAAAAAATCATTGACTGGTCATTGTGTAAGTTTGGTTTGGTTTGGTTCTTTTACGTGAATACATGACTAATTTTTTGTGTGCAATCTTTCATATCCCTGTGCTTCAGTAGGAAAATGCTGTCATAAATTCTTGAGAAGTTCGCATTTTTATCAGAAGAGTCTGTTTTCTAATTTTAGTTACATTTTTTTCCAATTAACTGAGTGAAGGTGGTGACAAGGGAACTGCAGGGGAAGATGGAGAAAAGGATGTAGAGGCAGAATGGCAAGTATCTTATCATTGTTCTTTAATGGATTTTTTTGATGGGCTCCTCCTTGATCTGCTGATTGCACACTTGGATTTATTTTTAGATGGTATGTCTGCCATTTTCAAAGGCTGCTAGTGCTGGCCATGCTCTGTCCGTGTGTACGTCACACTAAATGGAAGCAATGACCATTTCTGAATGTCCTGCCTGCTGTTCCAGTTCACTTTCCTTTTGTGCGTTTTAGATAAAAAACTGCTGTAGAAGAAATTTGCTGGTTTAAGAGCTCTGTGATGATCCCGCTTATTCCCCATTAACTTCTCTGTCCTGTTTTTTCTGGATGCTTGTGTGTGTTCTTTTTTCTCTTTTTTCCCCGAGCTTTTCCATGGCTGAATATTAACTTCTGCTCTGACGGGCGATAACAAGGGCTGGCTGCTCCCTACAGAAAGGGGAGCTGGTAGCGATGGGTGGTAATAAACCAGACAGAGTTCAGTCTCACTGAACTGTTTGTACTCAGCACTGCTTTTCCAAAAAGGCCAGAAATTAAACAAGGCTCTTGCCACCAAAAGCAACAATGTGCATGTGCTAATTTTATTTTGAGGACTGTATTTTTAAATGGGCTTTGAACATATTGCATGAATAATACACTTTACAAAAATGAGCTGAACTACTAGAAGAAAATTGATGGTCTGATGCTATCCAGGTAGTTTATCTCTTAAAAGTGAAAATTGTGTCAGACAGTTGATTTCCAATAGAAAATGTGAATGTTGTGTCACCTGTGTATATTCTTTGAATACCACATATGTAACATGCTACTATTCGTAGGGTATTCCAGGACCTGCTGGTCTGGAAAGCAGTCCGGGAGACCGGGGATCTCCAGGACGCAGGGTAAGACCCAGACTCCATCTGTTTTGCCAGTACTGGAAAATACATCTGTTCTTTTTAATTTTGAAGGGAAATTAAGGAATGAAACAAAATATTTTCTTCCTATTATGGTGGTCTGGAGCAGTAATATGTGCAATGTTCTGATGATTCTGATGACTGCCATTGATGTGCTGTGCATATATTGTAAATTGCATGATTGTATTACACTGCAAACTTCCAGATTTTATTAAATAAAAAAGATTGTGAGTTCATCTGTATATAAGCACAAATCAGGTACTTCTGAATGCAAATGGCTAACTCTATACCTATGAATATAGTTTTCATCAGTCACCATCTAAATGCCTAGCTTGTGCATGTTTGAGAAGCGTACCCGACTCTTACTTTGAGCCTCTCCTTTTAACTAATGCAAAGGACAATGCTTGCTGTATTTTTCGGCTGTCAGTAGCACAGTAAACTTTGCCATTATGTGTTTCTAACAAAACCTCTAGAAGTACCATTGTTGGAATTCAACGATGTGTATCTCAAGTCTCAAATAAAAGAGGCTCACTTTAGAAATATTTACTTCCTCTTTGACTTTCAGCTTTGCAAATTCAGTATGGCATAAAAGAAAGATCGGGTTCATTTTTCTCTCATTAATTGTTAGCACTGCTAAGAAGTCTGCAACTCATGCTAAGCTGATAGTTTCCCTGTACATCTTTGTCAGATATGAAATGATATACTGTAAATTTCTTTTAGCTTCGAAATGGGGTCATAGCTGAAATTAGTTGCAACAGCTATGTACAGAAATTCCTCATACTAGTAGAGATCTGTCCTTGCAAACAAAAATACTGATCTTTTCTCACCCTTACTGAAATAAAAATGTACACAGATAACAGGTAGTAGAAACCTTCAGTTCTACTGTAGACTTTGAATATCCCCAAATCATAGTAGATATTAAATAAAATATATAAAAATGTGTAACACAATCAGCGCTTAGCTTTGGTTGTTTGGGTTTTTTTCCCCTGTGGTTAATAAAATATCCGAGCAATTAGGTATGATGAAGATAACATTACAGTAATCTTTTTCTTTTTTTTTTTTAAGGGGGGTAAAATGCTGAACAGACAAGCCTTATTTTCTGTACGTATCTCTAGCACACTCCATGTTACAAACACAAACAATGCACCATCTCATTGGGTGGTCACATGCTCATGTATGTCTTTTTTGTTCTTGCCCACAGCCATGTGAACTCATTGACTACGTCCGCAAGCAGCCATAAGGGTCCTTTTACTCCATTCTCCAGTAACACCAAAGAGAGTTTTGCAAGCATACATAGCAGTGGAAGACAGTAATGCATGCATCCTAGGTCACTGAAAGTCTTAAAATCTGTAGAACTATGGAAACGAAATTCAGTGTATGTTCCACCAGTGATATCAGCTTTTATTTTTAAAACTCTTCAGATTCAAAATTTTTCAATTAAGCTTTCTTTTTATCTTTCTTTAGCTTGCTGGGATGGTGAGTACTGCTTACTCCTATGTTCCTGTTACTAGGCAGACAGAACGGTGATGTTCATCTGTCAGAGTGACCTAGCAGAGATCTCATAAGCTGTGAACTACTTTGCCTTTGTAGGACGAGGCTCCACTCCTATGTCAAGAGTCAGGTGTTTACTGAACTGGAGCTTTAGTTTGTTAATCCATATGTAGGACAGGATATATCCCCTTTTAATTTGGCTATCTAAAATGCAAATGTTTAGTCACCAGATGCTTCCTCTGCAGTTTGTCTGTCTCCACTAATGACTCAGTGAGACTAAACATGTCAATATTCATGCTGTGGTAGGTGTTCTTAATTAAAACCATCAGATATTATTCATCCATCACTAGCTCCGTTTCAAATATCACATCTCTGTGACTGGCTATACTGAGCCTAAGCAAACGAGGGCTTTGTTATCTCTATATGCTTGAAGGTATTCACACTGTAACACAGACATTTCTCCTACTATGCGTAAGCGCTCTTGCCATCTAGGTAAGTTCTACTCTAATTCTGCAGGTTGAGCAGCATGGCATAGAAATGCTAAGCCTAGGAAATCTGTGGAGTGGAGAGTTAAAGTGTCTGAAGTTCTAGAACAGATCTCCCGAGTCATCTAGCAGATCTGCTTTCTTCTTCCAAAAAGAAATGTTACTTGTCTTACTTTTTTACTTACCTTCTATTTTTTGACATTTTCAACATTATCCTTTCCCCTTACCTTGCTGTTCTGTAAAACTTCTCAAAAACTCAGATTTGTTTACTTGTGATAAATGTTTCCTGGATCTGCTTGACTCCTAAGAGTTTCAAAATCAAGGCATACCCTTTTTGTTTAACTCCAATAATAGTGATTATCTTAACCGCTACTGCATGTATGACCCTCATTTCTGTTTCTTGAAGAGTAGGTGTAATACTAAGCAGTTGAATATTCTCCCCACAGTAACATGGTGCTTGACATATTTGTCCCTGTTTTATACCCAGTGCATGTACTGGCATGTATTTGGATGGTACAATGTGTTGTGAAATGTTAATGTGAAGGTAGGTAGGGGAAACTGAACTGAAAAAGAGCATTTAAAACTCGATCCAGTTCCTTCAAATCTTTTATAGATCACAGATTTCTATTTGCAATAAAGGTTCGCAGGCCTTCTTAGTGCCTTGTATCCTTTTTTTTAGCAGTATTTGATTTAACCCATTGGTAAGAGTATTGCTGGCAATACCAAAATAGCATGACTTTCCCTTGTTATCTTTGTGGTGGTGTTCAGTTCCTGTGCATATTCTTTTTTGTTGTTTCATTCTACTTGTCCCTGAGAGGTATAGCTAGCGTTATCCTTCTCTGACCCTTCATAATTCTGTTTATCTTGCAGCTTCAGCACTGCAGATTAACATTCTTCCTTGTCCCTTCTCTGAACTTTTTTTCTGTTCTTAACTTTACTCCCATCAGTTTCTCCACTGCTTTACACTGAACTGCCAAATAATTTTATTACACATATTAATTTAAAACTTTCTACTCTTTAGTTGTTCTGATTTCAATACCACTCTCGTTTGTTTTGCTTTGTTTTTTTTTTCTTCCTGACTATCCTTTTTCCATTATGGCTCAACGTCCCTTAGCTCTTGGTGTATTCCATGGCCAAATGTTTCTGATATCAGTTATGTATAGGAAATGATAATGGAATTTTTGTCCTACACTGAATTCGGCTGGAATAGTGAGTCAGTAATGTCCTCCCTTCATGAGTGCTAGATAAATTATATTGTTATTACTATAGTTATGTTACCTGCTATAGCCTGTGGTTTTTAAATTACATTTTTCTTCATGCTGCAACAGATTATTTTATTCAACACAATTTCTGCTTTTTGATGTAGTATCATGGCTGAAAGATGAAATGTGTTTTACTCCGTAAGTGTCACATGCATTATCAAGTCTTAACAGTGCTCCTAAGAATAATGTAGTAATAATAGCATCAAATCAGTATCTGAGCTGCACAGCAGTACCTGAATTAGTGTAGGCCCACATTGTGCCCAAAAGGAGCTTTGAAAGGGAATATTCTGTGCTGGAAGTACAGGATACTTCTATGAAACCCAATGCAGACTGTCGCCAGCTCAATCTGAGGTGGGTAGTGGAGGCTGTGCCTCTACAGAGGGGCTCAGACTGCGGCAGACTTGCATCCCACTGGTTCAGAGTGCAGGTGAATGTGGAACCTGTCAAAACTGAAGACAATTTCTACTCCTGGCTCTGTTATTGTACTGCTTGGGTGATGCTGGAAAAGCCACTTTCACTCTCTGTGCTGCAGCTTCTCCATCTGTAAAATAGTGCTGATATAACTTAGCACTATTTTTCAAAGATCTTTGTAAAACCTCTTCATAAGAATGAGCAATTTGTACTCGTGTGCCTCACTTCAGTGTAAGTTGGGCACAGTTTTGTCTGTCTCCCTCTTTGTGCAGGTATCAAGTGCAGAATGTAGCTTAGCATTATATAATTTTGTGTATGGCGTTTGTGTGCATTACTCTCCATGTCTGAGATGCAAGGAAACAAAATAATTTGGGGTGTTTTTTGTTCTCTTTTTCCTAGGAAAACTGAAATGCCCATTACATCCAACATTGCTGGTGTTTGCCTTGGACACCTCTAGGACACTCACTCCGGAGACATCTGAACTACTGAGAGAAGCTGTAATAGTGA
>Ga0181612_104476_pt1 | contig 16695 bp, 10 predicted proteins | sample HoacroProtozoa21_FD_119630 | JGI IMG/M metagenome (GOLD analysis project Ga0181612, IMG submission 119630) | Hoatzin crop microbial communities from Cojedes, Venezuel. Combined Assembly of Gp0051906, Gp0051904, Gp0051908
GTAGCCTTTACCTACTGTGCTGCTAGTTACAGAAGCTTAGGTACATCAGCCATTCCAGCCCTGAGCAAATTTTTGACCTTCATCTGTTCTGCCCCACCTAGCAATATGGTCATTCTGAAAAAGTGTAAAGTAGCTTAGTTTTCCCTTAAATAGGAATGTCTTTTTTACACTAGTGCATATTTAGGGTTTCTTACTGTCTAGTGCAGGAACATGGCTTAGATGTGAAAGAGAACCAAGGTGATGAACTAAAGGTGCCTGCAGTATCTGCAGAACACAAGAATTAGATGCCCAATACAGAAGGGCTACTCTCTTTGCAGCATGTAAGGGATGCTGGAGTAAGAAACCTGGCTGGTACATTTAAAGCTTGTACCTTTGCTCTTACAATGCACAATACTTTGTGTGTTTTCCAGAATTTGCAAAATCTAGAAACAGATAACATATTTTCAAAGGCTTCGTTGGCAAGGGTTGAAACTGTTCGTATTGCTTAGATATTGTGATCTGTTATGCTTGTGGCTCTGCAAGCATTCAGTAAGAGATATCTGCTCTGAAACCCTTTCTTTTTATATAAACAAAAGCTACAGCAGCGTGGGAAGGGAGATGTTTTGTACATAATGTGCTCTTCTGGTGTTGTCTTATTGTTTTTCCTTCCTGTTTACCTTCTCCTGGTTTTGTATCTTGGACTCAAATTGTAAACTGTTCAGGGATTGTGAGTGTGTTTGCATAGGGGGTTTCCAGAGTGAGCCAGTGAAGATTTTAAACCTCATTTTCCCAAGTCCCAGAGATTTAAGGGCAAAGTTGGACATTTTTGTTAAACCTTAAGCTCAACAAGAAGTGTGTGTGGAGTTAACTAATTTGGGCCAAATTTGATGGCTATTTTGGATAATAACAAGATGTGAAATGTGATAAAAAGCTGCAATTTGAAAATGGTAAGTAATTGCTTTCTCCCTTTTTAAAACGTTAAATTTGTAGTTTTCTTTTCAGAAAGGTCCTTTTAAATTTTTTTTAAAGGGTTAAAATTACAAGATAATCTGAAAATAAGTCAATATTTTAGATTTCTGGCTCAATCAAAATGAGAAATTTTGTTTCAACAGACGAGTCTAAAATCATCTTCTTACTTTTTGTTATTGTCAGCAGGTCTTCTTCCCACTCTGCCTGGGAGACCTCAGCCTGGTACTAGGGTGTCCATCTTGCAGAATGTCATACTTTTTTAGCACTAGGTGGCCTCTTTCTCAACAGAAACTTTGCTGTTCAACTACCTGTAAATAAAAGAGTCTTCTCAAGATCAGCAGCTTAGACCACAAGCTTTTGAACAAGACCAGGTTAAGCTTGGTCCCTTGGTCCGCTGAATAATTGAGCAGACAGAAGATGTTACCAAAAGTGACGAAACACAACTTCTGAGGCAGCTGTCATTTTTGTTACATTGCACAGGAAAACAGTGGCTTAGTTGAAGAGTTTTACTGAGAGAAGACAGGTGCAGATAATTTTTATTTCTCCATGTGCTGCAGTAGAAACAGTGTTTTTTGCTTCCAGTTTGTTGTGAAACACTTATAGGCTTAATCCTTCCCCAACATGTCCCCATTGAAATTGGGAATTAAGCTGTCTTCCACAAATTAAACCCCTTTTGGCCTGGCAGGTCTGTACATAGCACTTTGAACTCACTATGTATGGCCAGAGACCCTTCTGTCTTGAAAGGAGCTGAATTTCCATCTTAGGCATGAAGAGGCTTTTTTATCCTAGGCATGACTCAGACCTTATTGCTTTAGTGATGCCTTGACTTTTCCTCTTGCTCTGTGTCTGCACTCCTGATGCTGTTTACTCATGTTTCACGATCAAGGGCGGGAATAGCCACAGTTACCTATAATAATTCCAGTGACTGCAACCAAGGCTCAAGAGCTTCAAAGGTTTTCAGAAAGTATGCCAGACCTAGAAGATAACCTTAAACCAGATTTTTTGTTTGAATTTCTCATCCATTTTTCTTGCCCATAGTTTTATTCTATTTGCTTTCTCTATTGTTTACTTTTTTAATCAAGTGAATAAAATGAGAGCCAATATTATTCATAGTAAGTAGGTCAAGAAGCTACATCGTTGAAATCACCAGATTACCTTTTGATTCTTTCTTAAGCTTGTATTTCTGAGAACACAAGTTTTAAACTTTTGTATTGTAGCTCTATTTTCCATACTTGCCTTTTCTCAAACTAGTGAACTGAATGACCAAGTTGCTTGGTCTCTCTTAGTTTTACTTTTCTTTTTTTATCTGGAATAAGCCCTCTCAAAGGTATTCAGTTCCTACAAATTTAATGAAAATAAGACTGTGGATAGAGGAGAGAAAGCCTAACTCCCACTAGTGAAAATCCTCAGTTGAGATTAAGCGTATTACTTTGACATCAGAGAATCCAAACTGTAAGCAAGACTGGGAAAATTAATGTTCACTAGTTCCACCATTTGTGAACTTGCTTGCACAATTCCTAGCGATCTGGTCCTTCAGAGAGGTAATATTATTTAAATACACAATAAATTTAAAAAAGAATGACAAGGAGAAAGATGAGTAAAGGGACTATATACTGATTATAAACGGAATCTCACACTTTTCATTTGGATGTCCAATTTGACCCAGCAAACATCATGAAGAGGTTTTAGACTAGGTCTTATGCCAGCATTTCTAGCATGGCAGGTCACTGCACCTTTCCTCCATACTGCCGGGGCTCCATGAGATGAAGAGCAGGGACAAGCAATTAACCAGTACAGAAAAATACTACTAGAGGTTCATATGAAATTGTTTCCTCCTTTTTAAATGAATGAGGCCTCTGTCATTGACTTGAGAGTGATTTCAAGAGTGTTTCCCACAGGAGCTGACTCTGTAGGGGAGTGTGGCAGCTGTAAGACCAGCACCCAGTAATTCTGCACAGAGGTGCAGGACAGGGGCCCAGGAGCTGTTGATAAGGGAACTTATAGAAACAAGATACACCTACCTATAAAGGGGACAAACTTGTGTACCTAACATGAACACAGTTCAGTGACGTCCCATGAACCCCACGTGCTCATCTCAAGCAATCCCCATCCAAATAAAAAATTAGCTTTTCTGTAGGAGTAGTTTCGACCTCTTATATCCCAAATTTACACAGAGATCAGATCTGCTTAAAAAATCTGAGTCAAAGATACCCTTCACTGTTGCTGCAGCAGGGCTGCCAGGATATAGCTGCCTTCAACAGAGCCATCTATCCAACTCTTACTGGTATATTGGAGCATGGATCACATGTTTTTTCAAGCTAATGATGATATAAGGGAGTACGATCCATGGGTCGCCACCACAGCAGCTCAAGGCAAGCATAGACTCTGCTATTCAAACAAGAGGAGGAGGGAAGCTTCCAAAGCTCACCTAGTCTTTGCCCATCACAAGTGATCTGTCTTCTCCAGTGGCTTCGTATGCAATATCAGAGCCAGGTATTACTGCCACTGAGGCTTGGTAAACCTGCTGTAGCACAGCTCAGATTTCATTTAGTTACTTGGGGCTCTCAATGGTGTAGTAAAAGATGGGAAATTGTCTCACATTAGTCTGGATGCCTCTTTGTCCCTCATCTCTCTGTCCAAGCAATGTAGCATCAGCCTGTCAGGACAGGGAAAAGATGGTGCAGGTTTTTATAACTGGTTGAAAGAGAGGATAGGTTGTGAATTTGCATCTCTCTCGTGCTTATTTTGAAGTAGACGGGAGTTTTACTTTTAATTTCACAGAGAGCAGAACTGGAGCCCCGACTGACATGAAATCAACGTTTTAAACAAAAGGGAGTAAAATTTGAAGAGAGATTTCTTTTCATCCATGTTCTTACAACTTGGAGGAAAATTGTTCATCTGATTTATGGAACTGAAAGTCACCTTTTCAGAGAGTTCTCTAAATAGGTTTGTTCTTTCCTTTCAAAAGATCATTGCTGAAATTTAATAAATCCCCAATAAAGTTTAAAAGTTATTTATAAAGTTATACGTGTTAATGCAAAGCACAAAATGAATATTTAATGTACAAGAGCCCTTGCTTCATATATGTGCAATTGATTGGGTTTTTTTATTATTATTCTCATACTGATCATTGCTTATTTCACACTGAAGTGTGTTTCTAATGGTTAGTTCTAAACAGACATTTATTCTGTGATTAGGGTCATTGGACATCTCATTATAGGCAATCAAAGATTTTGATCTTAAATACTTTTTGATAATTAATTTGATGTTTTATTGAATGTTATTGGCAATGTGATATATGCAGGAGAAAAATTCTGCATTGTACAACACCAGGGAAACTTTGGACTAAATGACTTAGTGCAAAGAATATTCACTATTCAGAAAAAAATAGATATCTTTAGAGGAAAAGTCTCTCTAACTACAGGTTCTTCTGTAATGTGCAATTTAGGATTGACTTGCTATCTAATCTATAACAGTGGATTACAACACCTTCCTTACTGCTGCATCCAAATATTGAACCTAGTTTGAAGTATCGATTCAGCTGCCTTCAGTCACTGGAAATATGACAGTTTATACCAGCTGTCTGGTTACTACTATCTCCATAAAGTCATACATTTAAAAAATACACTTAAAAATAGTACTTTAATTTTTGCTTTCTGCTTAAAAAGACCATCGTAGTTGTCATTAAATAAAAATAAAGTGCTCTATTTCTGAAGGACAATGTTTATAATCTTTTCCACTGCAGTCGATCGGGTCAGATGTAGAGTTCTGGTGCAGCCAATACTCTTATTACAACAAGCATTGTGGACATCTTCATTTTAGTTTGATTTTTAAACAATTTTGCTCAGGGAAGCTTTGCACAATTGGACCTATCTCCCATCACTGTGCTTGTTCTGATCTGGGCTCTTACATCTCAAGATCCTGTCTGTCAAAGCAGAGGAAAGAAATAGAAATGTTAGGAATTATTCATACAGCGACAATGAGATTTCAAGGCAAAAAAAATATCCTATCTTAATTTTTGCAGTGCAAGGTGGAGGCCAAGCTGACCTTCCCACCAACAGACATGCTGCCTGCTCATGTCTTTTTCAGCTGCAGTTCTTCCGGTATCATGTCTTGCTTCAAGCTTTGCTCCATCCCATTCCACAGAAGATAACCTAGAGGATAATCCACCACTGAAGGGAAAATCTCCTGAGAGTGGCACTATGTTAATACCAAATAAATAACAAAATCAAACCCAAACTTGGTAGTGGGTAGGTCACCCAACTAACCTTTTTAAGATGACTTCTTGATGCTAGAGGGAAAAGAATATGAATCAACAGGCAGGAGAGACACCTTGCTATTGTTGAATGACTCATCCTGGGAGTGAATTGTCTTATTAGCATAGTGTCACCCACTTATTTTCCTCTGTGGAAGTAAAGGGCTCCAGTTTGCTCTCTTCTTCACATGACCTTCTTTAAAGTTATCACAGAAAACCTTTTGGAGATCCAGCACCAGCTCTGTTGCTTGACTGCTTTTTTCCTTTTTTGTCTTTATTTTTTTCTCCTGTTTTGCTTTTTTGTGTTTTTTTTTCCCCAGAGTGACAATAAATGTTATTTGAAAGCAAAAGCTTTGAAGGCTGCTTACTCTATCCTATTTAGCTTCCTGTATCAAGGCTACATTATGACATTCTAATTAGGTTCCCACGTCACACCCCTTGCTGCTGAATCCATGTTATTTTCATTTATTGTTTTTTCCCTTCTCTCTTGTGCCATCCTTCACAAGAAGTATGAAGGGGTTATCTGGGAAATGAAATGACTCACTCAGCAAGAATTGCATTTGTATTGTACGTGAAGGGCAAACCAGATTTTCTCAGTTGCTCACAGAATGTGAGGGCAAAACTTCTTGGTGGTTTCCCACTATCTTGTCTTGTGTTTCTAGCCTGCAAAACAAAGAATTTCAGAAATTGCCTTTTCTAACTCAGTTTGGATGTTCTCTCTCACATCTGTTTCTGCGAAATTACTTCCTAGAGAGGGAGCAGAGGGAGACAGAGGAAGGCTGGGGGAAGATGATAGAAGAGTAACATGTAGCCATGGACAGAAACTGCTGAGGTTATCCAGTCATATTTCTTATCCCAAAGAGGGATCAACTGTTCTTTTCCGACTAAAGTTATTGAACAGGAGGTTTTGCTGAATTTTGTGGAGCTGAATTCCTGGCCTGATTATTATCTAATCCCAACACACGAGATTAAAAATGATAGTTCTAAAGCTGAGAAATACATATGTGAAGAATGAAGCTTTTAGCTGTATTGATCAAACTACCAGTTTTATATGACAATTAGTTGGTATTTAATCTATCTAGCAGCATATATCAAAATTACAACCTAAGGTTTTTAATACTTACAAAAAATTGGGAGGGGAGGCTTGGGGAGAAATAAATCAATGGGATGAACTGTAGTTAGCTTCTTTTTTTCTGATAGATTACAGTTCCTTTCCCGAATGAGAACTCAGTACAGTCACTATATATATTTAAATTGCATTAACTATTCTAAGAGTTGTAAAATACCTGAAGCATGGGGGATGTCTAATATAATAAAGTAAATAGTAAGTTACAATATATAACTAGAAGCTAGTGTTGAATTTTTATGGGTTGGGTTGTTTATAGGTTTATAACAGTGGCACTTGCTTGGAGCACGCGCTAAGGAATACCTAACTAACAATCAAGGAAAGTGCTCTGTCAGAAGATTTGATGCGTCCTTTTCTTTTATAAAGTCTACATTTTAAGCATGTACTAATATGGTGGCCTGCTCATGGAATTCCAGGTCAAAAAGAAAAAAAAGGGAAAAAGAAGTGTTTTGTCAAAATATAGATACATATTATCTGTGTTTGTTTTAACATATTTCATTATAAAATTATACAGATTTGAGAGAACTGCATCAATTAAAAAAACATTACAGAAAATTTGGATCTTAAATTTTCATTAATATTTTCATGAATATTCTGTAGAACAAGCAGGTTCTCACAGCTGAACTTTGTTGTAACAGAACCTGCGTTTTATGGGCAACAGAAGTTGTGGCCGCAGAGAACACCAGCACAGAACTGGAGAACCAGGTTTTGAGGAAACTTTTGGCGTTAATCAAGCTGACATCTTTAGGATATTTTCAAACACCTTCTCCACTACTAACATCCTCAAGGCTGTGCTGAAGACAGTTCAGGCTAGTTCAGTAAATTTGGTCAATAACAGCAATCTACAGCATACAATGCACAATGTTTATGTACTTTTGTGACTGGTGGTTGACTTACTGGGTTGTTCCTTTTCTTCATTGCCTTGTTTATTTGGCTTCAGATCCTGAAATCCTTGTTCCCCCGTTCAAAGTGACTCTGTCAAAGTACTTACATGTGTCTTGGTCTCACACCTGGACGTATTTGAGGTGCATTTAGTAACACCTCTTTAAGTCCTGGTCATTAAACCTTCCAAGAACATTGCAGGTAGCTCATCACCTTCTAATGGATGTCTTATCCTGTCCCTGAAGCAAAGAAAGTGCACATAATGTTCTGAAATACAACTTAGCTTTGCTGTGCTTCTAGTCATCATACATTAACGCCAAATGTTTTCAATTAGACTGCCTATTGTAGAAACTCAGGAGTTCTTTGAATATAGAGCAGCAAATTGCTCTGAAATGATAGTAGGCATTATCCTCAGTAGGAAAGATCCTGTTCTCAGTGACATGCTAACTTAATTCTGTTTTACAGCTGTGATGCAGAAAAATATGATGCTGGGTTTCAGTAGAACTCTTTGCATTTGGCTTTGGTCTGCATGGTAAAGAAGGCCAAAAACATCCTGGCATGTATCAGGAATAGTGTGGCCAGCAGGAGTAGGGATGTGATCACGCCCCTGTACTCGGCACTGGTGAGGCTGCACCCCAAGTACTGTGTTCAGTTTTGGGCCCCTCACTACAAGGACACTGAGGTGCTGGACCTCGTCCAGAGAAGGACAATGTATTTAAAAAATATGTAGAGGTGGCACTTCAGTATATGGTTTAGTAGGCGTGGTGTTGTTGGGTGGATGATTGGACTTGATGACCTTAGAGGTCTTTTCCAACCTATGATTCGATTCGACTCGACTCGATTCGATTCGATTTGATTCGATGAAAATAAGGAACTTTGTGACCACAGAGGTGGAGGGAAGGGATGGATGGCAGATGAGAATAGGCAGAGGGGAATTTGCATCTTTGTACTTTCTTTGTGGTTCATTGGAGTTCAATTCCACAAAGACTTGCGTCAACTCTGATGAATTTTCTGGCTAGAGTAGATGTCCTACACAACTTCAGAAGTTACTTAGCTTCTCTGTGCCTCAGTTCCCCTTCCTTCTTCTTTGCTTTTACGAAGCACATTGCTGATAGTAAGATACTAATCATTAGTGTCAAGATGATGCCAACAGGAGTTGAGCAGAGGATCTGAGAGTGGTGACTTACCCCAGGGCCGTATGCCAAGCCCTGGCCAGTGTAGGAATGGAATCCAAGTCCTGTGAAGTTTGGTGGCTTCCTAGTGAGCCTTTCTGCTTGCTGTGCTATGCTGATAGACAGGGGAAAGGGGCCATATTGATTTACATGCTTCTGAAACTTGCTTCAAGATTGGCTAGCTTATGTATATATACTCACCACCACAAGCAAATTAATTTAAAATACAGCTGGTTATTTTTTATTGCCACCAGAGCAGTGCGTGCAGCCATTGATTCAAACATGGGAAGAAGAGTGCTGGACCATAATTTCTGATCTGAAAACTGACCTTCATCTTGTAGGCTAATTCTGTTTGGTACTATGTGTGTCCATCTCCCCACCAACTTCACCAGAATCTGAGAAAGTTGTGTACCTTGAAGGATCAGACTCCTTTGGTTTGCATTTTGACCTTTGGCAATGCATAAATTAAATGATGATAATGCTCACTATTCCCTTGAGGATATCGTAAGACTTGATGTAGAGAGGTGTTTTGAGCCCTTCTCATGAAAGACACTACACAGAGTAAACACCAAGTGTTCTACACTTCTTGAGAATCAAAAGGTCACCCACTGAGCACCAGGCTAAATTCTCATTGATTTTGATGGGAAGATACGAAGGAGCCCCGAAAAACAACCCCAAGGGCATGGACTGATAATTCTGGTCTCATCGATGCTGGGCTCAGGTAAGCTTTGATACTTTGTGGAATTAAATTATTCACTTCTTACTTAGTTTCATCATCATTAATTTAGTCTATCTTGCAGAGAAGCAATAGGTCAGTTGGATGGGGGTGGTGAGTAAGCCACATGGAGCAGGCGAGAAGTGATTAATTAGGTATGCTGCTGGCAATGTGCTGCTGCCCTCTGTGGAAACCACAGTGCTTAGAGCTGTGGAACGATCAGGCAATGAAAAATAAAATAAAATAAAAGGCTTTAGATTTATGATCCCCACTCTTATGTGTTCTTGCCATCGTTCATATGGATTAGAACTTAAGTTCAAACATTCCCTCTGGAAACTAGGGCTTGCTGACTAAGAACAAACAGCATTAGAAATACAGATTAGGCAAACCCAGAAATATTCAGGTTCAACTTAAGTTTCAGCTGGAGCTCAGCTGAAATGCTATGTTTAATTTTTAAATCTGGTGCACCAATATTTGTAGGATAAGCAGAAACTGCATTATCTAGATCAACCAGTATTTTTCAGTGCTGAACTGGGGAGAAATTTAAACTAGTTATAAGACTTTAACTATTTGTATAATCCCTCTTCCTTGTCTGTTTTTATTTCTAGTTTTTTCCAGGATCTTTCCTTTCTACCGTCTTCTTTTGGTGTTGATCATCTCCACGTTGTTTGATGATCACACACTGGCCAGAGTTAATGTTGAGAAGTTCAAATGTACCACAGTGACAAATGCCTTCTTGAAGATCCATCTGATTTAGATGCCAACATCTTGGTATCCAGTGCTGAGGCAGTGCACAGAGGTCAAGAATCAGGGCATCCTCATGCAAATTAGACTTTATACAAGCACAGAAAGACACAGTAGAAATTGTATGAGTTACATTAGTCAGATGAGGGAAAATTAAATCATTAAATTTAAGGGTAGAATTAAGGACTGAAAAAAAAATAAATCTGACAGAGAAGGAGACTATTGCCCTCTGTAGCACAGAAGTCAGGCTGATGTGCTTCTATTGAGTTTGTTAACTTCTCTGTTTGGACAGTCTACAGCTACCACTGGGACAGTAAGTTTCAATATACAGAAAAACAGCTGCAGAAAGCAAGTGTGATGTGGAACCGGCTAGCAAAGATGTTAAGCACAAGGGTGCTGTTTAGGACTGTTGTGCTGTCTTAGTCCGTTGCGATTGTGAAGATGATATTAGACAAGCATCTATGAACAATTGGATGTTAATGTCTTCTTTTCGGTCAGCTGAACTTTTGGGATTCCTCACAGCTCTGTTTACTAGCTTTAGAAACAGCAACACTGATTTGAGACCTGAACTTTGAAGAAAAGAAGAGAAAGAAGGAGATCTTCTGTACCTAGTAACAGCATTGTGCTCTTTGAGCTGAGCTGGATTCGAATTCCAGGCTTAAAATCCTATGACAGCTGAAAACTTGACTCTTAGCCTAGGTGAAGAGTTCAAATCTATTTCTCATCTGAGGCTAAGACTGTCCCCAGGACTGTTTGGTTTTCTTCTGCTTGGTCCTGAGCACCTCTTCCACATTTTCCATAAATCCAGAAGGCAGAAGAACAGATTGTAATGAAAGTGAGTGCCATGTTCCAGAAAGCCAAAGGGCTGGAAAGGATTATAAATTGTAAAACCGCTCTCCAGTTAACTCACCTAGTTAAATGGCTCCTCCTTTCCCATTCTCACTCTGCCTTCCACCCATTCTGACCATGAATTTTGGTCCAGTCCCAGCCTGTATTGATACCAACTCAGCAGGAGCCAATTTCTTTGTCTCCACATCAGCCAAAACATTCACTGGTGTCATTAAACAGGGAGACTCTTGCTACAACTTTGCTTCTCTGGAAAGAGCTTTCTGATTTCTGCTTTGGGGAATGTATTAATGATGCCGATAGGGAACTCACTTGCAGGTTGTTTCTTGCAGCGTATCAGGATTTTACTCTATCAAAGGGTTTCTGGCTGTCTCTTAGGGCCCAGGCAGCATTGCTGCTCTGAATCCTGGGCCTGGTTTTCATCTTGTTTTATATTACTTCTACCTTGGTGTGACTCCACTGACCTGCAGAGTCTTTTCTTTGATTTGTACTAGTGTAGCAGATTGTAGTTAACTCAGAGATCCAGAATTCACTCTTTCTCATCCTTCCTTCTGTTTCAGTTATAATGGTGAGATCCTGATCTTTGTTTTATCAATGTCAGTCTGAAATATTTCTGTTCATGTACACCTGTTGAATATACTTGTGGAGAAAACACCTTGGAGCCTGAGTGAAGGGGTTCATACATCACCATTGAGTACGTCTGGCTGTGAAGGCTTCTGCATGAATTTTCAGTTGTGTTCCGTTTTCAATTTCACCACCCCAGGTGCAAAACCTTTCCTACAGGGTCCTGGTTTAAAAGACTCTACTAGGACAGAAAGTTAAAATGGTGATTTTGCATATGCGTAAAAGCACCAGATTTTGAGTGAGAATCTTGATAACAGGGACATCACATTAAATCAATTTCTCTTTTGTACAAGAGTCCTAATCCCTCTCTTACCTGACACACACAGCCAAACTTTTTCTTCTAGCACATGCTATTTAATGTGAGGAACTCCATCCAAAGCACTTATTGGCTCAAATGCTGATTTAGAAGTTTTAAGACCACCTCCAAAGTGCTGTCACCCAAATCAGATTATTGGAACTCTATGCCTCTGTTTCCCCAGTTGTAAAAGGAGAATAGTTACCATTTTCCCATACAAAATACATAGAGGATTAGGCAAATTACATAAAACAAACAAACAAAAGAAACCCAAATGTTGTTAATAAGAGTTTGTTGTGTGTATTGCTTCAAACTTTCACAAGCAAAATCAGTAGGTGTATTTTTGTGTGTTGAGAAGGGAAGTGGTAAGACTTTTCATGAAAAAATGAGCAGGCGTAAGGTGACTTTACCTGAAAGGCTGTCATAAGCATTAAGGGTGGCTTGAATTGAGTGACATAACTGTGAGCGTATTTTTCTGTAGAAGTAAACGTAAAACATCTGTTGCACCCATGTATTTAATCCTCCTGGGAGCGTCTTTGAAGCTATATCCCTCTCTGTCTACATATTTCCTTTTTCCAGATTGGTGACTAAAGATAAAAAGAAATCAGAATATGCCTAGAACAATCTCATATGCCTATCAGACTGTGGTGTTTCAGGCTTGTATAGATTGTAAGACTTATTTATGTTTTATGCTGTCACCAGTGATCTCCATTAAAAACCATGACCTTTTATCGTACATTTGGTTCTTGTTATATCCTACGTAATTAGACTGTAGATCCAGGTATTGAACACAAATTCCTTCACTAGGTATCTAAAATTAAAGGTAATCATAAAGACATTACAGAACTCATCCAGATTTCCTTTATTATGACAGTAATGTGACATTATGCATCGCACCCCATTTGATTAGCATATGGTGCCTCAGAGCAAATCAGTTAACACTGATGCATCTATTAAAGTGTCCAAGCAATATTCTGCATCTCCTAAGTGATGCATGATAAATATTCTGCTGTGTGGCTGCCCTCACCCAGCCTCTTTTAGTCTGACACAACTGTAAATCTCTCATGATGGCTGGGTGTGTTGGTGATGCAACTCTGGGATGCCATTACAGGGGCTCAAGGTCACTTGCCAGAAAGAGAGGACAGAAACTTAGGGACAGATTTAAAGCGTCTATTGCCTAGCTAAGCTCTACGCATTTTCAGAGCAAGATTCTTTTAAAACGTGTTATGGAGTGATGAAGGCTTTAGACCCCCAAGACACTGCTGTTAAATTGCCAGATTCTGCTACACCCCAGTAACCATATAAGTATAGTCCTCTCATGAAGCTAGCTGTATAGATAAGTGTCTTTGCTACTGTAGAAGTCAACCGGTCCTTAACCATTCATACTGTTCTTTATAGGGAAGGATGGCAGTCTTAGAAGTGCACATTTTATCCTGACCCTTGCTGCAGGCCATAAACACTGGGAAAAATGTATTCATGTTATGGTTTGATAAACTTGAGTTTTTCTTTGCGGCTTAGTGGTCAGGTTTCAATCTGACATTTGGGCTCACTTTTTCTCCTGTTCTTGGAGTAGAATTCTTGTTGCCTAATTCTGTCTTTTTACATTTTTAATTATGCCTTTATTTAGAATTTATTTCTTTGTTTTGCAATTCAGAACTTCTATTACTAATTCTGTGCAATATAGGAGACGCATACAGGAAGTACTATACAAAATTTTCCTTTAAAAACATACACTACTGTGATGATAAAAGAAATAAGAGTGCTAATCTTTGTTTGTGGAGTTCATTGTACTTAAAAATATTTAAGAATCAGAATAAAGGGTAGTTATTTTCAGAAATTCAACTATAATTCTCAGTAAATTCTAGTGGATTGTGTCCACGTAATTTCACTGTGAGATTAAAACAAAATTAAACATATTAGCCTTATCCAGGATGGGAAAATTGCATCTCAGGATAAGTTATATGACATAACAGAATAACAGTAATAGCCTGGATATTAAATACAGAGTCTTGTTTGCCCTAGGTAAGGTCCCTGTACATCTCTGTAGAGATTGTCTGTTACTGAGCAATACCTCTTGTTCATATGGATATTCAGCCTGCAAGACTTCAACATCTTGTCTCTTACTCTAAGTAGTAAACCAGGAGCTAAACACTTCAAACGTTTGCTCTTTTACTGTATGGGTTGGGCACTTCAAGAATGTAAAGGACACATCCTATTTCTTTAAAAGAACCAATCAAAAATATCTGATGTGCTTTTGGACTTCTCCAGATTTCACATTGTGCTGTCTGTTCTTGATGATTCTTTGATTCTTAAGCTGTGACAAGTCGCGGGGGGGGAGGTTGCCTGAGATCAGCTGAGTTAGACAGGAGTAAGCAAAACTATTAAATGGCTAGTCTATAGAGAGAGATAACCCTGGTAAGAGAGTGTGTTAGTTGTATGTGATCAATGGGCTGTTCTGTTCTGAGTTGACAACTGTCTGTCTTCTTCAAAATCAGCATGAGTAGATAATTATATTTTTGAGTAATAATAACCCTTCCTACAGTACTAACATTATTTTTTTTTTTTTTAATGAAATCTCTTTTGGTAAGGAAAAAGGATTGTCTAGGAAAGGTTCAGTAATCTGAATGCTGCAAACACTACAGATACCTGTGAGTGTGGAGGCCACAGCCATATGGGGAAAAAAGATAAAGGCAAGTGTGGAGAACAGAGGAAGAAAAAGTAGGTACTTCAGTTTGATGAGAAAGATCTGAGTTTCTCTTCATGTCCCTGCAGTTCTGCCTTCCACTGGTGTCTTTCATCTGTGAAACTCCAGGTTGTGCCTCTCGTGCACTCCTTGAAGTGCGGACATATACCACAGTGTTTGGAGCAGGGACAGTCTCGGTATGTGGCACATGCTGTACATGCATCGTTCTTAAACCCAGTCTAAAATGCACAAATTCAGACACACATACAGGCGACACATTCTCCAGCTTATCAGACTCCTTGTTTTACAACATAAAGCTTGCGTGTAGCTTGAAGTAAGATGGAGAAAAGAAAATACCCTTTTTTATAGAAAGTTATAAACTGCAAAGTATTTATTCAAGAGACAAGAGCTGTTCCCAAGAGCTATTCCTGTTGCTTTTAGAGCTCTCTCTATCTTTTTATTTGTGTGGAAACATTTTGATATTTGTCCCCTTTTATTTTTGCTTTTAAATATAATGTTAGTGGATCTGTAAACAGTTTGAACTCTCTGCTTGTGTTTCCCCTGATTGAAAGGGTTACAGGAAGACAGGACAAAATTTAGAGGCGTGGGTCATGGTTTTGATAACCACGCTTCAAGAATTGCTGCTACAGGAATGCTATCTGTTACAGCTGTGATTTTCACAGCTAGTAAAATTTCAGCTCAAATGTTTTTGCTTGCTTTGTCCAATATGAAATTCATCAAAACAGGGTGAGATCTTAACTTAAAAACAAGAAAAAAAAGATGATTTTCAGAAGTAGGCACAAGATGGGGTCAGTCATTTCCTTGCGCCACACACTCTCCCGTAACGTCTTAAACATCAGACCAGGTGGGACATCTCGGTTACCCACTCCTCTTCCCTGCTAGTGCTGCTACCACAGCACCACCCTTGTTAAAGCTGTGTATTAATTCATTCAGGCTCTTCAAGAATTTTATTCCTCTGTGGGTTGCAAACCTTTAGGTCTAAAGATTTTTGCAACCCATTTGCACCTATTATTTATTTTTTCTGGTGGTATTATGCATGATCAGCAGCACCCACCTGCTTTACTCTGTCCATTTAAACAGCCAGGGTCTCTTCTGATGAGGCTATTTATGTTTGTACACAACTGCTCCAGCTACAGAGGTTTCACTGCCATCAAGGTTGCAAAATGCACAGTAATGATGGGGAACAGTGCTCTAATGGAGGGGAATAGTAGCCAAGATTTCAACCACAGGGTGGTTTATTATACAGGATGCGAGCTTGGACCTCTGATTCTTTGTTCTGGCTCTCACTTCTCTGAAACTATGAGCAATTTGTTCTACCCCTGAGTCCTCCTTCCTCTGAATCACTGTGCTTACCTGATTTGAGGTTTAATCAAGGAAGCTGTGCGAGTGCCAGATACTGTACAAAAGCAAGAGGCAATTACTAAAAGTGGGCTTTAACTTTTTAAAGGTAGAATAACAGATGCTGTGTAATTAATCTCATTAATGATGATAGGGAAATTATCTTATTTTTGAACTCTGACAGTATTTTTTTCCTAACTTTTGTTACTGTTTAACAGTTATTTGGATTTCACAGTTTGTTTTCCAGAAGTGCTGGAAACAGTTAGATGACACAATGAGTTATTTTTTTCCCTAGGGTGTCCCACCACATTCAGATCTGTGTTTTTGAAATTATTGAAATTATTGAAATTATTGAAATTATTGAAATTATTGTTTTGATACGGCTCTAAGCAAAATGCTTGGCTTTCAGGTTTTAAACAACACAGATTTGAAACCTCTTAAGCGAGCAAAGTTGCATGTTTTTTAACTCAATTTTACATTTTGAAATTTATACGAGAGTTTTCACTGGCCTAATATATTTTTAGTTATAGGTATGTGTGTGTATGTGCGTATCTACTGACATACAAATTATTGACTTAATAGGTTCTGATTTCTCTCTTTCAGTTTGGGATGGGGGCAAAATGTGTCTGATTCACTCATGGTGGAAAATCTGCTTCATGTCCACTGATATCAACAGCTCTGAACACAGAGCTGCAAATCTTGTCTGAGCTTGATTGCTGTCAGAAGTGTTTCTGCAGTTAAGAAGCTGCAATGTAGCACTCGGTTCCACACGAGGAAAACGAGATGTGCTTTAGGATTTACTTTGCTCTGCTGTTGAATGCGCCTCAATTCTATAAGTTCAAAATGATGATACATTTAAAGTTAGTTGCTGCACTTTACTCACCTGTTGTTCTTCTTGGATGAAATCTGTCTTGCAGCAAGCAAACGCAAAAAATAAAGATCTTTGAGCCCAAAGTCTCAGTGATAAACTAAGCCTCTACCTCAGTTTCCCTTTCCTATACAATTATGAGTTTCATAGAAATGCCTTCTTGACATGCTTGAAGAAA
>Ga0181612_165250_pt1 | contig 16695 bp, 10 predicted proteins | sample HoacroProtozoa21_FD_119630 | JGI IMG/M metagenome (GOLD analysis project Ga0181612, IMG submission 119630) | Hoatzin crop microbial communities from Cojedes, Venezuel. Combined Assembly of Gp0051906, Gp0051904, Gp0051908
AAAAAGAAACAAACTAAAATCCACCTCTAAGTGTTGTGGAGAGCAGGGCAATGTTGGCATAGCCTAAGCTCGCTCTTCTAATTTCTCCCAGATGGAAATTCCCATGTTCTTTGTTCAGACAACTCGAAACCATCTGGTATTTCCCTTAAACTGTTTGTCTTTTTCCAAAAGAACAAGGAAAAGAAACGAAAGAAAAAAAACCCCATTCTAATACAGAGACTATCAGCATCTGGTGCTCTTACATCTAGAAAAATATAAATAAGTAACAGCCTCATTTTTGATTCCCCTCTCCTGTAGCAATCTGACAGGGAAAGATTTCTATGCCATGGCTCAGGGAAAGGAAAAATAAGCAGGGAAAATATGAGTAAATTAGTGCCTATTAGAACTAAATGTATGTGTAGCACAGCCCACAGTCACTAAAGCACAGTGTCAAATATGAATGCAAGCTGTAAAGTCAATGTCAGGTGCCTCTTTTGTATCATAGGCTTTTCCCAGGCTAAGTAGTAGTGAACCTGCACAGGGGCAGAAGAGAACAGCTGGAGACTGGTGCCAGGCGAATGTCCGTCCTTGTCTTGGAATGTGTCGTGGAGCCTGGGCAAGGCTGTTGGGGACACTGTGCTCTCTCAGCAGCCCAGCCAGCTTCGTGAATTACCTAGGTGAAGACAAATAGTTATTATGTCAACAAATGGACATGGACGACCTACACTTCGAACATTAGGGTCTATTTGCATCCTTGCACTGACATTTTTCTCCAGCATAGGCAGAACAAAGTGTTATCTTTTCCTTGGAAATCAAAAGCAGCTCTATGATTGTCAGTGTTGGTCTGCGCAAAAGAAAATATGTGATATATTTTTCCAGTGCAGATACACATTGTCAAGCCAGAACTCTCTGAGAAAGAGTATGTTTACTAAAACTGTAGAGATACTTGTTCAAGAATATTCTCAGTGTAGACATCATAGAATCATAGAATGGTGCGGGTTGGAAGGGACCTTAAATGTCATCTAGTTCCAGCCCCCCTGCCATGGACAGGGCTTACCTACTGATGAGTAGTAGCTGCTGTCTTCTAGGAAGAGAGGGATTGCAGTGTTCTGTGGAAAGAATACTTCTGAGGCTCTTCCTCACTTCCTTTGACTGGGGAGATTCTAAATGCCCTCTGAAACCTAGTCTTGTTTTTGCTTTCCAATAAGGGATCAAATGTCCATGCTAGCAAGACAAAAACATCTAAAAAGGCTTTTCTCCATTATGGAGACAAGACTGTGCACCAAGATTTACTTCTAATAAGATAAAGGCATCCAGTCCAAATTCAGCGGCCTTCTGGATTCATTTTCATTGGGCATGGAAATCCAGTCGTGAGTTGGATGTCAAAAGGTTAAGAACCTTCTTCCAGAGCTCTGCCAAGCTCCCATGGTACAAGTACAGGTGGACTTCCCTTCTTTTCAGATACTGCATGTGTGAGCAATGTAGCAAGCCAGAAGCTGTTTTGCAGGTATATATTCTTGTTTGGCTTCAATTTTTCTTCTCTGATTTGTGGATGTTGTGCATGATTGGAGGTCTCCGGGAATCCCTACACTATAAAATTGGGACTCAAAAGTAATTTTACAGGGGACAGGATTTCTCTTGTTTCAGCTCTTTTCAGATATGAGAGGGTACAGACTGAAGATTTGGGAGACAGAAGCGTGGTGGATGGGAGTCTGAGGGGTGGCATGCGGAATGGCTTCCTGAAGCATGTTTAAAAGTAACTAAAGGCTTGGGTTTTCAAATGTTGTATTCTCAGTATCTGAAACTGCTTTAGTGTAAGCATGGGACAACGGAGGGTTTTTTTTAATGGAGGTTAATTTTTCCCCCGAGCCTGTACACATTTTCTGTAGGGGGAAGATGCATGGTCATTATATGTATTCTTTCAAGCTAGTGTTTACAGGGGTGCATTAATGTTTGGGGGGAAAGTACTGAATGGAAGTAAAAAACAAAAAGGGAAAGGGACCCACTATTGAAAGCTTTCACCCTTACCTTGTCCCACACTAGCCCTTAATAACTGAGTCTGATTTGCCTTTGGTCTTCCAGCTCCAAAACATGTTTGCCTGAAAATTTTTGTTGGATATACTTCGCATGTTTTGATAATGTGACTTATGAGGTAACACTTCTACAAAGATATATATAAATACATACATGTACAACCACATACATACATGTACACACACTACATATAGACTTAGGAAACTGTATGGCACTATACACCTCCATGCCTGTATGTGGCAGCAACCACAGTAAAGGAGGGGAGGTAGCTCAAAATAGCATGTACAGCCCTTTATGGAGTTGTTATTAAACAGAATGTGGTCTTGCCATCCTGGCTGGTGGAAGTGTTTTATTTCTGTGGGATTGGTTCCAGGGGAGTTGCGTCTGAGGAAGGAGGATCAGAGGAAGAAGGGGTGGGTCTCGATGAGATAGTCTGATGCAGAACACTGAAAAGGATCCACGGTGGCTTGGAGAAGCATCCCAGAGTAGTAAACATATGACACACTATTTCTCATTCAGAAGATAAGAATGTCACATGTTCGACTATGCAGTGCTAAAATCTTATGTGTGCCTGTGGCTACCATGACACAAATCTCAGGCCATTGTGACAGATTTGATGATAGACAGCATCACATTGACAGGACCTTCTAGTTTATCATAGAGTGAGTTTTCCTGTTCCACTGAAACCACAGTTTCTGGATGATACATATAAGTCCTGTCCTGATATTGGTGATGTGCAGACACCTCTGGTACAGAGTTTGACAGAAGTTTCACAACAGCAGCTTAGGACACAAGGAGTCATCTGATGCTGAGGCTGTAAAAGGCACTGAGTAGCAAGACTCTGGTTTCACATCCCGGTTTTCAATCGGTGCTTCTCGGCCTGCTGTCCTCAGAGCAGGCTGGGGAATTGGTTGACCCAGAGGGAAAGGACCATCTCTGCACTTCCAACATTACTGTATCATCAGCTTCTGATTTAGGACATTAGGCCAGCTCCAGTAGTGCTTTGTTTATCATATGGGAATTTTAAGTTCTAGACATAAAAGATACAATCTTTCGCTGGTTCTTACAGAGGCTAGGCAGTGTCACTTGCCCTGCTTCAGGCATAGTGTATTTCACAATCAGGGCTATTTAGCTGATCTTTGCTTTCTGTATTCTATTTGAAGTTAATCTGCTTCCTTCCAGTTTACCTGCCTTCGCTACTGAATTGATTCCCACTCACCCCTTGGTATGTATGTCTGCATAATTATGTTCATATAATTAATTGCAACTTACATAAAACACACATAACTCCATTAGGATTTTGGGTTTGGTTTTTTTTTTGGTCAATCCTGTAAGTCCCTTAGTACTCACTCCTGTTGTTTTTTCTTTTTTCCAAATGGCCTCTGTGTTTTTTGAAAAGTAGTGTGTTAAATGAAATCAGTTATTCCATGTATGTTTAAGACTTGCGTCCCTGGGAAAATATATCGCTGGGCCTGGAAGCTGTACCTCTGCATAGGAAACATGTCTCTTTTTCTTAATTTCACATTATGCTACAAAGACGGTGTCCAGCTGCTGAATGCTTCGCCTAACAGAACTCTTTTACCATCATACTAGAACAGATTTATCCCTCAGTTACGTACGTCTTCTCTGGATTTAGCTGCTTAGCCCTAGTGTGAACTTCATTCTGTGGTATCTGCTTTGGTCTCTGATCTCCACTTTCTGCTTATTTCTCTGTTTAGTCTAGATGGCAAATCTACCATATGTTTTTCTCATGTTACTGTCTTACAAGCTCTGATATGTTACTTCCTTTTTCAAGTCACTAATGAAGATAATAAATAAAAAGGGCATAAGACCATTCTTGCTGCACACCTCACTAGCTCTGCACATTGCGAGCTGCAAGGGTATTTTCTATGCAGTCCCTCAGACAGTTCATATCTTCTGTGCCAAAGAAACTGCCAATTTGATTTAAGCATAAGATTTTGTGACATGTTTGCTCATAATCCAGCCATCACACAGCTCCCATTTCTTTTCACCGCCCATTTGCATAAGTGCACTACAGAAGTTTGAGGGGGTGAAAAAAGCAGATGAATATTTTTTGGCAAATGTATTCCTCATAAACCTTCCATTACTGTCTTTTGCACTTGTTTCTGTGTGGAAAAGCTGAAAAGCTTCTAACTTGAGTTTGTGTGACGGTAATTCTGAATATATCTCAGTAGGTCTCGTATTTTTACCTTCTGTTCTTCAAACGAAGTAAGTAGCTATTCAGTAAATAGCCAGATACTAGCAGCTTTTAGATTGTTGTTCATATAAAGCAGGCAATTCACATTTTCATTTCTCTACATTCTGTTTCCTTTATAAATTTGCTACTGGACTTTTCCTCAACATACTTTGTCCTCCATATCAGGAGCAGTCCTTCAAGTTGGATAGATACATTTCAGTAACTTTTTACTACAGAGCAGAAGAGGTGTGCACAAGTAGCACACCGAAACTGCTGGGGTGTCAGCAAATGCTCATTCGAAAGGCTCGTGCTGGAACTAGTAATAGGTTTGGCCGAGACTGGCTTCGTTTAGCGAGCACACTAATCCCAGCAGTGTCCACAGCAGCGTCCTCAGTGCTGTGAGGCTGCAGCAGGACTTACTGACTTCCAGCAAGCTGAGGGAGATGGAGATGTGGCTCAAAGCACAGGCAACTCAGTTGCAGAGCTATCCACTATTGTGCACCTGTGATTTGAAAAAGGTGATGTCTCTGTCTGTGAGTACACGTGCGCAAGGTTGTCTGTCCGGTATGGGGGACACACACAGTGAGAGTTTGCGGTTTACAGTCAGGACCAGTTTAAGCTTGCCTCTCACAAATAAAGCCTTAAAAGTTTTGCATGTCTTATGATAAAAAAAGTTTTTCTCTGAGAATACTAATAATGCTCAGGCATGGCTTTTGTGAAGAAATATTAATTATTGGTCTCCAGTGTTGACTAAATTGTTATGAGAGCTGTGCCCAGATCCTTGCTTATGTGGCCATGAACAACTTAGTGCTTGTTGTGACAGTATTTTTAATAGTGTGTTTTTAATTATACCCTTCCTGGGGTTGGACTAATTTGGCAAAGAGGGATCTTCACTTGCTTAGCTGGTTATTGCCCTGTCTTGTACCCTTTGGCCACAAAACACACACTTCTTCGCAGTGTTTGCATAACTGGGGAGAGGGAGGGAGTTATTTTTTATGAACTCTTGATTCTGTCTGTCTCTCTGTTCCTGCTTGTACTAACTGGTTTTGTCCATAGGGTTAGCAAACTAGATTTTTTTTAGTCTGAAATAGTTTGCTGACCAAAAAAAGTTACATTGTTCAGACAAATTTTTGTCCAGTAGTCCATCTCTGTGTGTTTTTTTCTGCATCTGAATCACGACCAAGTCTCTTAGCCTTGTCATAACTACCCAAAGCCCTATCTGTTGTCTTGTCAATCTTAAGTCTTCCTTATTTTTTCACTTCTTTATATTGATGAGTTTAAAAACAAGACTTCTGCTTTCACATTTAAACGCCATGTAAAAGGAAGGGTTCAACTTTTTGCTAAATTAATAGATAACTTCTTGCCTTTGTTAAATGAATATCAGTAAAACTGGCAATTAGTTGAGATTAAGACTACATTTATCTTAAAGATGTAAGGTCAAAGGATACTTTTTAGGTTGGTTTTTTTTTTGGTTTGTTCTTGTTGGTGGTGGTGTTTTCCCAAAATTTTCTGCTCTGATGGAGATTTTTCCACTTCTCAGAGTATATCCTTATGTGTTGGGTACCAAATGTAGTTCAGCAGATGCTTGGAGTTGAAAATGCTGAACAAGATCAGCTCTATTTTAGTGCTTTGAATAGTAGTGGCAAGCTTGGTGTAACATGCATCTACCTAAAACAACAATTCTAAGTAACTGCACATGCTATTTAGGAGAAAAGCAAGCTTCTGTGGTTCAAAACAGCCTCAGAGCTTCTTATTTTTCAAGGCTTGTGCTTGGATTTTTGGGGGCAGATCTGAGCTTTGACTTTCTAGCTGAACAGGAAGGCCTCGGTGCTGATACAAATTCTGGGGATATTTTGGGTTAGGGAAAAAATTATTTTTGTGCATAGGTAGCCAAGTCTGTGCTACTTGGATAGTATGAGAGATGCAGGTTTTCAGGTGACAGATCAGTGTGACTTTGTTTGCTGGACAAAGGTTTCAAGTTTAAACTTTGAGGGGGCATACTGGGATTGCCTGAGAGAATGCAAGCTTACAGTTCTCTTGACAAAGGTTCAGTCTCAATTTACTGCACGTTTCACACCTACTAAAGTACTCAGCATCAGCTCACTGAAGATTTTATTGGTAAAATGGAAGTGGAAACATCTTCAGCCATCGCAAACCATCTTTGCAGTATGTTTTTTGTCCCCTTCTGGCTCCTTATACACATTCATGTATACCTACTTTTTCCCAGGTGAGAAAATGGTGCAGATGAATGCTGCTTCTGCTCAAAGGGTGGGGGCATACCTGGGCTGGATCTGGAGTAATGCCTCCAAAGAACAGCAGTAACAACATCCACCATTCTTCTTCCCCACAGAGAGCAGTCCAGCTCCTCACGGTAACTCTGAGACAGCTAAAGGCAATAGGAATGAAGAGACGTGTGTATGCGCATGTGTGGGCACACGTGTGTGTGCTCTTGTACCCTCAGGTGACAAACCTCAAGAAACTTTCCAGGTTAGCTTGTGTCTTACTCTGAGCTCCTGAGGCCTCTCCAAGTGATCATTTTTGTTCCAGCTTCATCTCCCCCAGCTCGCAATCTGTCTGTCATGACTCACACACTCTCTGGCTTTGATTTAGACTCCATCTGCTTTCTCAGCCAGTCAGATCCCAGTTCTTCTGTAACACACCGTAGGAGAAGTGTGGGACTGGGGCAGAACATGTATCTGTATTCGGGGGAGAGGAGGGGGAGGTGTACTGACTCCAGCCTCAAAGTTTCTCCTTGTCTCATCTGTCTCAGTGCGAGCATTTGGCCAAGCTGCAAAGTGTAAGTCTGTACTTGCTAGTACTAAGGCTGGGGCTGACTTGGAGAAACTTGTCCTTCCTGAGGGTGTGTGGACCCTCAGATCAGATTTGGTCTCAGAGTGTTGCCACTCACTGCACATTTATGGATTTTTAACAGGAACATCCTTTCTCCACTGCTTATTCAAAGGATTATCATAGTTCTCTGAGAAAAAATAGCAGTTGTTCTGCCTCTTCTCTGCAGGCAGGGGAAGGTGACACAAAGGTAGCAGGGAGGCTATGTGCTAATGACTGGCAGCCAGAAATGTGCCACAACCCTATGGTGTGGAGGCAAGCATCTGGTGTGCGCAGGAGACTTGCCCTCAGATCACTACTGTCTTCTCACAACGGCAGGGTGACCCTTGGAGGACTGAAGATCACTTTGGCAGGGAAAGGCTGTCCCCACTTAGCTTATAGAGGGGAATCAAAGACAACAGAGAGTTAGTGGGCTCTGAATTCCAGACAACAAAAATAAATCTCTCCTTCAACAGACTAGCTGGGGAGATTTCCCTCTACTATAAGCTTGTGACAGACTCTCCCACTTACGAGCATAAGAGAGGAATTGGTGCAAGGTCAGTCACTGGAATTAAAGCCAGCAGAGAATTTTCCTAGGGAGACTGGTTTAGAGGTAGCCATATTTTGTACTTGCTCCTGAGACAGCTTATGAAACTGGTCACCTTGAGTTACGTAATGCTTTACTAATATCCGGAAAGGGGTTGTGGCCCCACATCCGGGAGAATACCCCCAAGAACATATTCTCAGAGCCTGGATTTCTTCTCTGTTGCTGCTAAGTGGAAACATCCAATGGCAGCTTGGGACTGCATCCAAGTGCCATGACCCACCAAAAATATGATAGAAAGAAGAATGTTAGAGAAAAGCTGCAGAATACACAGAATTTGATTTTTTGCCTATTTACTGAGAAAACCTCACAAGGACAGTGCGTTAAACGAAGCAGCATCTTATCTTTGGATGCTAAGGTTCTGCATGCATGACACGAACTGACAAGACATCTTTTTGCAAGATACAGGTCAAGATCTGCTCCAGATTTAGAACTGGAATAGAGAGGGATGCTGCAGACAAGAGTTGAGGTCTTTGCTGTTAGTCACAATGGAATCAAGCTGGCAAAAGTGAGAGCTGGAATTCTCAGATCTGAGGTATGCAGAAATATGTGGAAAGTAGGCAGGGTAGAATTACTAGGAAAGAGAGCAGGAGTTTTCAGAGAGAAACCTGTTTTCAAAGTGTAGAAAATGTGGCTTCCCTCTGCTATATTTCTTGGCAGCCTGCTAACATTCCTTTCTTTATTTTTTTTTGAGTTCTTATATTTTAAGACTATAACTTTGTAAAAATTGTGAACAGTGATTCAGAGAGACAAACACAAGTACTTGAAATGCAGGTGCATACATGCTGTTTTACTCCTCTCCCTCCAACACTGAGGATGCCCCTACTTAAGATTTTCCCATTCTATTTAAAAATTCCAGAGATGATGGGAAAACAAAGAGGCTTTCCTCCCTTCCAGTGCTTTGCTTAGAGCCCTGGGTGAGTTCAAGACATGAGACATAGACTGAATATTTTCCTCCCACCAGTTTTGGGGCATGGCTCGGCTAAAGAACAGAGGAGACTCTCCTAACTGTGCCCCCATCCAGGAAAATCCCAGAATAAAAATTGAGAAAGAGGAAAAATGTTTTACATGGGAATGTTTGGGGGGGTGCAAGATAACAGCTAGCGAAAACGAGCTGCAGCAACATGGACAGGACTGTAGTCAGAAGCAGCAATATGCCTAGGCTGGAGGTCTGGCTGTGTTTACATTGGTGCATGCAGGCCAGGTGTGACTGGAAGGATGATACCAATGGAGAATGAGAAGAGCAGCTCCTTCTCCACTTCCCACGTGGCAGATTGACCCAGAGCATCCTGACTGCGTCCAGCAGTACTCATGTCCTTTTACAATCCCTTCTGCTGTGTTATGTAGACATGGCAGAAGCTTAAGCTTTATGAGCCTGCCCTTAGCTGCCTTGCAGTCTGCGTCTGACTCCTGCACACACCCGTATAGTCCAACAGCCTAATCGTCTTTGCACGGAAAGGAAGCAGCAGAAGAAAGGGTCAGTCCGATGCCCCTTCTCCCAGCTGAATCAATCCTCTGTGGGGATTGCAAAGAACATCCAAAAGCTTCTCTCTGAGGAGCAAACACAAGAAGACTGGCTCAACTGAAGAGTGTGATGGACTACTCCTCTCACATCAGCTATAAGGGGACATCCTCATCCTCATCTTCATCCTCATCCAGGTCAGTGGAGCGCAGGCTTATGTCTTTGAGGATGTCCGAGATGTTTTCAGCAACTCGCCCTGTCAGCTCCATCTCCTCCAACTCAGTATCAGTGGCATAAGTAGAGCACGGGACTTCCCCATCTTCATGCAAGTGTGAGGGCTGGGGGGAGTGTGAGCAGGGAGGCAGTGGGCTCTCTGTGTCCAAGTCTGCTGCTGGCTGTGCTGCCACCGTGCAGTCGTCCTGCCGGCTCCACACCTGAGTGGCCTGGCTGACCTTCTCGCTGCTGATGGAATTCCGGTTGGTATCGCGGAAGCTGGCAAGGGGTGGGCGGAGGCGAACCCCAGAGCGTGTGGAGCCCTCTATTGCCTTCTGGAGCTAAGAGAAGAGAAAAAGCTTAGAGAAAGTGGATGAAAGGGAGGCTGACCCAGCCCTACCCAGCAGAAGTTCATCTACTGTCCCAGGTAAAGGGATCACAGAGAGTCACAGCTCTACCTCTGGGGCCTGTGGAGATCATCTTTTACACTGGTGGTATAATTTTTCATTCCACAGTAAATAACAAATTCCATGCCACTTTCAGAGACAGTAACAGCCGCTCAGTTAAGAGTCCTGTGTTCATGAAAAGGACGAACCATCTAACATCCCTGTAAACAACACCTGCTGCCTCCTCTGAAAGTCATTCCTCTACACGGCTTCCAAAGGGTTGACTCAGAAATCAACACTGGACTGAAAATGTAGCAATCACAGTTATATATATTCCCAGCTGGATCCTCCAGCACGCGTAAGTGACTGCAACGATCCACAGGACATCTGCAGTTGATTAGGAGGAGACAAAAGGATCTGCACGTACCTCTTCCAAAGCCAGCACTCCCCTCAGCTTCCCCATACTGGTTACATAGGCATGGGTGAGGCCCAGTAACGAGAACAACGTATGCGTCTATGAGCAAAACCACAAAAGATCATTTCAGGGACTTTGGAAACTGATAACATGATACTTGGTGCTAGAACTGGGACTTGGGATTTAGAGATGGGAATCACAAAGGCACACAAGGCCCTAGTCATTCCAGTGAGAAACTACCTCATCCCTGCTCTTTTTGTAGCTAGCAAATACTACCCTTTGGTCATTCTGCTGTGCAGCCATAGTTGGGAGTGTGTCGCTGATGGAGAGCACATCCTCAAGGTCACTCCCATCCTCCATCTAGCAAATGGAGATTCACATGCAACACTCTGTGCATTTGGGGACTTATGCAGATCCTATTTCATTTTGATGCTGGAAATTAGACTATCATATAGTAATGTTCAAAGTTAGAACCTGCTTAGATTATTTATTCCAGTACTTGCCTTAACACTAGAAAATTTCTTTATTCCTGTTCCAGAATATTTCCTGTCAAAACTTAAGCTTGTTGCTGCTTATCCAGTGGAGTGGGAATACTGAGAACAAGTTAATCCCTTTCTCCTACAAAACCGTCTTAAAAAGACAGATATCACACTGCTATCAGTCGTCTTTTCTTTGGTGCAAACATGCCCCATTATTTTACTGTTCTCCATAGACCAGGCTTTCTAAAACTTTCAGCATTCTCAGTGCTCATCTATGGGGTATTTCCAGCCTCCGGGTGTTTTAAGCTGAGCCCTAGCTGGAGTCTACCTGTGACTCACATGAAGTCATTCTTTCACAGCTGGTGTTTGCCTTTTTTTTTTAACATTACATGAGACAGTGAATGTCATGTTGAAGTGTAAACTAGGGAAAACCTCATTTCTCAGGATAAAGACATTTTCATCATGATAAACCGTGATATTCTTTCTGTTGCCTCACATTTAGCTCTAACTAAGCATACCTCACATAGTTTGATTATTTATTCCTGCATTTTTGTGCATCTGACTGATGTTGACTTATCCGTTATTTCAGAGTTTCTCATTTGCTCATTTTTAACGCGAGGTTTGAAACTTTCCCCATTTGCAGTCTTCAGGTATGATTTCTTGTAATCCCTATATTCTCAAAGATAAGTGCTAGTGGTTTTCAGATTACTTCAGCCAGCCCTTTAGAAAACACCAGACTCATCTTAAGTATATGCTAACCTATTCTTATTTTGCTCAAGGCTGAGATCTTTCCCCTTTGATAACAGTAATTAATTAATTTTGTGCAAGGCAGATTCTCACCGTTTGTGTTAAATGAATATTGATAGAAAGATGCACTGTGCACTTTTGCTTCAGTAGACTGTGTTCCATTTCCATTTCCCAGTCCTCTTCTACTCCTGATATACTTACATAATGAGTGCTTTTATTCCCAGTCATCCTGTGCTAACTCTAGAAGTTGGTGATCCAGCTTCCTCTTTCCTTGTGCTTCAGGTCAATGAAGAGCCTATGATATAGGGTGGTTTCCAGCAACTTTTCTCATGCACTGAGGAACACTCTACACCCTGACAGAAACACCCTGAGAAATCCAGGAGTACTCATTCCAGTGCTGCACACTGACAAAGCAGGGTGTAAATCTCAGTGTAATGCCCCCAGCAGCAAGGCATACAGTGCTTCTGCTAATGCAGTGGCTGGAAAATCCTATGTGGTGTCCAAAAGCTATTTTAATAAATGTACTAAAACTTCTTATCATGTAGTCTTTCATTTTTGCAGGAGATTGGAGGTACACACAGAAGGTTATAGGAACAAACTGACTTCTGTAGCTGGATGTGTAAGTAGTTGGTGATAGCAATTGTAGGTTAATACAAGGAGAATAAATAAGTCATAGACTAAATTTGCAATGATAGCGTGGAGAAAAACAGTGTATGCCTCAGAGAGACATCTGCACCCACCTTGTGCAGGGAAGTTCTCTCCACCAGTTGGAAAGGGGAAGGGTCTATGCGGCAGCTGTCAAAGCACACGTTCTTGTTCAGCTCCTCCTGTTCCCAAGCATCTATCTGACACAGGAAAGAAGAGGAATCACTCTTACAGTAATCATCAGCGTTGCTGTCTTGTGTACCCAAACTAGTCCCATTCTCCTCTTAATGCTTCTTCCTTCCTATGTAGATCATTCGTCTCGCCCATTATGTCATATGCCTCAGGTTTCTCATGCCTTCCTTGCCAGATGTCAAGTCTATGGAAACAGCAATTCCAATACCTCAGAGGTTTTCTGAGAAGGTGAGGTTTTGCTCGTTCCTCCTTAAAGAGCGAGTGAACATCTTAGCTTTCCTTTCTGAGTGCATCTTCTCCTTGTCATTGCAAGAGAATAGTTCCTTTGTGTAAAAGATGAAGGAACATAGACCCACAGAAAGGTTTAGGTGAGGGGGCACCTGTGGAGGTGTCTAGTCCAAAATCCTGCTCACAGCAGGGCTGACTTCAAAGTTAGATCAGTCAGAGCCTTACTCAGCACATCTAGCAGAACAATCTCTTCTCTTACTGGGTGAGACTTGCCCACTGTGCAACTCTGAGAAGAAAATGGCCTTAGTTATTTCTGTATGTGGCAATCACAGAGGTTGTTGGAGTTCAGGAAGTATTGCAAGTGATAGGAAATGGGCAAAAAAAGCACTCAATGTCACTCCCTTTCTTCACCCAGTCGTACCTCTTCCGGCCTCATTGTGTCAACTTCCACTGGCTCCTGCACGAGAAAACACTGTTCAGGACAGACAAAGAACCCATAGATTCACAGACTACAGAAATCAAACATTTGCACAGCCTCCTCACCCTATGCAGTCCCCTTTTTGTTCCAAACAGTATATTATGGAGTGTTTAGGTTTTCTTGATACTCATACATTATAAGGTGTACTCTGTACTTCCTGTGCTTCCTTGCTAATGAAGATTGGCTATGGAATGCTGGTAGAGAAATTCAGGTGCCTAAACATGGTCATCTAGTACTGCTTTAGATGCTCTCAGATATCCCACATGGGGTCCAACCACTGCCCTGGAGTGGATGGGTCTCCCATAGGCTCTGTATGATATCCACCAACCCTGTGCAGACACCCAAGGGCATCTAACGTAGCACAAGGCAAAAGCATTTTTTGGTTTTTTTTCTGGCCAAAACTGTTTGCCAAATGGAATCGAACTGCACTTGATTCCAGTTAGCCTAAATAGCATTAAACTATTCACTGATAAAAAGACGCCCACACTCAGTCATGATGGTGGCCTTGACACCTGAGCATAGATGGCTCTTTAGGAAGATGCACACTCCTTGACAGTAATCACACCCTTTCTCCTTGGAGAGACTTCCCCACTGATGCTGTCAGAGTTCAGGACCATATGAGTGTCCACACTTTGGCCAAATGCTGAATGGCTCTGAGTAGTAGGTTCTATTTCCATTGCATTCCCTTCCCTCTTCAGGGTACTACTAGGCACTCTGTATCCCTCACCTGGACGGCACTCTCTGTTTGAAGTGGACGGTTGTAACGGCACAAGAGCTGCTGGATGAGTTGCCTCAAACTCCTGAAGGTGCCTGGAGGATGAAAACAAACACATGGATAAGAGAGAATAACAAGTGAGCGACAAAAATGCAAAGCCCCATGCCCATCTCCTTGCCCAGGGCAGGCTGGGAAATAATATGAGGGATATAGTATATGGTATATGGCAGGGCTGGCCCAGTCACAATCTAGCATTCAGTTTGTAAGATGGTGTCTGCGACATGCACAGTAAGTATTCCCATGTCATATCTTTTCCTCAAGGAGAGGAAACAAACCATTACAAAGTAGCCCTTGCAGATAATATTCATAGATTAGTGTCCCTGAAGAAAAAAAAAAACAAAAAAAGCCAAACCAGAAGCAAGACTACTAACACAGCAAACAATCTGATAGAAGGGATAAACTGCTGTGACTAGAGGTCTCTGCAGTCCACAAAGAGAATGTGGTTTGGAGGAGGAGTATGGAAAGGGCAGGTGAGAATTTGGAAACTACTTTGAAGACAAAATTTATCAACAGCCTGAATGTGACAAGTTCAAAGGGATGAGAAGTCCGTGGGTTGTGCCAGCAGTGTCATGGTGGGAATGAAAAAGACTGCAGAATTATTCTCCCAGGGAGGACAGTCAGGAATCAGCAAAGAGGGTGAGAGAGGGTTTGGTGCTGTTACAAAGTGGACAAGGCCGTGGAGGAAGGCTGGTCTCAGAAAAAATGACAGCTGTAAGCCAAACTAAAAATTATGGCAGAGAAAGCCTTGTGAAGTCACCCCTGCTCCACTTCCTCTTATCACTACGGGATCACACAGTACTAGCTTGAAGTAAAATGCCTCACGCACAGTCCTTGTTTTGATGCGATGCTTCTTCTGATTGGTAAGGAAGGTGGATGGCTGCCCTGGAAGCATAAAGTGGATTCTCCTGTGCCTTAGAGGCTTACTCATACGTGAATGGTGTTAAGGAACCAGAATGTGCTATATCCTATATGACACGCTAACCTTTGGGTGCATAAAAGCATGAGCCAGAGCCCTATCCTCTGTATTCATTCTCAAGACTGGGCTACACCTCTGTGCTTACTCTCTGCATATTTCAAGACACATAAAGGAAAAAAAGAATCCCCATCATCCTGCATCAAATATATACGATGTATGAATCAGAAATGAGCTATGAGTACAGCCTGGGAAGCAAAGCTAATATAGGCTGGGGTGGCACTCAAAGAACACAATATATCAGTATTTGTCCATCATATTAATGTAGCTGAAACAAAGAGATGTGTGTCCAAGGGAGGAGCTGTTCGGTTTTGGAGATGGCTGAGCAACAGCCTAAGCTACTCAAAAAACAAGTACAGACGTTGAGCTGCTTTTCCCAGGGAAATTCATTCCTAGGGTGAAGGAGGTAAGAGATGGGACCCTTCCTCGCAGACTCTCCAGAAAATGTCTGAGGAGATGCTATGGCGAAGGATAGCATAGGGAGTACTGACAGAGAGTAGCCTGAGCTGGCCCACTTTTGCCACGCTCTCTGAGAGATCACGAGCAGAAGATGTTTCCAGGTAGGTTACACTGTTGTTGAGGTGCATTAACAAAGTACCTTCAGTACAGAGACAGCAGAGAAAGCTCCTTCTCTCAGTCTCTGAGAAATCAGCACCTCGCACAGGCAGGTACACAGTTAGCATGAAAGCTTCCACAAGCTGGCTAGGATGTGGCTGAGGCATGCCAGAAGTTACCATACCTGGGAGCTGCTGTGGCTCCAAAGTTTCAGACATTTGCTTAAGAGGACCTGTTGGGCCATTGGGCTCCTCTGGGTAACTGGCAGTGGGACTTGGAGGCCGAGGCAGCTGTTACAGAAAGGAGAGAAAATAAGGTCCATCCTGTGTCATTTCTTTCTCAGCCTCTCCAAATGCCTTACTGCTTCTTAAGCAGTCTCTGTGTTGCAGTCTCTCTACTCCTCTCCCTCACCTCTCCTTTCTCATCTGTATCCTCATCCTCATCAACATAAGCAAAAGATTCGTGTTTCAGCTTTGGCAGGGTTGCCCACGGCCCCTTGCTGTGCCCATCATAGGGTGCCTCAGACAGCTTCTGCTGCATTTCTTTGTTGAGGAGCCGTCGCCGTTCTGGGCTTATGTGCCTCTGGAGGAGATCCTGCAGTTCAGATCGCTCTATAGAGCCCAGAAGGATCATGCTCTCTGCGTAACACAGAACAGAGAAGCCGTTCAGCCATTTCAAGGTTTTGAATGTCCCCTGCCATGCACTGCCCCTTCCTCTCCCCAGCCTCTTCAGAGTGCTTGGACTCGTACTACCTAGAGCTGGATGAGAGTCATTGACCAGCCCTGCTAGCTGCTGCAAATACACTGCGAGCTCACCAGCCCCGAGCCGTGCCACTGCTCAGCATTACGTCAGAAGCAGGTTCTTCACTTATGCAAGATCCCTCCCTGTTGTCACAGTTCAGTCCACAAACTTGTCCCATACCTCCCTTACCTGCTTTATCTGTTTCACTGCCCGCACTCCAGCTTACCTGTCTGACTAGCTGAAACAGCCTTCCAACCTACATCATCCACAGCGCAAGATTTTTAGGATGATTTTTTTTAATGTAGTGGGTCACACGGTCTCCTTCACAGCACGTAATCTGAAAGCTAGTTTCTTTGGCTCTTTAAGCTGAGGCAGTCTTCAGGAAGGATCAGTTTCTCCACATTGCTTACCTGGTGAGTCCACCAAAGGCAACGTCTTAACAGTGGTGCTTTGGAGTAGAGTTTGCAAGTCTCGGTATTTACAGTTGGAAGAAACAAATTTCACATCTTGGACCATAATATCCTCCACAAAGATATTGTATTTGCTGTGAATTTATGGACAATAAGGTGAAGAGTTAGCATACTAAACATGTCTAGCAGAGAAATTCCTTAAAGAAATATATAAATGACCACTTTTTAAAAAGCATTCTTAATACAGTTGTTAAATAATCTTCTGTGAGAGTAACCAAAGAAGACTTTTATCATAGAATATTTATCATAGATGGTTTGGGTTGGAAGGGACCTTAAAGATCATCTGGTTCCAACCC
>Ga0181612_129815_pt1 | contig 16693 bp, 6 predicted proteins | sample HoacroProtozoa21_FD_119630 | JGI IMG/M metagenome (GOLD analysis project Ga0181612, IMG submission 119630) | Hoatzin crop microbial communities from Cojedes, Venezuel. Combined Assembly of Gp0051906, Gp0051904, Gp0051908
ATGGAATTCTATGACCTTTTTATCTGCTAGAAAATACAAATAATAATTCATTATAGAGGTCAACTTGTCTTGATTTCTCTTAAACAGGTTTTGTATGATGGGTTAAACTTTCACAGAGATATCTCTTACTTTCAAGGATGACCTACTCTGTAGCTACATTTGCCACAAATTATTGATTTTTTTCATGTGGCAAGGGCAATACGTGGCACTACAATGTAGTTAGAGTGATAGAACTAACCCCTTGGGGCGTACTGACGTGGCCAGTCTATATCAACACTACATTTAATATTGAATCTGAGTAGCCATAGTATTTTATTCACGTATTTTGAAGAGCTACACATCTCTCAGGGTCTGCAATTCACTTCCGTTTTTCACTAGCTTAAGTGGTGAAATACTGTTCCCGTTACTTGCAGATAAGTCCATGCCACTTTGAATGCATTCATTTGACAGAGTCAGCCTATGGATAAATATTTTGACTTTTTTTTTAAGTGTTAGAACAGTTGTACTTCCTCTTTGTAAATGGCAGTTATAGATCCAGAATCTAAGAGAGTTTACTTTTCATTCCATAACTATATTTACAGAAATTCTGTAAAGAGAAATCAGACAAATGATCTCAAGACTGGCTGTCAGACTGCAGGTTTGCTTTGAGTACTTCGTTTGTGCAAATGTCACAGTTACTTCCATGTTTACAGTACCTTGGTATCATGCACATCAAGAATAGTATCTCTAAAAGTAAAATGATACTTTACTTAACTAATTGCCTAATCCATCAATTTGGGTTTGACAGTGAAATCAAGATGCTTCCTGTTCACACACCATCAACAACACAGCTCAAATTATGCCCGTGGTGTCACCAGTGCAACTTCATAGCTTTCATATTTTGCCTCTAGTGACACTTATGAAGCACCTTCTCACCTGTGCTAAATACACAGTTCTGTTGGAATAAGAAATAGGATCACTCGCTCTCATCTGTGTGTTCTGAAGTGATGACAGAAATATTACTATACTGCAATGTCCTGAGATAAACACTACTGAAAAAAGGTAATTCATATTTTATAGGATCTGAATTAGAGTGACACAATGAATTCAATTAATTTAAAAAATGTCAGATGCGCTTTTATTACTAATGCAAGCATTTATGAGGCTGAATACTATATAAAGAATGAGGTGCTGGTTTTATGAAACTGAATTTAAGGACAAAAATACATTTTATATTATAAGAAATTTCAGGATTATGGACAAGTGTATGTATAGAGAAAATTCATAGTTTCTTTGGAAGTCAAGATGAGGAAATAATCTGCATTTTTTTTCCCTCATTCAGATTAGAAGATGGGGAATAATGGCTTTTGTAACTGACTGCCTCTCTAAGTTCATAGACTTGACATTTGAAATTCATATTGACAATAAATTACAGAACAATACAAAATCATTATACAGTGTGATACTTATCAAATGGCTTATGAGGTCTTGGTTCAATAAAGCAATTCTATGAAAGCAAATAAACACAGGACATACTAAGCTATGTTTTCAACCCATAGACAGTAGACTCAATTTTTTTTTGACAATTTCAACATCACAATAATGGATTTACGTATTTCTGTTGTATGAAATAGAAATCTATGTACACTAGACTGAAAATTCAGCTTATAATGGAGGTAATATTAAAAAAAAAGTTTATGTAATGCAAGACTGAATCTGATTTACTAACAGACTTCTTGTTTGTGAACACAGGTACCTTTCAACACATACTGCATGTGGGCAATTTGTGAAGCCGTAGTCCAAACTTACTGGATCACAATGCAGGGAATAATTTTCAACCATTTCCTCAAAAAAAAAAAAAAAAGGACATATGGCCATTAGAAGTGATGAAAGAAAAGACTAAGAAAGGTTGACAAGGAATTCAAAACCCACATTGGCTTTTGGATGGCTTTTGTGAAACTGATTTCCCTCTCAGATGTTAGACTCACACTCATAATATTGATAGAAAAATGTTGAGGGCTGTCCAGTGGTGGTGATTGAAGGTCAATGTTCGGAGACACTGAAGAACTATCAATCCTAAAATTCAAAAGAACCAGGTTGTTTCAAAACTAGGCACGCTGAGTACAGCTTATTCAGCCTGTGGTAAAGTACCAAGGAGAAACCGAAGCAGTTTTGATTGTTCCCTATTAAAAAGAAAAAGTACAATAAAAAGAAATGAAGACCTTTAAAACTCATACCAAAGCCATTGCAATACAGTGCTACAGAGTCCTTTCAAAATACTTTCTACTTGCCTCTCATTCATTTCTTCTTATTGCTGAGGCTTCTTGACTTATGTAAATCTTCGCTGCCTACGGAGATGATGCATGTGATATGTGATTGGAATAAAATTGACAGTGGAATATGGAAGGTAAGTTTATTTTTTCTGGTTTAATCAAGTACAGGTCTAAAGTTGTTATTATTTTAGATAAAATCATTTTGAAGATAGTACCTTTTCCTGAAAAGTAAAGCTTAAAAAAGGGCATATTTTCAAGCACTGCTAATCTGGAAAACTAGGTTCTGTGCCAGAGAGAATGTGAAATATTACTGTTCGTCATCAGGCAGAAGCTGTGCCATCAGTTCCAACCACAGTTAATTAATGGTGGTAGAGAAAGGGCCAATATTTGTTGGTTTAGGATAGTCTGTTTCTGCATAATGAAGCAAGACGTTTAATGAAGGCAAGAATCATGTGAACATTAAAATTTTGTATAAATCACCTGTGAGCAATGCTTATCTGAATGCTGAAACCAGAGTAAATTTTTTTCATTCCTATTGCAATTGCACAAGTGATTTGTAGAAAAATAAAATAGTGAAAAGGCATGCCTTAATTTGGCTTTGTGGATATTTTTTGTTGACTCAATTGCCCTTGGCCACTTGGAGGGAAAGACAAGATTTTCAAAGCCAGTCATTTCTATTGGTCACTTTTCTGAGCCTGGTACTGGTGAATCATTATAATAACTATATCATTATAATAACTAGATTTCATACCTGATTCAGTAGAAGCCATTTTATTCATAGTACTAATTTTACCAATGGTGTGATACAGAGTGGCTTTAATGCAATTCTTAACTTCCATTCTCAGGGAGAAAAAAGCCAGGCAAATAATGTTGGATATCCATAAAAAAAGAAGTATGAAATAAAATCTCTCACAGAACAAATACAGAATCTAAAACATGGAGTCATAGAATGTTATTTCCAGACTAGTTTTTATGTTGTATTTTTTCTTAAAATCACAAAGAAAAAATAAGACACAATAAAAAGGTCTATCGTCATTTGCTAGGAATTTAGGATAAATATTCCTAATCTCTAAAGTAACCTTATCATTAAAAATGAAACAATCCACAGCAGCATTTATCAAAAAACCTTCACTATTGACGGAACACTGAACAAGTGCTTAATCTAGACTTGTAACTCTAGCAAACAGAAATTCAGCCCTATACTGAATAACTGGGGAAATTTAACGCACTATGAACTTCATGTATTCAAGAGGGGCCAAAAACAAGGGGACAACTGCATTATGTGCAACAGCATGAAATATTTCAAGTCTTCTGGGCCATTGTAGCAAGAAAAGAAAATGTCTTTACGGGCCACAAGGCACTTCAGTATTTTTGTCTGTGACAGTGAAAATGGGGAGGCTGGAAATGGTTGAACAGTCCAGCAGCTATGCAGATTGACTGACTGTGAATCCTAAGAGTTTGTATCACGCCAGAAAATTGCAGTGTGTCTATGAAGGCGTTTGATAAGGTCCTGTTTGGTAGATATTGAAGAATGTGACTACATTAGCACACTCCTCACCTTGTCTTATTTACTCAGGCATGGCATACAGTGAAGATAACACTATTTGAGGGGGCATTTTCAACTTACTCTGGTTTATCTCTTCAGCAAGCTATTCCAAGAGATTCACAGGCAGAAATCTTCAAAAGACTTAAGAAGTAAGCAGTATGTATTATATTACATATGATATTCTTTTAACTCTGTTTTTCACTCTTAGTGTGGTATAACTGGAACAGATTTCACATGGTATAAATACTGAACAATTACTTTAATATTAGAAAATAATTTAGTAACTGTTACGTTGCCACAAATTTTAAAAGCTGGGATGAAATAAAGTCACTGTCAAAAACATTTTCAGCTGTGACCCAAGGATGCTATGAACTTACTTGGCAATGGAAAGAAATCTTACAAAATCCAAATATCATTTTATCATTGAAACCAAAATGACTTTAGCATGACCCTGTGAAGCAGCGTATTGATTTTCATCTTCTATAATTACTGTGCTTTACCTACCTATGATTCCAGGTCAGCTCAATTTTCAGAAAGGTCTGAGGTCAAATACAGATTTACTCTTCCCACAAAAGCAAAAAAAAGAAGGTTTAAATGTGTACACACAAAGACTAAATGCACAAAAGAAATTATTTTGCCACCATTTGTGTTTGTTCTTTATTCTTTTGGCATATTTTACTGACAATTTTTGGAGTAGACTAGGCATATAGGAGTGCAAAGAGGGAAATCTACATGATCCATATACCTGTATAGCTTCGTAACTTTGTATGGCATCCTTTAACCCCCCTAGGTGCTTGAGGATACAGAGAGAAGAAGAGGTGCTCTGCTGGTCTGGGAAGATGTTTTCAGAAGAAGTGCGAGAAATGTGATTTAATATAGGAGAAGTGAAAAATAAAGAGATTTTACCAACTCCCAGAAATTTTTGATTTTATTACAATTTCAGCATTTGGTTTAGAATTCTGTTTATACTGAAGATATTGTTGTGTTATATTAGAACCTAGCTAAACAGAAAGATATATACTTAAAGACATTGCAGAGGATAGGACAAATTAAGTATCAATACTTACGGTTTGCAAAGTAGAAGTTACTGGAAAGTTCCAATAATTCTGTGAAAGGTAGGCCTTGAGAAAACAAAGAACTTGAATAACTGAACAGGTTCTGCAGCCTTTTTTCATAAATAATTAGTCTTCTTTGTGTGTAAAATTCTTTTTCTGGTATAAGCATAGCCAGGTGAATCTATCATGTTAGAAACAGATAAACATTGTTTTCATCGTCTCCTAAGTTCAAAAAATCCAAATTATTTTTTCTTGGGTCCAGAAATATAGGATCATATTGAGACTGAGACCATACCAATCAGTTTTAATCCAACAAATTGGATTTGAGTTGGATTTGACAAAGTTAGAAGGTATGAAAAATATTGTCCTTTTCAAGTTTGTGTTTTACTGTAGTAACTGCATGGGCAGTCTAACAAACCGTTACCGTCAGAAGTGAACATGTGTGAACAATTATTAGTAATGCCAACAAGAGATTTATGCTGTAGGTCTAAATTAGTATTTCATATACCTTATTGCATATGAATAAAAGGGGTAAGAAGAGTCCCCTATGGAATAATCACAAAGTCTGTCTTCTCATGTCCACATACAGGAATTGTTTACATGCTATGTTCTACCACTCTTGTCAGAATGGCACCTAACCTAATGGGAACTTAAGTGACAGGCCAGTAAGCATAACAGGTCTTTTAGGATTAGCATAAAGGTAAAAGGAGATGCTGTGCCAGCTCTAAAGGAATACATTTCTCTGCCCCGGATATTCAACTAGAACAGAGCATGAACATGCTGCTCTACAGTTTCTCTATTCACACCGCCTCCCTAAAATACTTGTGGAAAGTGCCACATGATTTTAAGCTGAAATTATTATATAATGAGTCCAGCTTTACATCTGTAAATGGTGTTTCACATAGATGAGTTCAATTTAGGAGTGAGCTGGGGTCTGGTTCAGGGCTGAGTCATACCTGAGTGTCAGCTGCTGAATCACTCATACCACTGCTTATGAAGATGAAACACACACTGGCAGTAACCTTTCTTCAGTCTGTGAGACATAACAGCCAGAGCTGGTAGGACTGCTGTCTGTATTAGAAAATGTCAATAGATATCTTGCTGTTAGATTCACAGTCTATTTGTACAACCCTTAATCAGTATTAGACACGACATAGGTCAATGCAGTATCTTTGGCACCCAGATTCAAAAGCTTTACTTCGAAAACATTACAACACAAATCATACATCTAAATGTTTATTATTCAAAACATGAAGTGACCATGTTTTGAAAATGTCAGAAGGATCTATACCTGGTTTTCTTTCTTTCTGTCTCTCTGAAAGTTCTAGCTACAATGATTTCTCATGGCTGATTTTTTTGGGTATATCTTACACATACACAAACACAGCTGTTATGTTTTTGGAAATAATCTCCTTTGTATGTTATTCTGTTACTTTTGTCCTTGCAAAACTCATAAAATAAAAATACTTCAAATCCTGAAAGATTTTGTTGTTTCTGATGGGTCTATTTTTTCAGTGATTTGGAGCATCAAATATATACTTCAGGTTTTATAGACATTACCTTAAAGAAATCACAATATTGCCTATATAAGAAAAGTCCTTCCACTTCAAATATACAGTATGTAATGAAATTCAGGTACTTATATTGCAGACAATATATAGACTTAGGTAAAATGTATTAGAAAATTTTAAAGCGATCATTATAAGAAAAAGAGAACATTATCTTTCCATGCCTCTAAATAGGTAAAGAAAGGTTATGAATTTTTTATTATTGCTTTTTTCCAGACTCAGTTCATATAATGAGGGATATTTAAATGTACAGTTTTAAGAGCTTTTGAAAATCTGTTCATGTATTAAAAATAATTATTTCTTTTCGAATGAAAGTAAAAAAGTAACACCTACTTCTGTTTATTAAAACAGGAAAGAATGTTTCTCTGCCTTTGAATAGTAAGAGCATAAAGAGACTTCTTTTTCAGGAATCTGACATTATAACCCAGCTTAAAGTACTGTGGCAGTCAGAAATAGAAGTGGAATTTGTGGGTCTGATGCTGATCTCAGTTCCTTCATCGACATCTGTGTAGCACTTTGGGAGTATAATCAGTACCAAATCCACTGTGAAGACCACAGTATTGAAGCAGGAATTGCAAATATTGGCTTAGAACATTTTCCTAAGGTATAACCACTGAGTTTTGCATAAATTGTTTTTTGTTGTGCTTTTTCTACCTGTTTCTTTATGGGGTCACACTGCCACATAAGGGAAAGTGCAGTGCTCCTTTGAATAAGGAAGACTGGCAAAAAAGACGTAGGAAACTTGCAGACAGAAATGGTGTGATTAGTGTCTTCTGACTAGGCATCTGCAATGTGGATGTCTGCTTTGGAGTGTTTAGTCAGTGGAGAGAAAGGGGTACTCTTAGGATGCAGTTTGCCTGACTTGTTTGAGAAGTCTATTTTAGGATAACATAGATTGCTCCTCGGTAGAGCCTACTTCTCCCTATCATCTATAAAAGAAAGCTAGACAGCTAATTCAGAAGCATAAATCTGCATTATAGATACTGTTTTGTTAGATGAATCCCATTGATTGTCTACAGCGAACAGAAACAATCAGAAATTAATTTTATTCTAGTAACACCCTTTATCCCGTGTCAGAGCAATATGACTCTGAAACTGGTTATGGTAATCTCAATTGAGTCTTTTTGCACTGCTGAACATAATGGAAGACAAGCGACATAAGACAAAATGGAAGGAAGGCTGGGGTAATATTAAGCATGCAATCGGTCCTACAAAAACCAACAATGTGTATCTGGGAGGATTTCTTCTTGTGCCATCTCCACAGGGGTTTTCACAGATGTAGAGAAGAGATGGCTTCATAGGGGATGATGAGGGAGTGGTGACTCTGTAATGGATGATAACCCAGGGTTCATCACAGAACCCACACACTACAGCACTGTAGGAGTATATTTTGCTTCAGTGTACAATGGAGCATGGTGTTCAGAGGTTCCTGAGATAACCATGCTTGGTGCAAGCCAGGTGACAAGACAATGCATGTGACATCAAGCCATGGATTGTTAACACAGCTCTGACTCTTTAGGAAGCTGAGCCAGCACTTCTTAGCACTGCACTGCATGTATGGGCCAGCCTTGGTGCAGCTCAGTCAGGAATCTCTGTGCTCTGTGTTATGATATCACATAAATATAGTCATAAAGCAGTAGCAACAAATGGCTGCGGTGCCCCATCTCTCTGCAGTGCTGCAATTTGTAAGGAAGGCTCAGGTGCTGGACATCAATGAATTATCCAGACACAAAAGCTGAAAAACCCTGATTCTTATAAAACTATAAATGCAGCTTCATAATTCATTATTTCTGGCATAAATGCATGTCTATATTAAGAGATCAAATTTTGTGGACTGGAAGACTTTTGGCAGTCAAATTATATGACTCCTCTCAAAAACAAGTATGTCTGAGAAATTCAGACGTGATTTAAAGTACTCTGGTTATGCATTTCTGCATTTTGAATGAATCCTGTTAACTCAGAGGAATTTCATAGTCTGTACATAAAACAACAGAAAAAAGAGTATTTTCTATATACTTAACTATACAGGGATTTTTATCACTGAATATATGATATACATTATATTATATATAGAAAATATATGGTATAATTGTCCGTATATGGTTATATATGCATAAGAGTTTGGATATATCTCTCCAGAGATATTCAAAACCCAAGTGGACACAACCTTGAACAACTTGTTCTAGCTGACTCTCTTTGAGCAAGGGGTTTGGGCTAGATGATCCTGACAGATCCCTTCTAATATAAAGAGTTATATGATTATGTGATATTAACAGGTTTAAACAGGTTTTAGATGAAGAATAGAAGAAAATCCAGCTTAAAACTTAATTATTTTTCCATTGTATTTTTTTTCTCTAAAGAATGGTTTAGAAATACTATGGTAGCAGTAAAGTCAGGAAAAAACCTGCATACGAAGCTTCAATGAAAAGTCTAGATTTCATCACAATTCACTGATTTACAATGTGACACTTTGGATCAAGTTTGCACTTACATTTCAATGATAAAATCAAGTCAGAACTTTGTTTTACCTGACAGTCAAGACTTACTGTCTTTTGAATCTCCATGATTTTTCTCAATCTTGGCAGTATCCAGTTGTCATGATATAATTCCTTTTATTTGTTAGAGCAAGGGAAAACATTTGCAAAGATTACTGTGAAAACAACAGCCTAAAATACAGCCACTTATTGTATAAAAGCATACCAAAAATCTGACAAGGTCTAGAAAGACATCTGTGATTAATGCTCACTTCCATTGTAAGTTCTTTTGTAAAATTCACCAACAGTGACACCTGATGACCTTATCAGGCCTTACTGTTCTGATTAAATCGTCTCTTCATCAGTTCCCTGCTGGAGTTGTGTGTCAGTCTGCTGTGAGACTCTATGTGATCACATGGAAGTTACTGTTCTTTTTTACTTTTGAATTCTACTAAGAAAGAAAATCAGATGAGTCAGTTACAGTTCATTGGGGATGCTACAGAAGATGGGAAGTACAAAATTTCTCAGCTTAAAAGTATGCAAGATCAGACTGGGCTTGCCACTATGGGTGTACAGGCATAAGACAGCAGTAGAATTGTCTCCTTCCAAGTGCACATAGTTAGTCCATCCTCAAGCTGCTATAAAATCTCTGACTGATGTAAATCAGCACAGTATTAGAAATTCAGCAGTTTCACTTCTTGATATAATAATGGGTTCCAATGGAGCACAGGAGACCGGAAGTTAGAACCACCAGCAAAAGTTAAAAAAGGCTAATTCCAGACCAAGATATATTGCCATCCTTCCTTATTGAGTGTTGGCTTTTGCTTTTACATGATAAACAAAACCACAGTTTATGCCAGGAAGCATTTTCCTTAAATAATTTTCATCTGCAATGTACAATGCAGAGGAAAAAATGTACTTTTACATTTACTGTTAATACACTATAAGCACTTTTCTAATTATCACTGTTCCAATTTATTTCAGTTCTCATCATAAAGTTATTTTTTCACGTCACATCTGAACCTGTGAATGGTTATTGAAATCTCTATGTGAGATCCACCTATGCAAATCTTATGGTAGTCATAGAGCACTAACTGTTTAATCTTATCATTGAGCAGTATCTAAGACTTTACAGATTATTCTCTGTGTTTACAGGAAGTAATCATTTTTTAACATCAAAGAAGTTCTTTATTCACATTCAGTGTAGAGCATTGCTTGTTCCAACATTAATCTAAAGAGGAAAGGACTAAAAGACCTGGGCACCTTAAATATAATCTAGGCAGAGCTGAGATGTCCAATGCCCTGACTCAGTTGTCATCATCAAAAGCATCTAAATTTATTTTTTAAAAGATCCGACAACAACACTCACTAATCTGCCCCCCCTCTCCAAGAAAGCCCAAAAACACACCAAAAAAATCTTGTTGGCTTTGAAAAGTTTCTGAGTACTTCCAGTATTTTCTCAGGACGGTCCAAAATTGTCAGCTCTAATCACTCAGTGATGAACAGCATTGATCCAGAAACCCTAGCTTCCCCCTTAACTTTCCCTTTATGAACAACGCCTGGCTACCCAGTTGCCTGAAGATCCTCACATTAACTACAAAAAAATGGGTTTGTTTTCTGTTTCTGTTTATATCTTTCATTTGCACTCATATTTTTTCTCATTTTCTCATTTCATGCTGTCTGGGTTTCTTTTCTTTTGGCTGGTTGGGGTTTTTTTAACATGATTGTGGCATGTACTGCTCTAACAGGTCTAATACAGTTTGGTATTTTTTCTGTTTGTTTATTTGTTTATTTGCTTTGTTTCTGTTAGCTATAACTGGGAAATAAATTTAATTACTAGTCATAGAAAATTTGCATAAAACTAATCAAGTTTGCTAGCATTTTAAAATAACTTCTATACAAATGTATGGATAAGTTTTAAGTAGTTCTGTGATTCTTTTTCCAAAGTTTCTTATTAGTAGTGCATATAGGCCCTAATTGAATGTGCTATATTAATTATGCCTTGCTTTGTTGTCACAGATTAATACTTAATGCCAAAATTAAGCTGTATTACATGAGTTTATAATAAATTGGTGTTAATCTGGACAGCTGCCAATTAATAAGTTAAGTGGACAAGAAGACACTGAACTCTGATTTGTGTCTCTTGGGGATTTTAATTCTGACTACTAGCAAAGAAGAACAGAAATACTATACTAAACCAATGGTACATTTTTAGTGATGAGCAGACAAACGCGGCAGGTGACTTAAAAGAAATAGATCAGTTGAGTGTTAACACTCCTGGGGGAAGTCCCCCTGTAAACTGTAAAGCTTAATATTTGCTGTATTTTCTAAACAATAATTATTGCTAAGGATTATTATTTACTATTTTAAACACAACCCCCCCAAATCTAGCATTCATAGGTGTAATATTTAGTTCCCAGTGTTTCTTAACTGGTCCATACAGCCTATGAGAGCTCCTAGGATTGGCATCTCCAGTATTAGCTTCTGACTGAGGACAAAAATAAGTCTCATACACAGAGTTATTGGAAGATATGATCCCTCTAACTCTCTTTAAAGATCCAAAACAGGTAGCAAGGAAGAGCTCCTCTGACCAAGCATCTTCTGGGAGAAAATAATTGTCTTCTTGGTCATGGCAGAGCCCTTATCCTGTGTTTTTAATGTAGATCCCTAATGTAGGCATATGTAAGTGTATTTCAGATACTTTTCATAGGGAAGAGACCCAGTCTTTCTAAAATAAAAAACTACAATTAAAGATAAAGCTGTGAAAGTAGCAGGTGTTCCTGAAATTATTTCTAGGCTAGTGCTCCAGCAGGAAGCTGGAGTTGCAGAATACGGGTGTCTTCACTTTATCTTCAGGCTGGAAAGCCTTTAAAAATGGGTTCAAAATGCTGTTAAAAAAGGCACTCCAGAAAAGAGACGTAGATGAGTTACTATTACCAATTACTGACAACAGAGCTTTCAGGGATGCAAAGCTTTGGGATCTTGTTGTGAGCCCACCCAGATGTATTGGATAGGATATATCTAAGAAATTGTTCCAGAATTACTTTGAGGTATATGAGATAATACATCAACACTGTTGGTTTTAAAATGACAAAAACAAACCTGCAAGCCATTCAAGAATGGAGTGTGTAGAAAGGACAAGAAGGACACCGCTGTTTTTCCATACATGCCTTCCTCTTTCTGTTTTCTTTTAACAGATGAGATTGCCAACTAAATTCTTCATTTTCCTAGATCTTATAGCTATTTTGGGAAATGCAGAACTATAAGCAGAGCAGGCATAGAAATCTAGCAGGCCAGTCAGAGAGCTGTTGGTTTTTTAAATTTTCTTTGTAACACTGTAAACACCAAAGTCAAAGAAAACGGAAAAGTCAAGATTTTAGCACTAAATATCATTTATGTAATTTTTCTTTTCTTCCATTTAACTTTTTCAATGTTATTTCAATTAGCATATTTTCACAAACAACCAGGTTTTTTTCTCTCACCCATTCACATGTATCTCCTTACCACTGGCTTACTAAAAGAGCACTTGCAGGTAAACAGACTTTTTTAATGCACGTACTGCTTTAGACCACAAGTAACAAAAACAATAGAAAAAATACTCCTTTCTCTTGAAATAAAGATTTCTTTCTTTCCAGTAGTTTTCAGATTTTTCCATTATGTGTATGTGAAGACTACAAATAATGTTCATATAGAAATGTATTTCAGTTGTGGTCTTTGCCAACTGTTCCATGAATGTCTTCTCTGCTTTGTCTGACCCTTATTAGTGCTGGGATGAAAAAAGTAGCTCTAAATGCAGTAACAACTTCACAGTTTAGAAAAACATTTTTCAAAGTATTTTTCAAGGTTAATAGGCACAGATGATAGTGAAAAAGATGTTCTATTTCCTATCCCCAGTTTGTGCATTCCTGTCCACTCTAAAGATATTTCTATCAAAAAAAGGCAAAGATAAAGAAAAAGATTTGCTGTAGAGATACTCTGAATTAAATACTCTGAAATATGGCACTTACAGGTATTTCCTGGGCTTGGACAAGAAATCTTTGGCACAGACCTTATCTACCATGCTCAAGTGAAATATAAGAAAAGACATAGTCTATTTTGGAAGCACATTTTAAGTTCAAGAAAATATTTTATTTTAATTTATTTTCAAGGGAAACATTACAATCATTGCTAGGTCATAGCTGTCTGTCCTTATTCTGGTTTAACTCTAATTAAATGGAATATTTGCTACAGAGTGGTCCTCTGAGAGAAAGTGTGAGGAACATATTTATGTCCTTGAAACTAGAGACACTTTTATCATTTATTATGGTAGGGCTTTAGTTTCACTCAAGTTATCAGGGAAGTTATGATCAGGACCTTATACAGTTAATGAAGATGTGCTGCCCAAGCCCTCACAAAGTCAATTGGACATCGCTGGTGAACGGGTTTGCCAACACATTTCCAAATGCTGTATTAGGGACTTTAAGGAAAATCAAAACAAAGCAAGAACATTGAGGAACAAATTTACAGAACGAGAGGTGAAGGGTGTTGTTAAGGTGAGAATGACATTTATGCTTTCTATATAGGCTTTCTGAGGTAGATGTGAATCAGAAGCAAGAGAACTGGAAAGTAGCCAAGTTCCACTCCCCTCGTCATTCTCACTGTGGGATAGTCTGCATAATTCTTTGTGGTAGGAAGGGGTGACAACTCTCTCTTTGTGCTTCAAACTGTACAGAAACTATGCAATGAAATGTTCAGCCTTCCTGAATATCACCTATTTAGCATCAGGTCATCCTAGTTTTGATTCACCCAAGGCAAACAGAAAACTTCTGGCCAGCTTGGGTTATAGGTAGGGGCTGATGCGTCTCGCTTGATAGAAGTCTATGAGGATGATTTAATATGAAATTAAGATGATAGGATAAGCTCAAGGAGGTCTGGAGTCATCTCCTATCTCTGCTATAGATTTCCTTGAGATTCTCTTTCTGCCTTTACTTATTCAAAAGACAGGGACAATATGTCTCTTTTGTTACCCTTTACCATTTTTGTTTGGCAGGTCACTGTTATGGAGAAATTCTCTTACTGTAAATTACATATTAATTACTTATGCAGGACCTGAGGCCTAATTTTTTTGTGTGTATGTATATACACTTTTATTTAAGTTACTCTTACGCAACATCAGGAAATTCGCATTCATTATTGATAACTATCTTTCAGATCACATATGATATGGCTAAATATCTAACTGTAGTACAAAATGTTATTTACAGTTTTGTTTTTCTACTTGTAAAAAACACTATTGTAAAGAAGATAGATTCTTTCAGCAAGCTGACTTTTTCAGCAAGCTGATTTTTTCATAAGATGTTTTGAAGCTGCTGAGAGGTTTGCACTGTTGGAAATTGTTTCTGGAATGATAAAATTAATGGACAAAGTGTAACTGAAAAAGGTCACAGATCTATTACGTGCAGATAAAAATATCAATATCATTTTTGCTCAGACTTGCAAAGGTAAGTCATGCTGTTGACAAAAAACAAATATGTGAATGCAAATCCAAATATTTATCTGTCAAAATAAAAAGTAAAATGAAACCACACAGTTATAATGGAAAGCTGTAGGAAAAAAAATACTTAAAAATGTTTTTATTAATTAACAAATACTAACACAATCCGGATGTTGCACTACCATTCTGAGGTATGTTTGAAAAGATCTCTGACTGAGGTACTTATAACTAAGCCGGGTCTTAGCAGAACATAGTATAAATGAAGACACAAAAGGCATGCGTAGGAGAGTGAAATTAGTATGTACACACAATTGTATTCCTAGAACTAGTATAAGTAAGAAATACTGGCTTTGTTCTAGTTAAAAGATTTTTTAAACTTACTTAAACATAATAAACACTAGTGTACAAAGAACTCTGGAGGCAAACTATTTTAGCATGCACTTCTCTTCAATAAGTACATTATTTTGCACAGAAATTAATTGGTTATCTGTCTGGTTTGATGCAATTTTAAGTATCAGGAAACTTAACATGGAAATCTGAATCTTTTCCTCTTTTTCTTCTTTCGTCTTCCTCCATTTCTTTTTTACAGAAATACCACCTGAAATTAAACAATACAAGACAAAAATTACCAAAGACATGTATAAGCATAAAATAATTTGCTATAACAGAAGATATATTCCAGGATATGATGGAACCAATACGATATTTCATCCTGGTGTCCTGAAACTGCTGTACAGCCTATCAAGTTCAACATTTGTCTTCTCATGTTAAAGAAATTAAAAGTGAAGAGATAGGAACCTGGAGTTTGTAATAAAGCAAATTTTTTCCAGACATTTCTAAGATGAACAACATTTTTAATGCTCAGAGATTACATTCCCAACACTGTGGATTCCCTAAGGTCAATAAGATGCAGCAGTGCAGTTACAGTAATCAGATATGACCTTTAACAGTTTTATTTTTTTTTTTCCACTATAATTTGCTGAAAAACTTTTGAGAAAAACATTCTACTTTTCTGGTCTTGCTTGAATCAGCCTATTTGGTCTAAGACAGGGTATCATACTCGTTAGACAGCATATTTAACAGGTTCATATGTGGTTCACTTCCCTTTCAGGCTAATGGCTGTGAGATTATAATGTTCTAAGGGATTTACAGCACCAATTTACTGTGCTTCCTGGTTATGAAGATAGACATGAAGCTGAGTGTGCAGAGGTACTTCCAGATGCTCAGAGCAGAAGGGAGCAATGGGGATAAGGATGCCTCAAAGCCTGGGAAAGTGAGAAAAGGATTTATGGGATGCTATTGTTTCACCTGTTCCATAACCGGTACTGTCTCTAAAATGTGGGCAGACATGTAGTACAAACCAGTTTACGGTCCTCCTGAGAAGTTCCTTGCACAATCTCAACTCTTTTTGCATTGTCCGTATTAACGCTCCAGGCAATTGACCTGTAACAGTGAGGAAGCAGCAGCACTGTTAGGAAATTTGTTCTTCTGGAAAGAAGTTTAGAACATAACAGTAATTGTGTTTGAGTCAAATAAATACTTGACAGTGAATCCACACACAACTATCATTTCCACTCTCTTTTTTTCCTCATGGCCATTGTTCAGCCCACCAGATACTGGGATTTAGAATCACTGAGATGAAGCTGTGAGTTCATGTATCACTCTGAAGAAAGAAGATCACAGCTTTCAGTGAAACAAGTTTCTGCTTGATTTGCAAATAAAACAGGCTTGTATATGTGTGCATGCATGTATACGTTCAATACACATTGAAAACTGTAATATAAATTCAAACACAGCTGAGAAACAATAATTAATAAGTTAATTTAAGGAAAAACATAGACTTAGGCTGAAATGGCCTGAGATTTTAGTTTATTAATATTTTTTAATATATTGCCAATCACATATTTGTTTTGCTATTGATAATTTTGTTGTATTAATGACCTTGATTTTCAGTTTGGAATCATGTTATTATTCATGTTATATGATCTGCTTTTCCTTCAACCTTGTCTTTTGAAGAAGGTATGGTGATGTTGTGGGTTTGCGTGGCAAGGTTTTGGCACCAGGGGAGCTATAGGGGTGGCTTCTGTGAGAAGCTGCTAGAAGCTTCCCCCATGTTTGATAAAGCCAGTGGTAGTTGGCTCTAAGACGGACCCACCGCTGGCCAAGGCCAAGCCAATCAGTGATGGTGGTAGGGCCTCTGTGATAACATATTTAAGAAGGGGAAAAAACACCTGCAGAAATGGCAGCAGGGAGAGATGAGTGAGATGGTGTGAGAGAAACAACTCTGTAGACACCAAGGTCAGGGAAGAAGCAGGGGGGAGGAGG
>Ga0181612_154458_pt1 | contig 16687 bp, 6 predicted proteins | sample HoacroProtozoa21_FD_119630 | JGI IMG/M metagenome (GOLD analysis project Ga0181612, IMG submission 119630) | Hoatzin crop microbial communities from Cojedes, Venezuel. Combined Assembly of Gp0051906, Gp0051904, Gp0051908
AAGTGATTAGTTCTTGATTTCCTAAGTGTCTTACAGCATAGATTTAATTGTAACAGATTGATCCCCCACTTCTTTTAATAAAAGCTACTCATGTCGATAAAATTAGACTATAAAGGTCCATTTTTTTCTTGGTACTTAAACCTAGATCTTTCTCTGAATAAAGCAAGAAGAACAGTAAGCTGTGAGTTGATGATCTCAGTAAAACTCATTTTTGGATGACCATAAGAAGAATTCTGTATAGTTATTTGGCCAAAAATTGTTAGCCTCTCACAGTATTATGCCATGGATTATTGTGTGTATTTTAGTGTAAATGTATGCCAAGAACATTCACATATTATGACACATTAATAAGAGACTGAAAGAGACAAAATGAGAGAGAGTGGGTGCAGATTACCACATCGCTACTTCTTTCAGTTAAAGGAGACAACAGGGAAGATCAAAACCAACAAGTGTACGTTATTATTAACTCCAATTATACAGCAGCTTGGAGACTGCAGCTGATTTGATATCACTGTTCGTGATATTAAATAATTCTTGAGCAGCCATTTGAGGAGATACATTCAGATAGGACAAACTGAAGCACGGCTCAGAATCACAGAGGGTGGCCACTCAGGCAGTACACACCACTGCTATGAGTCAGTTCGAAGGCAGGCAAAAGTGAGACAAGAAAAGAATCAAAGGTAGAGAGACGAGTAAAAGAGAGTGAGAAATATGACAGAAATAAACATAAGGTATTTAACAAGAATGCTGAATAATTTGGTAATTTTAGGACTTCTGTACAAAACAATACAATAGGTAAAGTACCATTTTTTTGTGCGCTTTTTGAAGAGTTATTCTGAAACCTCAAATACAACATGCAATATTTATGCAATCTTTCCTGAGTAGGAACAAAAGAACCCAGTCAGAAATGAACAGGGAGCCACATCCATAACTAACACAAGCCCACCAAAACAGAACTGTTTCACAGACACATGTGGAAGTAAATATTTATGGAATGCAAGTCTGTAGGAGCTGGCTTTTGGGGAGAAGCAGAGCTAAGATGCAAACGGGCAGCCTGAACCTCACAATTTGAGATCACGTTTTTTCTTACATCAATGTTAATAAAGGAAAACCTACAGGTTTATAGAAGTCCGACTACATCCAGGACTGCATATACCACCGTAACACTGTGAAGATCCGCCTGGATACAGTCCTGTGCAGCCTGCTCTGGGTGACCCTGCTTCGGCAGGGGGGTTGGACTAGATGACCCACAGAGGTCCCTTCCAACCCCAAACATTCTGTGATTCTGTGACAGATGTACACACATAAATTTTGTCCTAAAACACACTACTCTCCTCAACCAGCAAATGCTTAATTTTTCTCCCTTGTAGTTATATTTGCATTCAGTGGATATCCCGCCTGCTCTGTTTGTGCCCACTTTATCACAAACCTAAGTCTGCTGCTGTTCCAGTCTTCCACCATTGTCCCTTGCTGACCTGAGCCTCAAAGCAACACAGTTCAGGGCTGGTGAGCTGTTTGAGACAAGAAGTACTTACGAAATGGTCAAAACCTTTCACTGCACAGGAGACAAGATGTCTCCTCTGCCCTGGTCTAGATGCTAAACAGCACCGATTCAGGTAGGAAAATGGCAAACCTGCTACAAGCCAAATGCTATACCATACTATTTAGCAATCTCCAAAGAAGAAAAAACATCTGAGCTTCAAATTCTGCTTCTCCCCCTCCACCCTTCCTGCCTTTGCTTCTTCATACAAATACTGTTTTTACCAATGCAAAAGAAGTTCGGCTGACTGCAGTCACACTGACTGAAAAAGTTGCTTTACTCCTCCTCGTCAGCTCCTTCATATCATACAGGCTACGCAGGAGCAAAGCTCTGCAGAACAGTTTCTCTGCTGGGGTCCTGCTGCACACCTCTTTTACCACTACCCCTCACTCTCTCATCACATAAGCAAAGAAGAATGTTATCTCTCTTTCCCACATATGCTTCAGCACACTGGATCAGACAAAAAATTTACAAGCCAACAAAGTAGAATCCTAAGTGCATCCACTCGAAATGAGAGTTAGTGCACAGCTTTGGGATCTCTAAACAACCTAAGCTTTAATAGTGTGTTTCTGTGTGATCTTGTTCAACATTTCACTCGCAACAAGCTTTGTGGGTACTGCCTGCCCTACTTAAAGTAATGAGCACAACAGAATTACAACTAATACAGAAGTGTTATCCTGTTCCTGCACACAGTAAGGGCAACATTGCCTACCTCAGTGCTTCCAAGCTCATTAGAGCCAGTAGTTACTTGTTAGTCTGCGATGCGGATATGTTATGGGCTAACAGATACACATAAGCAGAGCACCCATTTTCAGCAGCAGGAAATAAATGGAGGCCTTGGCAGAGACAGTGTAAGCAGTACTGCACAATAGTGCTTGTACTATCTGCTAAGTACTGCAAAAACAGAGCCTACTTCAGGATGTGACGATTACTTCAGGAGGCTGGGACATCCAGGGGAGTTATTTGTTATAATCTGCATTATAACAGATCATTTTGGACTGTGCTGGGGATTCCAGTCTGCTAGCGCAAATATTGACAGTGAAAAGTAATCAAATTCTGAACGTTTTATTACAAGACATGAGGCTCATAGCTGTCCAGAGGGTTAGAAACCACTCTGCATCACGTAAAACACAAGAAGGTCCCTTTGCAATCTGTGACAACTGCCACAGCCTGACCCAGCCGCAATTTGCTGAATGTTTCCATCTGAGCAATGGTCATTTTTTTTCCAGTGAAGCCAAAGTTTAGGGGCTTGGGCAGAGAGCACTACCCTAACCACTAAATGTGGTCTCCCACCTCTGCATGCCACCCACATCAGAGGACTCGGCAAGGTTGAATATTTGCCCTCTCCTCCACATGTGTTGTGGCTCTGAAATCTCTAATGCCATGAGAAAACCAGAGGACAATTAAATGCTGACAATATCAACCCTAGAAAATAATCTGTGCTATAATACAGGGTTACTACATATGTGGATTGGCCTTTCTTGCTGCAGAACCTTGCAAAGAAATGCTGAGCTCCTCTGCTAAGTTATCTTGGTGTGAATACTCAGAGCACTGCAGGCAGAAAGAAGGTCAAGGCTGAGTCATGCCAGTTTCATACAAAAGGGGCTACTATTACCACATATTCTTGGCAGATCACTCAATTCTCTCAGTCTCAACTGAGGCCAAACATACATGAATTTCATTAGACTTCAGTTATACATCTATTTCTGTTATCTTTCCAACTTCCTACACTTCATATGATAGGTTACGAAAACAGATGACAGACCACAACTGCGCCCAGACATATCTATATGAACTCCACTCCTTTAGCTATCTGCTCACAAGCCTTTGCTGGGATTCCAATGTCACACTGATTCTTGCAGAACCACTGCTAAATCCAGGCTAATGAGCGTGGGATAAACCTAGGCTAACTCCATCCAGAGCTACTGTGGTACCTCTGCTATATCTGTGCTTTCTTGCGTTTCAAGTCAGAACAGGAATACCACAACCGACTAAGTTGATTAACTCGGTCTTCATGCAACTTGCTGTGTGTTCTCCTCAGACCAAGCTGTCCTTGGCTTTCATGCTATGCTGCTTGAGTCTAGTATCTGCCCATAGATAATTTAAATACACCTATATAGACTCTGGAAATGACTAATGCAATTGGCTTTAAAAATAGGTGCTACAAATCCTAAAAATTTATTATTATAGTGGAAAACATACTCTTGCAGGGTAGGGCTTTTCCCCCACAATAGCCATGTGTGTGCTCTCACACAAATGAGAATTTGCCTATCAGCAGAGGGAATTCTTTTTTCAGCGACATGATTTTCAGAATACCCTATACCTCTGTACTCCACAGGGTGCTGTATACACAGCAAACAGTGTACGTACTGCTCGACAATACTCTTCGTTTCCCTCAGTAACAGAATTTACTACATTTCTGTTTAAGGTTACCTACTTGCTCCTGAACCATGACGAAGGGGGACGGTGTGGTGGGGAAATCTCCCTGAGCTACCATTACTAAGCCTTTATCTTAAATGTATGCATCCATAAACATATTGTAATGTCTAACATGTTTCTGGCAGATAGTTAACTAAGGATCGAAAACTTCACTGAAGTTAGGATCCTGATTTGTTTCTAACTGGAGTTTCTTTTAAAATCCCAACCCTAATTTATTTCTTTCAGCTACAGTAACATCCATTTTCTCTGTCTTTTTAATTTTTAAAACTCATAGTTGTAAAAAATTTAGATTGAAGTCATTCAGGAGAGTCATTTCAAAAGAGATATAAGAACAGACACATTTCTGTCATTGATGTCTTGTTAGTTACAGAAGATTTCTTTTTCCTCTAAATCAGTTTACAATTTAAAAAAAAAAGACTGTCCCTACAGACAGTGCTAAAATAAAACCAAAATACAACTATAATTGTATGGACTTTGATTTCCTTAAAGTCATTATTTCAGCAAATCCACAACATAAATATTTCTAAGACATGATACATAATAATAATATACAGCATAAATATATTTAAAATAGCTAAACTGTTGCCTGGAAGAGTGTTCATATCTTTTCACTTAGACAACTTTATACAAGGTAAAATGTACTGCTTACTGCTTTAGTTATTAAAATATTCAGTTAAAGTAAGCGAATAAGATCACTTCTGGATTGCTTTTGGAATTGGCAAGGAACTAAGAAGCCTTTCACATCTTGGTTACTGCTTCAATTCAGTAAGTACCGATTATGTTAATTTTAAAGATTTATTATTTTTAATGAGCTGCAAAAAAGCAGTTTTCACTCCACCTATTTCCCCATCCCCAAATCTGTTTGTTCAAAGGATCAGATGGATCACCAAGAATGAAAAAAAGCTGAGCATTAACTGTCTCTGTGAACAGTCCTACCAGAACAGACCTCAAAGGAAGGTTGCTCACTCCCTTGGTCCTATCCGTCTCACCAAGCCATTGTGGAATAACAGTGGAAGCACTTACCCTGCCTGACATGCATGCTTCCCAGCACAGAACAGTCCAGTAAACGAGGCTCCACAGGCTTTCATCTGGTACACACTGCTTAACTAAATTGTGTATTTTGCCACTAGAGCTCAACAGTTTCACCTGCTTACTGATCTTTATCAGACAATTTTGGGCTTTCAAAATGAGGAGTTCTTATTTTCTTCCTGTCTTAGTCAGATCTTTTGATAAAACTGAAATTTAATATAAAAAGGTTATTCTTTAGCAGTAAAACACCTGCTATCTAATGTAAATTGTAGCTGACATTAAGGTCAAGAATCTTAGGGAACTTTTAATGGACTTTGTGGGATTTCAATAGGACTTACTCTGGGCACTCAGTGTTTCAGTTGACATTTGAAACTTCCAACCTTCATCTATTTGATAGAAATTACTCCTTCTGGCCAACGTATGTAACCTACCCTCTATGTGATCACACAACCCCAGACTCCCTCGTGAAAAACAGCTAACAGACTCTACTACTCAGGACCTACAATGCTAGATTAAACTACAGCACTTACCCGTTAGGTCTGAGGTCAGGCAGGGGCCTGTCCAGTGGTAAGCGATCGCTCAGGTAAGCATTGTAGCCGTAATACTGGAATTGTTTAAGTGCGATACGTCTGTTTTCGGGACTGAGATCCTGGCCCCAGTGAGCAAAGAGAGATGAGTCAGTGAATGCTTCAGCAGGATTTTCTTCCAGTTTTGGTGGTGCTTCTACAAAAGACAAAGAGAAAAACGTTTAGACTTTCATTCCAACAGGCTCTAGGGCACGTCACTGTAAAAAGCATAACTTTTGGAAGGACACCACACAGAACAGCACATGCTACCAACTTACAGCAGCCTTTAAATCTTCACATAACATGCCCTCCCATACCTCTTGTGGCAGTGCAACTATTAGCACCTAAGGCTCAAAATTTAATATTCAAAATACAGTCAGTCAGAAGCAATTCTTTTTCATCACAATCAGACTAAAGGCCGGGACTGATAAATCTAAATGCATTAAATTTCCAAAGGATTCCCATCAGACAACAAGAATGTTACGTTGTTTTTATATACAAAGATGAACTACTTTATTTCAGCCTGAATTATCTCGCTAGAAAAAGATTAACGTTATGAAGGGGAAAAACAAAGACAAAGGAAGAGAAGGGTCTGTACAGAACACACAAAATGGCTGCTGAAGTCTGTGTGTAAAATAAGTTCTTTGAAACTACATATTCAACAGAGAGAAAAAATTTGCTGCACTTGGCATCCATGTTTAAATAGCAAACCAGTTTCAGTCACACAATAATTTTATGGTGCAGTTCACCAGTCCAGCCTATTTTAATTTGTAGTCCATATTTAAGTGTGTGCAATGATGGTACTGGGATTATTGCTTTATGGTATTTGTGTTATTATAAAATGCTTTTGTTCCACCAGGCCACATCTTTGTATGCTATAACAAATAGAGAAGATGGGAAATGATATTCCTAGAACCTTTTTAAGAAGAGTTTCAGTACAATGAAATCACAGCATTCGTTCTCAATGTTTAGTTGCTCAAGACGTCTGTTCAAGGTGATTTGTAAGGCTCTCTGTAACAGCACTGTCTCACCCCTCCAACCAGCCCTTCATTCTCTACTCAGATGACCATACCTAACCCAGAGAACCCCCCCCGTAAACACTTTATGATATACAGTACACTAATAAGGAAATACCAAATGCCTTACTCGACCTCGATTTGTCATCATAAACTAGTGACTCACAAAGAAAAGGAGTCCTCATTTTCTGAAAGTCCTAATTATTTACAAATGGTCTCCATAGCCATTAACAACTAACCTACTAAATAAACACTCTCATTTCTGAAGAGCTGTGCTCACAAACCATAACTGTTTGGTCACAGAGAGACTTACAAAAATAAAAGTGAATCTTTGGAAAGTCTTCAAATGTGTCAAATAGGCAGAAACTTCAACTGTGCCCAAAGTCCTCCTCAGAGCTGACATCTGGCTTAAGCTAGCTGCATGGGAACACGTACAGAGAACAGTTTCTGTACTAAGAGTACATACCACCAGAATCATGACTCCCAAAGAGTGCCAGGAAGCACGTTCTTTGATCGCTTACAAAAAAGAACTCAAAATGCAAAAAACACAAATTGAGAAGATTAAGTTGTTTGATTCATTCAAGATGTTTTCCTTTTTGCCCTGACAATACCGACAGTAAACTGGTGACACTTGTTTCCCTGCATTACATCCCAACCTCTGTAAACACATAGTGTTTCTTCACTTGTCAAAGTACTGCCTCCCAGCCTGAATCCTGGAATCGGCTCCAGTTCTTCAAAGATGAAAGACATGCTAAGCTTTCAGCCAAACAAGGAAACTACTCTTACAGGCCCTGATACCACACAGACAAATGTGATAGAGTGAAGCTTATGAGTTTGCATACAGCTCTGAAATGGAAATGAAAAAAGCTTGATAAACTCAGATCATTTTAGAAGGTCCGAACCTGAGAAAGGCACAATAGTTTTTAAATACCAGTCCAAAAATCACCACAATGGGGAAAGTCACAGGTATCTCTATCAGTTGTTTGACAACTATGTGATCTCCACAAAACCAACCTGAATTTACACAAAGAATCTCACAAAGTATCTTCACATCATAACAGATATTTAGATCAGGTACGTTCCTGATCCTGGCTACAAGAAATTAGTGTTGCTACACACTTCTCAAGAACATGTACTTTCATAGTAATCAAGAAAACTATGCAAATATTTGTTCAACCAGTTGCATATTACATTAATCTGGATTTCTCCAGATCACGCACACTTTCCCTGAAGGTTTTAATTTTTATATTTATTATTACACCTATGGTAGAAGACTGTAGGATCCACCCACATGCAAACAGCAGACCAATGCATGAAGACATCTGAATAAAAATAGGACTCACGGTAAGAATAGTCCATGCATATACATTTGTAACTATGGGCAGTTCCAAGTATAATTCTCCATGGATGAAGAGCCATCCCAGAAAGAACTGCCTTCACAGAATCACACTCACACAGGCATCTACTGAATTTTATGTAATGATTTTGCTGGCAAGAGTATTTCCTAAAGTGATCTACAAAACTCTTGGTGTTTTCTGACTGAAAAAGCACTCAGTGAGATCCAGGTTGTATCTGCAAGACTAAGATTTTCCAGCAATGGATATCTGTGAATTTAGTTTACAAGCTCTAATAAGCCACTTGCCAAATGCAGCCATTTTTTGTATACTAAGCAAATATGTTATTTCAATAGTTGTTGTACAGGAAAAAAGCATTAGCAAGAACTTTCAATTACAGTTCCAATCATTGGAATTAAGCGCACATCTCTTATGACAAAGTCTTTCTTCCCTTTGTTTGGCTGAAAACCCTTGGGGGAAGCAGCATTATTCAGGCAGTCTCTCACAAGAAATAACAACTATTATAAGACCACTAGCTGCCTTTCAACTAGTCAACAAGTGTATTTGACGCCTTAGTCTCTGAAAACAGATCTTGGCCTGCAATCTCACAGCAGGTTCTTCTTACTACTTGCTTCGACAATTGCAGAATGATCATGAGAAGCCAAGGCTCAAAGGTGAGGCAGTAAGTAGCGCTGCCTGAAGCAATACTAAGGTAGGCACATTTATCTGCTCAGTTATTACTAAACAGTTCCAATTTTCCTGTGGGAAGAAAGCTCACCATCTACAGCACATTGCTGCAAATACTAACACGGGGTCTCCTCTACATTAACTTTTCACACCATGAAGAGAGCAGCACTGTACACAGACATGAGGCTGGTATTAACACTTGGCAGACTGACACTTTGCCATCTGGCACCAGAAATCAATCACATAGACTTCAGCTGGCTGTACACCTGGGCTGAGGCAGTCTCCTTCCAGAAGCCTGACTGGTCATGGCACGGGTTGGTCACACACTGCTTACCTGAGTCAAAAAACCTCACAGCTTGTTTTCCACAAGCATCTGTGCATCTTTAGATCATACTTTCTGGATCATGTTTACCAGTTATGCAATTAATAGTAACATAAAATCTCCTGCTCCATCTGATCTCACTGACCACAGCCTCCAAGACGGAGATTCACTCTCCTCTCTCTATTGCACATTATACAGAATAAGTCAGAGACATCAAATCAGCAGACACCAATGAAATCCAGCTTGTACATGAGGTGAAACCAATTCTCTCCTAGCAATAAAAGATAATTTATTAGTAATTGCAGCTTGAATGAACCTGCATTAACACTGCCTTTGCAATGAAACACACACACAGAGGTTTCAATAGCCTTTTCCAGTGGATTGGGTACAAACAGCAAGGTTTGGGTAGCAGAGGGACTGCAGGAGTGGCCTCTGTGGGATACGTGCCACTTCCCCAACAGACTCACTGCTGGCCAAAGCTGAGCCCACCAGTGAAATTGGTGGCACTTCTGTGAAAAAATATTTAAGAAAGGGCAGAAAATGACCAGGAAGAGGGAACAAGTGTACAAGAGAGCAGCAAAGAGAACAACAGAGGAAACAAGGAAACGAGAGAAGACCAAAGTCAGGAGAGTAGGAGATGCCCCATCTTGCCTTTGTTTCCTAATACCCAAGTTAGTAATGAAATGTTTGTGTTAATTAGTGGCAAATTAAATACTTGCTTTCTTCAGAAGGTGTACAACCAAGCAGCAAACAGACAACATCTATCCCTTATTATTAATAAGGAACTGTAGACAAGCAATGTGTTAGAAGCAAGAAGAAAAGACAGACCCTATCCCATGAAAAGTTACACATTTCCTTTCACTGATCTCAACTGCTGCAGTGTACCAGTGCATCCCTTTCCTTCCTCTCACTTCCTTCATTTGTTATCTATTTATAACCTACGCTTACTTTGTTAGTTATTTCTCAATATACATTTGTCTCTGCCAGTTTTCATAAGGCAACTCACACAACTGGTACTCAAAGAACAATGTGATAAAAAAACTGATCAGACCGTAAGGAATTCAGGAAAGGATATTATTGATTATCACCATAATTATGCACATTTATAGCATCATTTGATAACAGCTAATAACAGCACAGGAATCGTTCTGCCCACCATAAGAATGCAATTATTTCCAGGGTAGTAAAGGACAACCACTTAATTAACAACAGCATTCTTAAGTTGTGAAAGAAAGGAAATTAAGGCTATTGTATCCAACTGTAATTGTAGTAGTCTTCAAGCATCTTGGCAAAATATAATTATTTAATTACCATTTGTACAATGTCATTATTTAATTACGTGGGGATATTTTCTACCCAACAAACGCATATCTCTGTTTCAGAACCATGAATGGTACCTCTAACAGCACTGATGCATTGGCTATGCAAAGGTTTAGCACTGATCTTTCTTGAAAGACTGTCTTAACTTTTGTCACCGGTATAATTTTCCACTGTATCAACCTATTTCTTGCATATTTGCCAAGCAAGTGCCTATCCTGCTCATTCATAGTTTCTTATCAAGATTTAAGAAAGACCATGAGAACATCAGTGGCTGCTTCAAGTTTCCGACGGCCTTAACTAGTAAGTTCATGAACGCATGTAATAACATTAACAGCTGTCATTTAGCAGATTAAATGGGTAAGGAATATTGCCATATTTAATCTAATCTCAGTGGTACCTAAGGCACAATGATACTAAAGCAACTATAAGGAATAATTTTTAAAGCAATTTAGCATCTAAATCTGTAACTGGCACTGTGGCTGCTTGTACTGTATCATGATCCATCTGTGGAAGCCTTTAAGCTTTAAAATAAATCCATTGCACTTTCTTCCAATATGCATTTGCAGTTAACAACTACTTGGTTTACAGAAGAGGTCACTAAGACAGCCCTGAACAGTAAGAGTTCAGTACTTCACAAGTCAGTACAGCGCACATTCTTTTGCCTCCTTTGTGCTGCTTAATTTGGATCATCACCTGCCGCCAGTAAATACACTTTTCCCCCCTTCTATTTTTTCTCTGATTTATTTTCATAAGCTGTACATTGCATAACTTTTCTCCAGTTTATGACTGATGCTCAATTGACCCTGTTGTGATGTCCTTCATTATTTCTCATGCCTGTCTCTCCTTGAAGTTTCATCATGTAAGAACAATCTCCTTAGCTATTATTAACCACTTCTACAAATAGTACCACAAGGCCTTGAAGCATAGAACCTGGATGAAAATATGCAACAGAAAATGGCAGCAGAAAGGCCTACCCCTTATGACAACTGGGAAATTCTGGTAACACAGTTATACTATGGTAACTAAATTAATATGGTTCTGCATAATGAACTAGTAAGTTTTCTAAAAAACTCAATTACATGCGTATTGCATACCTCAAAATGGAAGCTCTCTTCAGAGACACACTGCTGAGAACGACTGGACTAAAAAAATAACCAGCTTCACCAGAAAAGCACACTGACATCATTCACTCTATCTCCATAAAAACCTTTCAAGCTCATTAAGAAATACTCATTTTTTTCAGCTTCATTCAGATTTCAACTTTTCTTCTTACAAAAGGTTACCATGAACAGGTTTACAATTAAGAGATGAGATCAAGCCAGAAAAGGGCTGCAAAAATAGTTGCAGAGACAGATTCAGACATGTTGTTTGTTGTCACTAGTCCATAAGATTTGTTTTGGTTCTACCCCTCATTTGACTGCAGGCCTACTCACAAAAACAGCCAACAGCAGTGTTTCATTTCAAAGCTTTGTCATTGTGTAAATGTCTTCCATGGTATCAGAAGTACTTCACAAAATCTGCAGTGTAACCTTACATGCTGATTTCAGTAAGTGCCAGTAACAAGGAGGGATAGACAGTAAGTCAGCAAAAACATCCTATCTGCAAAAATACCTCTACATCAGCTAAAGACACGCAGAAGGCATCAATAATTAAGCAAATCTACACACGCTCAGATGTAATAGGTTGCTCACAAAAGAAAAATGCATTAGAAATAACGCCAGGATGTAGGAAGAAAGGCTTTGATCACGTGCTCTTCTGAAGTCCCCCGTGTTTGACACCATGTTTTACCAGCCTAGAAAGGAAGGAGCATGCAATGATTGAAGAAGTGATGCAGTAACCATGCCTTACCTTACCAGGTGGACTCATGATGCGAATCCAAGTAGACTATCATTAAAAACAGAATAAACCTCATCTCTCTTTGATGTTCTGCAGTGCTATTTTTGGGAAGTCAGGATAAATTAAATTCTTCTATGAAAGAGTACCATAGTTTGAAGAAACTGAAGGAACTGACTTTCTCACGCAACCTCAGCAGCCTTCAGATTCTTGAGACAATCATGAAGAAGCTCAGAGAAACTTTACGTGTTAGATTGTCTTTTGGTGCAGATTGACCTCTGCAGGTCTCTGCTCCTTCTGTGGAAGGAAGGATCTTTTCATCCTTTCCCTCTACATGTGCCCTTCATCTGTTAGCCAATCTATACCCTCTATACTCTCTTGCCAGAGGCTATTCTATGAGACAGGTAAAATCCTAGACTTGCATTGGGTCATAGAACCTTGATACAGCTTTTAGAAGTGTGAAAACTTTACCTACATTTTATCACACAGGAAGATACACAGAGGCAGATCCCAATTTCAAAGTCTATTGTAATTAATGCAAACATGTTATCAGTGTCCTTAATAATTACAGTCCAACAATTCCTGTTCTGGAAGGCTGATCCCATACAGGAGACTGCTATAAATCCTCTATCAGATGACTGAACCTCTGAAATGAAAATATTACCTCCTTGTCTGTACAGCAGGATGAAACACTGACAAGCAACAGCAGAAGCAGCTCATAGAGAAAAGTATACTTAGAGGACAAAAATCCAAATTACAGTAACAGTGACAGAGCTTCCCTCCAAAGGGTTATTTTCCATATTCTCTCACCCCCCAAAAAATCACAATAGTGCTGACAAGGTGTCAACATTAATATTGTTTTGTGCTGAAAAGTGAATTTTACTGTTCTGAATATTCACGTTAATTCCCCTTGTCAGAGTCTAGTTGTGTTCCCAAAGAACTGACGTTAACGGAAATGCACCTAAAAAAATTAAATACCTAAGTGGGTTAAATTGTGCTACCGCTGCTTACTTACAGCTCAGCAAGTCATACTGAAGTTGCCAGTAGTTGAAGTTTGAAGTTGTTAAAGTATATTGAAGTATACTGAAGTTTGAAGTTGTCTCAAAGAGACTGACAGAGCCTGTCAGAGTCTGTCTGTACAGAGTATGAGGAGCAGTCAAGCCTGAATCTTAAAATAAAACCAAACCTGATCTAAACGACATACAAAACACACAACCACCCTGCGAGGATCCAACTCAATATCCAGCCATTGCATACTCCAGCACACTGTGCAGTTAGTGTCATCACTGGACAGATCAGACAGACAGGGAAAAAAACAACCCCCTCAGAAAGGTGATCCTTTCCCGAAAAACCAACTGTCAAGAAGCAATGATAATACAATACAAATAGTATACAATCAACATAAAACTTGAAAGATTAAACTGTATATGACAACACATATGCAAATCTTTCAACAAATTTTTGACATTTTTGAGAACTTGAAACACAATTTATTACTAATTGACATGTTATCATTATTGCATTTTAAGTGCAGCCAATACACATACACAATGGTAAGCTACTAGAGTGCCGCTAACATTTATTTTTATTTGTTTCTAAAAAACCAAAATCTCTTGGAGAATTTTGATTTTTTTCTGAAAAATAATCCCATGCTTATTGTGTGTATTAAAGTGGAAATTCAGTCTGGTTCTGCCGCTCAGCAGAAGCCCCTTATCTCCCTGAAGTCACGAGTTATACAAACATGAACATCAGACCGTATTTTCCCTATATGCATGACACAAGTAGATAAAAACTAAGAGCCAGAGAGATCTTTATCCAGATTCACACCCACACCAAAGTGCGCTGTGGATTTTTTTGTCTTTTGGTTTTTGGCCAAATAGACCATGCTGGAACCCTGCACCCTCGGGAAGTCTGGGACAGATCCAGCTGGGTCTCCATTGGCACCCCACTGACACCAGCACACATGAACACTTCACAGAGAGCCTGAACAGCTCCCCAGGGCAGGGGTGCCACGTGTCTCCCTCAGCATTCTCCCCTGTATTCACATTATCCAGATTTTCCCATTAACAGTTCACTAGACAAGACTGTGGGGAGCTAACTATTTATCAGATACACCCTCATAAAGGGATTAAGTTAGTTGTGTCAACATTGTCAATAATGTACTGATTTGTCATTTCAGGGACTTCGTACCAGAAATATTGGGATATATTATATGTTTGGTGATAGAAAGATCCATGGGATCTTTGAATTCAAATTAACAAGTTCATATCATTAAGTCTTCTCAGATCTGAAACAATGGAATGACTTAATACGTTGCAGGAGACTGAGAAAGGGATGCTAACATGTACTTACTGAAAGCCAGCAACAGCAATTCAAGTTCCTGCACAGCAAATGGGAGATGGCCTGGGTACGGCATGTTTGGTTTTCAAGTAAGGCAGGTAGAGCAGCAACAGAATGCGTGTCGTTGCGGTGATGATCCAACCCATGAAAATGTCAGAAAGCAGCTCACTTCTGCTAGAGAGTCACCTAAGACTTGGCTTCACTTTGCTCAGGATCAAGGCACTTAGAAATGTAAAAGATCCAGATGCTTCTCCCAAGGAGGAGACACAGAGAAAGCCACTGGTCCCAGAAGGCTGCAGGTCGCTGGTACAGAATACTGCAAGACCTACTTACCTGGGCTATGTGCCCTGAACTTCATTTTATTTGATCATTGATTGGTGGAGATGTCAGGCTGCAAACAAAGGCAGCTTTTGGGTTTTGATGACTGGATGTTTGTCTCATCTGTACAAAATTCTGCCTGTTCTACATATTTGTAAGTGTGTTAACCCAAAAAGGGCAGATAATCATGTAGAGAAGTTGGACACCACCTGTCACTGCACAAAAATTTCTGTACACTGAAGAAAGATGTTTGAAGATGACTCTCAAAATGTACTCAGCGCTAGAGGGCAGTGTAAGAAACAGGAAAATTCATCTTCTAAGACAAATCTGACGTTTTTAAGACTTCTTAAGAGCTTGTTAAAGAGCTCTCAGAACTGCAAGTAGTAAGCTTATAAACTGCTAATTAACCAGCAAATTCTATTACAGTGGTTATTTCCTAAGGGTAAGAAAACATACAGGAGAAAAATTAAATTATTATTACATCATCAAGCAAATGCTAAACTATATTGTGTGAGTGCATGCAAACAACACTGTATAGGAACATATCTTGGTAAGGGCTCTATATTTCTCCAATATACACTAGAACTTGCCTATTCTGATCTGAAAACACTATAAATCCTGGCCGTTGTTTCTACCAGATATCTTCTCACTACTAGTCTATCAAATTCCACTCTAGCCGTAACTGTGCCATGGATATTAATCAGGCTAGACAGGTCCCCGCATCTTTCTGGCAAAGTTAACATAAAGTTACTACAAGCCCACAAAACATGAAACTAGGGTAACAGCTTTTAACTTACTGGAAAGAGATTATCAAAGGAAATACCTATTTCTAAGTACAATCAATTTCCTCTGACAATATTTACCAGATGAAGACACAGAGCTCTCTGACAGGTACCCCTGCTGCACTTTGCAGGCTTTCTGTATATCCCTTTACACCAATATTTTGACTGAGACAAATTTTGTCTTCTCAAACGTATAAAAGGCTGACTTTCAAAAAATACACTGTAAGGATATTGAAGCCTAAGGAGTACCAAGTTTCAAATCTTCAGACTTTCTAAAACACATTTTTAAGATTGTCCAAAGCAACACCTCTCTGCATTGCTCATACTTGCAAACCAGATTTTAAAAAAGCATCTATTAATTTAAAGTAACACATAATTACTTAAGTATGGGCCTTCAAGATAAAGCCTGCTCAGAAGAATTATTTATTAACTATCCCTTAAAGGACTACTGTTGTCTTCATCACAAGAAATACATTTTAAACTGCAAAATCATTTTTCTCATTTCAAAAATAGTATTTGAAGCACTAATTTAAACTCAACCTGTAGGTAAACATGCAACAATTTTTGGAGTAACAGTGTAATGATGCAGTAATAATCTGCCAAAAACTGCCTGAAAATTAATTTGGTGCCTTTATGTCTCAACATTACAAACTGCAGTGCAACTGCCACGAACTGGTAGTGGCACCTGTAATGGAAACAGCAGAATGAGATGGGCACAATTACCAATCTAATTTTTCAGATAAGCAGCATGGTAGTCTCATTCCAGCTCATGGTTCTGGTTAGCAAGAATAAACAGCCCTGCAACGCTGATTAGATCAGATTGTCAACTACAGTGCTAAACCAGTTTCAGCTCATCATCTCTGGCATCTGCAGTTTTGTGAGAGCTATGACAGTGGCCTAACGTTTCCTGTATTAGGCCTTAAAAGACAGCATGTTACCACATATAATGGCTACTTTTTAGTTATTTGTGACAGTATTTTGCAAAATTCCCATCAAATTTCATTATAGTGAGCATTGTAGAAACAAAAAGAAACGAATGTTCAAATTAAATACCAATTTTACAAAACAACCAAATGTTCAGTAACTTCACACATAATCACAGAATGTTCGGGGTTGGAAGGAACCTCTGTGGATCATCTGGTCCAACCCCCTGCCGAAGCA
>Ga0181612_116989_pt1 | contig 16686 bp, 7 predicted proteins | sample HoacroProtozoa21_FD_119630 | JGI IMG/M metagenome (GOLD analysis project Ga0181612, IMG submission 119630) | Hoatzin crop microbial communities from Cojedes, Venezuel. Combined Assembly of Gp0051906, Gp0051904, Gp0051908
AAAAAAAAAAAAAAAGAGAAGAGAAAAAAAAAAAGAAAAAAAATTTTTTTTTTTTTTTTTTTTTTTGTTTTTTTTGTTTTTAAATTTTTTTAACCCCTTTCCCCAAAAAAAAAAAAAAAATATTTTTTTTTTTTAATTTTTTAAAATTTTTTTTTTTTTTTTTTTTTTTTTTTTTTTTTTTTTTTTTTTTGTTTTGTTTGTTTTCTTGTTTTACTTCCCGGTGCAATTGCTTCATTTTGGAGCCAAGAAGATTTATTTCTCTTAAGGACATTCTCTTCTCTTCCAATTTAAATATATTTGTATCATGATATTTTTGAGAGAGAGCATGAAATGTAAATACTGAAGGAAAAAATATATCCTGTCATTATCTGTGGGATGAATTCACTTTCAGAAAGATTTGTTTGAGCAGAGGAAAAAAATGGCAATTTTTAATACAGTCGTTTGTGAGGCCCTCTGTATGCAACACAATGAAGGAGATTTATATTTTGAAAACGCTACAGTTTAAATAAAGAAGAACTCTAGAAGGTGAGAAAGGTTTAGATGGTGTGAATGAATACATACTCATTGAGTGGGGAAACCAGAATTGCATTTGTTAAGAGATTTTACAGTCATGGATAGCTGAAAAAAAATGAGGGAAAAAGAGGGGAAAAAATAGATAAAATCAAGTAATTAATGGGAACCATTTATATTAGATTAAACATTTGCAGAATGTGACTGAATGCAATTCATACAATCAAACAGATATTTGTCATTTTATCTGAGGATCTGTGGATAAGTTCCTTCAATAATATGAATAGCCTCATAGATCTTACTAGGGTAACTTGTGCACATAAAGTGTTCATATTTGTTTGATACAATGTTCTCCAAAAGAGAATTCAAGCTGATTCTACAGACCACTGAAGTCAAGCCATTCAACACCAATTGTACAGAACAGTAAGTGAAAATTTGTGGTACACAGAAGTTATGACTCCGACAGGTTTTTTAGTGAAAGGTGTAGGTAACAATAACCTAATAGGAAAGAAATTTGAATAGCTAGTCATTATGGACTCACTATGACTTGGAAATCAAACACATGGAGAAATATTAGTTAGTTACAGTATATAGGCATTGGCAATCAACAGGGAAATGAGATTTTTCCTTTTTTACTATGAAATCATTGAAGTGAGAATTAGTTAAAACTTTTCAACCAAAATTGTAATAGTAATTCCCGTGAAGTACTTGCTGACAATTTTAATCAAGTGGTAGAAGAGGCTTGCACAGACAGAGTTCAATTTGTAAAGAGCTTAGTTTTGATCTAACTCATTTTCTCATTGTCAATGTAGGTTTTGTAATTCAGTTTCAAAAACAACAGATACAAGCCATAGGTCAAGGCTTTTTTTTTTTTTTTAAATCTACTTAGAAATTTTAATATGCTGACTAGGATTTTCAAAGCACTCTGCAAGCATGAGCTCCAGAAAGAAGTAGTGGGTGACAGAGGTCAGAGATTCCCTTCTGCAGGAGATGGAGTCACCCATCTGCCAGCCAGACATGCTTTCATGGAAGTTTTGTTGCTTTGAAACATCTGGGATGTTTTTACTCAGTGGTAATTGAAAGACTGTGAAGATTGGGGAAGGTGCCCGATGAATGGAAAAGGTAACTGTTGCACCCATCTTCTAAAAGACGAAAAAGAAGGATATCTGGTGAACTAGAGGGTAGGCCTTTGACAGAAGAACATTCCTTCCTTTGGTCTCTGGGAAAATCACGAGGTCTGGAAGGGATAGGTGTCTAAACAGATGTGAGCAGTGTGCCCTGGCAGCGGTGACAGATAGCAGCGTATTGGAGTGACTGCAGCCAGGAGACTAAATATTCCCCTTTGTCTTCCATTTTTCAGGCCTCATACAGACTCCTGCATAAAATTCCTCACCCAGAGCAAGAAAGGCGTCGTTAGACTGGGGCAACCAGATGGTGGTTGGGAGAGGATGGCCACCAGGATGGTTGGGAGTAGATTACTCTCAGAACATAACTGAAATACAAATGTCTGTAATGATTAACTACTATTTAAGTAGTATGCCAAAAGTTTCTTAACTAATCCAAAGTGATGAAACTTCTCTACCCATTAAAAACGGTTATAAAAAATATTTAGTCAATATTTAGCTCATGCCAAAATTTATCAAAGTGATTACAGTGTTGTTGGCCCCCTTGAGTCAAGCAGATTCAGAATATCCCTCACAGAGCAAAGGTAGTCTACCCAGACTGGATTACAATATGCATATGGGATCATATAGACCAAATGCTAAATAAACAGCACAAGGACATGTAGCTGGAAAGTCCTTTAATTCACGTGAAGAGTGGCTGCTTTGCACTGTGTGAAAGACAAAGATGAGCTGTTTAGAGTCTAGAAACCTGAGTGTTTGTTATTGCTCAAACAAAGCTTTATTTTACAGTAACATCACATCTTACAATTTCAGACCTAGGAATGCCTTTCCTGGTGTTAAAAGACGATTTTAATTCCAACAGAAATGAGATGGTATCTTTGAAAAAACTAATACACAAGATTTTTATATGAATTACTGGCAATTTGTTTATCAATTTGCATTTGGTTAGCTTTCATGCAGAAATTAAGAAATGGACTGTACATTTCACACATAGATCAAAAACTGATTTTAACAGTTAAAACAAGTTGCCTAAGTCAAGCATTTCAGCCTGAAAGGTTAAAACGGCAAAAAACAGAAAGGCTTTTCTTTTCTGTTCCTTCAGTAATTTCTAGTTAAAACTCAAACAGCTATAGATTATTGCACATGATTTTGTTGCTTTGCATGTAATTAAGAAGATATTTATGGATTGTGATATAAAAATTCCGTGTAGGGCTAACACACATCCTGGAAGTGTCATAGGTAGTTCCTCTTAATGATTTATTATGGCTACTAACAGTATACCACATTGACCTGTGGTTTGCATTGAACACCAACTGCCATCTGCTCTGATGTATTATCTGCTAACATCATTGCCTCCAGATACGATAACACATTTAGTTGAGAGTGGCAAGGCATTTCCTGTTTATGATATTCCAGGTTAAGGAAACTTGTGAAATGTTTAGAAGAAGTAACAGGCAGTTAGGTGGAACTGAATTCTTACTGGGCTGTGAATTTCAATGAGAATAAAGAAAGCAAAAATACCAAAGATCTGGAAAATATTTTAATTTCTGGTTCACAATTTGTAGTTTTCTTGGTTTTGGCTGGAAAACAAAATGTCACAATAAAATGAGAGTTTCACTGCTGTGGTACCTCTGATTCAAACGAACAGAGAAGCCTTTTCTTAGAAGTGTAAGAAGACTACAAGATTTGCATAAGACTCTCAGATTTGATTCTGTCATTTTTTTTAAGCACTCTGTAGTGGTGGTAGGTGTACTTGTTGTTCATTTTTTAATGATTAGTTAACATGAAAGAACAGAAACCTGTTCACTGTGAATCAAAAGATATCACTGACCAAGCCAGAGACACCAAAGCAAGCCTTGTCTATCCTCAGGCCAAAACCAAAAATACTGGGAACATGGATCAGAGATACATAATTTTTTTTTTCTTGTTTTGTTTTGGGCTCAAGCTGTCTATAAGTGGCAAGATACTATGCTTTTGTGAGTGGTGTGTTTAGGATTTACCATCTGAAGTTATGCTTGGATTTTAGTGGGCATTAGGGATGTGCCCTAACTAATGAGATAGGAAGCATGAAGATATTCTGGGGTATGTCCCCACAGTGGCATAATTTGATAGATTTTGGTTTGTGAGTGTGCAACAGAGTGATTGGCACAGGCTAAGGTTAGAATATTTCCTATGAGAATTCCCAGATGGAAATAGTGCTGAATGCTTTATAAAATCACGTGCAATAAATCTGGAAGTTACAGAAGGCAACAGTTCAGTGCATAGTACCGTGTATGTAGTGAATGGGTACTTCTCTTACTGACTGGTAAATTCCAGTGCATGTACAGGCAACATGTGCACTACACACAAAAAAATTACTTGCTGGGACCACCAGTCTCTAGCTCTGCACCCTATCCACCTGCACAGCAAGGTTATTTCTTTCAGGTTCTTACAGTGGAAACTTCTATCTAGTATGAACATTTGCATCTGCCGTGTATCGGTAGACCTCCTGTGCATTACCTGTAATTCATCTGAAATCACAGTGAAATGTGAAAAATCCTTGAAAATATTCCTGAACAAAATTAAAAAATCTGTGGTAATCTAAATTCAGAAATTTGCATTCTGCACTGATTCTCGTGTCCCATTATGTCCGTCTTTCTGCCTTTTATGTGGAATAGCTTTTTCATTTTTCTTTTGGCCTCTGTTAGTAATCCTTCTAGCAATTTCTTCTGTGTGTGTGAGCCTGTGATTCTTCTATATTTAGAGAAATACCTCCCAGTTCTCTCATTTTTCTAAATCTTACCTTTTTTTCTTAAAAGTGGGAGAAATATGTGCATTTTAAGAGGAAGAACCCATAAAGAAGAGAAAAACTAGTATTTTGTGGGCTGATGCCAAAGAAAATTTTATGGAAACTTAATACTTGCATAACTTGCTGTAGTAAACCACCTTTAAGTAACTTATTTATTTTCCTTTGAAGTTAATTTGAGGGAGGCGAAGAAAGTGCAGTAGAAAATGGTATTATAGGCTATTTACATTGTAAACCCAAAATAAAAATAAATGGAGAATGCAAATGAAGGTTTCCATGGCAACAGTGGTTTACCAGTATTGTAGATCTGAAGTGTTTGCAACTTTTGACTGGACTACTGTGTACTTCGATGAATAGTTTGTGCATTTGATGAGTTAATGGTTCTGTGGAAACCTTTAGCTGTTATGTTTACTGACTGTAATGGAACAAATCAGCTCATTTCCAATTTAGTATTGTTTTCCATCAGTTTTTCACAGCTGAAGAGTTCCTATTCACTAAAGAATTAGAGCTTCAGCTTTTTTACTGTAGTTATTCTCAGTTTCTGTCATGTTTACTTGCCAATAAAATCTGGGTGTACTCCTTTCTCTGTCCTTGGAGACCTTTATCTCTTTCCTTCCTGTCCCCGTCCCTAGTTATTGTATTTAGAACTAGTTGAAAAAACAATAATTAGTTGTTCTCAATTGTCCTTAATAAATTACAGCTAAGTACACTTAATTGGTCTTGTTAAACATGTCCTCTCCATTGGTACCACAATGATCTTTAGATTGTTTTCGAATTTTATATATCTATACTTATATATATTTATGTATACGTAAATTATTTGACCTTCTTAATCCTGAAGATGTTAACAACAACCTTAGCCTTTGTTAGCTGATTGGCTAACTAGCTTAGTTAACATCTCCAGCTAAGGTAAGTCAACACAAAAGAAGTCTGTTGCTTTAATTTCATAACCAAACCCTCAAAACCAAGTAGTTTTATAACCTGGAAACTTTAAAGGATGTGGTGAGAGACATGTCAATCACAACCAGAAGACCACTGTTACCACCGGATCTGATTACTGCTGATCGTTGTCTCCAGGAGGACAAGGGGTTTCGGTTCAGCTATATTACAGACAAGTCACATCTCATTGACTCAGAAGGAAACCTTTTACAACCTCTGGATAGATATTTAGGCATTAAATAAAATTTTAATACAGTAGTAGAGATAAAAATGAGAAACTGGGCTTTTTAACTTTCAGTTGAGTGTAGCAAGGTGGCAAATATTATTTGGTTTTTAATGCTGAAGGAACTGAGGCGTGGGCAATGACCTGGATTTACAGAAGGGATTTTCCAGAGACATTCTCAGAGAAGCTGCATGGGTATTAAAGAATCATGCTTTTCCTGTTTTATGAAGATTTTAATTTACTACTGTAGTGTTTCAAACCACTGCTGGTGTATGTATCTGGACCTTTGACTCTTCTAGAGTAAATAAATACATTATACTAGCTGCAGGCTAGTAATTACATATATATGTTCTGTAGACAAAATAAAAGTAATTTGTATCTCAAAGTCCTCAAGGGTGGGAGAATATTATGTCTAACTTGGAAAACAAGGAGAGAAAAAAGTTTAGTAATTTTTTTTGCTAAGTAAACTAGTTAACAACGATGAAATTGGGACTTTGGGCAGTATCCGGTCCTGCATTCTTGTTGCATCCCATGTTGTATGTTCAGAATTAGACAATGATGAATAAGTACAGGCTTTCTACAGATACATAAAGTAGAAGGAAATCATGAGCTTCTGTTAAAAAAAAGACAGAAAAGTTTTGTATTGACATTCTTTAAATAAGTACTTTATTTTTTTTCTTCTATTGAAATAATATTTTTCTATCTCAAAAATTTAACAAAAAAAATTGATTTCAAAAATATCATACAAAACAAGGATTTCAGTATAATTTTGCCAAAGAAAAAATAAAAGAAAAATCTAACAACAAAAATTATAAAAATTCTTTTTGTTTTTTTTCCCTACTCTTGACAAGTCCTGAATGGAACATAAACTGGTGCATTCACAGCAAATCAAAAGAGCAGCTATTTGTACTTGTCTCAATAAGAATGAAACTGGACTCTCCACACTTAACTAGCTAGCAACTTTTAAGAACTGTGTGTTTTATTAGCTGTGTATGAAATGAAGCAAGACTACACAAGCTTGTCCAGCATTGCTCATTCCTTTAAATAATTACTAACTCATACATCCTGTATATTTAGTTAATAATCAAGAAAGCAATAACATATTTAGCCTATCTATGTAAAATTACCTAGTGCGGCTTGGATAATAGGCATTCTTGATGAATAGAACATCCACCAGTTACTTACAGTAGCTAAATGGTTGTTTTACAACAGCATATAAAAAATATTGTAACCTACCGGTGTTTTATCGCAAAAAGAATCTGATTTATAAAAAGCAAGTACAACTGTACATTGCAAAAACACTGAGAGGTCAGAATATGACACTGGATTTTTAAATTTACTTTCTGTCATCGGTGTACATCTTGTTATTTATAGAGAGACACATTTTATGTACATGTAACTAATGTCATCAGTAGAGACCTAATGATAGCAATTTAAGGACCTCATTAATGTGAGCTATTCACAGTAATTTCATTTACTTAGCTAGAATCCGTGATTCTCAAATCAAATTTAAAATACAGAGGTAGCCCTAAAGCCCCCGTACCATGAGATGAGAAGGTATAAATTTTCCCATTTTACAGACTAAAAAAAGAAAGTATTTCTCTGTGTGTACACATGATGATGTATGCAAGGATAAAGGAAATGGTTGACCAGGCAAGAGACATATGAGGATAGTCTTCGTCACAATTTTATTTGTAGGCCAATTCCAGCAGAAGTTAAGGGATGGATTTAAATTTTCATCATTGAGAATTGGATCAAATGATCATATGTTGACATGCTAAAATTACCTGTACTGATGCAATAATCTTTAGTGACTTGAATGCTGCAGTTGTTATAAATTCAGCATTGAATTCTAGACATTCTGTCAAATAACTATTTATATTTTTTAATCTGACTGGCTTTGTCCCGTTTTCTGTGATCTTCCTTGTCCTCCAGCAACAGTGCCAGGTTGTGAAAGAGAGGAAAAATATATTTTAAGTAACAGTAAGAAGTAAATATAAATGTAATGTAGTACTGAAAAATTAATTAGTGTAATGGGAACTTTTAGTCGGGAATAGTCGAGAGACATACACTTTACAGGAACTCCATCAGGAAAAGTGTATTTGAGAAGCAGTTTGATAGCTTAATGTGAAGGGTTTCATTGACACTCATAGCAATCTATTTAACTCTGTCAATATTTCATCAGGAAACTCTTACAATAAAACTTTTTTCTGCAGCAGGCTGAACTTCTAAGAGCATGTTTGATCTGCATGATCTCAGTGTGAGCTGGTACATTGGCTCCAACCCCAAGGCTGCTGTGGTTTAACAGGGCACCACAGCGTGTGAAAACATGCGTATATGTCTATAGAGATGCAGTCTTGGTGCATGCTGTCTGAATAGAATGGGATGCAGATCGACTTCTCCCTAGCACCACTGAGTAATTCTGTATAGTACAGGCACAAATCTGGAGATCCTGCCAAGATATCTGGTAATTACTGGCACTTGGAAACGGAATTAATGGTAAGACTGACTATTTTGGCTTGACTGATCTTCAAGAAAAGAGAAGGAAGAACAAAAAAGGCAATTAAATCCAAGTAATGGTATTTTCAAAGAACAGGCAGGACAACTAATTATTTTAAGCTCTCAGAATTGAATGACAGTACTTGTTCGAAGGATGAAAGTTGTGCTCATCTTCTGTCAGATTTTCCTAACAGAGTGATACAACAGATAATATAAAAACATCAGTGGTGGTCATAGAGATAAAAGTGTTGATTTCAGTCCTTGCCAGACAACTTGCTTCAAGGGATGTTTGCTATGAGTTTGTCTTCCAGGAAGGAGATGCTTTTGTTGCTTGATATAGCAAAGGTGTTTTGGCTGGTTCTGCCACAGACAAGGTGGAGAACTTACCTTTCCAGAATTTCTGAAGCCCAGGGTCTCAAAGGAAGTATAGCATTACCTGTAGGTAGATTATGAAAGTGTGTTGTATTGCAGTTTTCTGGCAGAGAATGGACAATCAAATACAGTATTGCATACAAGAGGCATGCATCAAAGAAAGACTCCAAGGGATAAAACCAACTGATTACCATCTCTTTCTTGATTACTTGCTAATAATCTGCTGCTTTTCTCCTTCACTGCTAGATTGCTGTTTCTAGACATGGAGCAATTCTCATCCATGTCCTTTAATCCATTTCCCACAGTTCTTAGCTGTAGAGCAATTGAACAAGAAGTACTATGGTCTGAAATGAGGTCCTGAATGCGTCTGGCTTTCATGGATATGCTGAATAGGAGAACGGAGCATGTACTAGGCAAACTGAAGAAAAAGTGTGTGATATGAAGGTGAGTATGACAACAGCAAATATGCCACCTGCTCCCTCATTCCTAAGTAAAGTATGCTTAACATTGTAGTTTAGACCCATTTTTAACTTCCTTTAAAAAAAAAAGACTCTTTGAAAAATTCCTTGTCACAAATGTTTTTGTTTTTCATCTTTTCATTTTTGTTTTTTGTTTTTTCTTTTTTTCATCTTTTTTGGTATAGGAGTGTTAGTATTTAGAAGGGAGATTATTTGAAAGTTGATGTCTAAAACTGCGTATATTTGAACTACAGGATCTTGAAGATCATCTGAAAACTCAAATGTTGTCAGATCCTTTGATGATGAATGAAAACCAATATCAAAACAGAGGGCTAGAGCTAGAACATTGACAATAAAGTAGTTTAATTCTGTAATCAAGATTGGGCAGTGTTAAGATGGTAAAAATTCAAATAAACCCTAAAAAGCAAATAAGTCTATGCTAAAGTCAGTTATGCAAGTAATAGTTTTGAGGGTCTAGTTAACAGTGTTTCTTTTCTTTTCTTTTTTTTTTTTAATTTTAAAATGCTAACAGTAAATTACCTTTTTTCTCTTGTGTGTCCATGTCTCGGTCCACCCCAATCTACAACCCAGAAGACTATCCCATGCAGAAACATTCTTCCTCAAAAGGCATATAAGTTTACACGGCATCATAAAGACAGCTTCAGCACAGCTGGACTAGGAGAAACATGCTGAGTTCAGCAGATATGCCCAGAGCCAGAGGCCACTGCCTTCTGTGCAAGTACAGGGACTTCAGAGGTAGGATGGAGATAAAACCATCACAGCAGCATATGAAAAAATTCTGAGGAAAACGGGGACAGGATAGGTGAGGTGTCCCCCAGTTAGTGTCCATTCTAGGCACACATACAAACCACCATAGTAAATTACTAATTCTAAATAAAAGACAAAGACATTAAGTGAGAGCTAAGCAATATAACTAACAAGCTCCTTGTGACCTTTCTTTTTCTCACTGTTCTTCCACAGAAGTAATAAAGAATACAAAGGAAAGGAAGAGAGAATTTTTCTGAAGAAAATACCTCTTTGTCTATTGCAGAAAATCTCTTTTCCTTTTCATGTAATAATGAAACAAAAAATAGATCAGTCTTTTGTTGTATGCTGATTGAATTTTGTACAGATGTATTTCATAAGTGTCACAAAATAAATAACAGCTTTTAAATACATGGCTTCGGGTGGATAATGTGGAGAGACTGAAAGATGGAAATCGTGGTGTTAAAAGATGTTACTGCCAGTCTCCTGCGTAGAATAGCTTGTTAATCCATGTTTTATACCAGTTATCTGAGGGTGCCGTGAAGTGCTTTTTCTTTATTCGTACCTGAAATGTTAGGACACTTGTGACCAGACGTAGGTCAGCATTGCAAGTTGTGAACAGCAGCTGGCCCAAGTAGCTGAAGAGATTTTCTTTTGCATAAATGGAGACAATAACTGCAATATTTAAAAGTAGTTGATAACTGCAATATTTAAAGGAGCAAAGCAATGTATGTTCTCACACATCCGTATCCGTGTATAAGCAAGTATGAAGCCAGGGCATATTTACTTAGGTCTGAAAACAACCCAACAGTGAGGGAAGCAGTGTGAGTGTCACTCTAGGAGGAAGCCAGGAGAAAGACAGAGAAAGCGTCTTCAGGCACAGAACTGACTGCAAAGCCAGACTTGTTTCTTTGAATAGAGATGGCCTCCTATTGTTTATTTTCTCTGAAGAAAGGAGACTCTGTAATCTTCCTTTACAAATAAATAGAATTGTACTAAAGAGATACCTGAAATAAGATTTTTTGTTTCTCCTTTTGTTTTGTGTGTTCATTTGTTTGTTTGTTTGTTTTGCAGGGAACAGCCTGGCAAGGCAATAAATGTTGGTTCATTTCCAGCAGCAACAAGAGCTCATCTGAGAAGTTATCTTTGTAAATAGCTTTGCATATCTTGAGATTATCCAGTTACATTTGAGTTAAGATGCAAAGGAGCACTCTTCAGGAATATGACTTGAAAATAATGTACACTAAACAATGCATGCTTAATCATTGCACTTTGAATCAAAGCACGTTCTTGCATGTTATAAAAAATACACAATTCCTTTGAATACATAACCTTTTGTCCCTGTACATCTTTCTTTTCCACTCTTACATGCATCCCGCTTCATGCCTCTTTAAAGAGATATGCATTGTTCTTTGGGGGGAAATAAGCCTGCCAGCCCAGCTGTTGTGATGGTCTTATAAGGATTTACATGGGAAGATGCCACACAATTAAAGGTTACCATCTCTGCTGAGCCATGCAAAGGACATTAGTCATGGCCTTGGGAGGAGGGATTGCTGACTCCTACCTGCCTGCAGAAAACAGGAAGATCAGAGATAAAATTGTGTACTAGAAGGAGGCATGCATACAGACAAGTAAACTAAGTATATTCACATAAAATTTTTGGAAAAAATGTGGTTTCTTGAAGACATGACTACTTGTAGGTGATGTAGTAGTTTGTCTCCTTTGTTGATGTCTCGAGATACCAGACAAACCTGTTCTCCCTGGGATAAAATAAAAAGACCAAGTAAAACCTCGGCATGTTCTCCTGTTAGTGGTACAGGGTTTTTGTCCACTTCTAGTCATGCAGCTTGGCTGATGAAAGTGTCACACAAGATATATGAAGATTTTTGGGTAACACCCTGTGTTACTAGAAGGAGATTCCCCATGTGGATAGAGCTCCTTGGGTCAGACTGGCTGAGGCATGTAGGACAGGTCTTTTCTGCTTAAACAGTGTCAGGCTCCCATCTCATGGACAATGCTATAAATTTCTGCTGTCAGTGGAGCTACATAATTTTGAAATAGGCAACAGGAAACATCCGATCCACGACCACAAATCTTAGCACTTTCCCCAACCAAGCAATAAGCTGTTTCTCATGGTAATTTTGCTTTTTTGTATCATTTGTACATTCGGTATAAATTGAAATGTTTCACATCATGGAAAAAAATGAGAGAAGATGGCGGAAGCATGGAATCACGTAGAGCAGACAAAGTGAGATCTCTTTTACACATTATTAGTGCTTCTCTGTTTAAATCGTGTTTGCTATTAGCTACCACAGTGTTAAGTGCTTTAGATAATGTACTTTTCAAGGAATTAAAAAAAAAAAAAAAGCTAGGGAGCGTGTAGGTAGCTTCCATTAGCAATAATGGGAGTTTAGGCACATTTGCAACTTACAAAATCCTCAGTTTAAAACCTGTTTATCAGATAATGGTTGCAGGCCCGGAGTGGGAGCATGGGAGCACTAAATTAACACAACATGTTTTCAGGCCCACAAATTTTGCAAGGAAATAATTTATTAGTCCTTCTTTGTTTAAGTCCAGAATGTGTTTTCAAGATTTTTTAATCCTGAATAATATTTAAAAAATAAAGAAAAAGGTTTTGCTGTTGTTTTTTTCAGCTAAGAGGGTAGCCATGGTTATTTTTATTCTTTTAGTGTCATTTAAGGTCAGTCTCTCCACACATGAGATTGAAAGCTCTTAACGAAATGCTGAAAGCCTGCTTAGTTCTTTTAAGGGTAAGACTGACTATTTTGCATAAGATGCAGTACAGAGTGTGTCTTTTGCACAAGATCTGTGAAGCGGACACATGCCAAAAATCCACCAGATGTAATAAACTGTCTTGGAAAGTTACTCTGTTAAATAATTCACAGTAGGCTGAGGCTGAGTATTCAGGAATCGGTTCAACTTAAGTGGATGTCTTAAAAAATAATTTACACTTGGGTATTTGAACAATATTTTATGTAACAATGAAACTCCCTTCAGACCCTTGAAAGGATGATGCTTTCAAACCAGAGCCGCTTGAGTGTGCCACCTAGTGAGCCAGAAGGAAAACACACTGAACCACACAACAGGGCAAGCCATTACATAAGTGGTGTAACTTTGTTAAATTTTCACAATCCAAGACAGTTTAGGTATATTCCTCCTCCTGCCACTATATTTAGGAATAGATTCTGGATTATCACTGGTGGAAAATCTGTTTGTCAGATCAGGACTCCAGATTTTTTCAGAAGTATTTGCAAATACAATTTTTTTTTTAGTATTTACAAATGCCAGTAAGACCTCACATTTTCTAGAACTGTTGAGTTATGCATGAAGGCAGATGTATTCAGCAAACCTGAAATCATCCTTGGTAATAATAACTACAATTCAGGCGCTGCCTGCACAAAATCTCAGCTGTGGGATCTTGAGATAATGTTTAGATAGTAATAGAAGTGTTAGTTTTGGTAGATAGCTGAACAGTACTCACAATTAGTGCTTAAAAAAGATATGAAATTTCCAGTTCTCATGTGAAGAATAAATACGCCTAATACTTTTGGATAGGTTTGATTGTTTTGCATGTGATAAAATATCCAAGAAGTGGAGTAGATAATATATCAAACATTTGTTTAAAGAAAGTAACAAAAGACAGAGTTGTTCCAGGATTCAGTTTAAATGCAACTGAAAAAAAAAAATTATTCAGAGTTCAATTTTTGAATTCTTTAGCATTTAAAAAAAGGTATTTATCAAAATTAGTGAAAATCATCTTCAAGAGGAACTTGAAGACAAAGGATATTAGTAATTTCTTAGGTAGATGTTGAATTAGCTGCTTAGAATTTGCATTATCCCATAGTCTTTTTCATGTTTTTCTGACTTGTCGTTCTTCTAGCTCATAATTTTTTAACAAAACTTAATTTATATATTCTTTTAAAAAACTAAATTATACCCTCAATTGTGTTCTGAGTACAACTAAAACAGCAAACTGAAGTGTGATTTTGTTGTACAGAGATTTGTCAAAGTACAGAACTATTTTCATGTAAGTGAATGTAATGCAACACACACAAGATAGTGGACCAAATAGTTATCTTAAAGTCAGAGCTGATGGAAGCAGTGTGATCTGACATGTTAATTATCTTGCATATATGTATAGTGGGAGTTTCTTCTGAAACTCAACATCACAGTGGTAGAATTTGGTCCCATGCTTATTAGCTCTGTATCAGGACTCTACCGAGATCAAACAGCATACACAGTTTGATTTTTGCCACTTTGCTTTCACTGATCTCCTTAATTGCAGCATCTGTTAGTTGTCTTCTTTTTAATAAATTAATAATTTTTATTTAATTTAATCTTTTATGTTATTATAATTCTATAGAGATACTAATTGCAATAGAAATTTGAAAGCATGTTTTGGAGCATGATTTACTGCTCCTTTTACGATTTTATAATCTTTTGAAAACGCATTCCTATCTTATAGGAGGAAACAACTAAAACATGAGACAAACTGGGATGTTCTTATGAATATGTCCATGTCTGCTGTAAGCTGGCACTTTGTGCCAACAGTCCTGGGATAACTGATTTCTGTTTTATTTGTGAGTCTTGACATGATCAAACTCTGAGTTAAGCCTAAAATATAGATGTTTTTTCACTGTGGTTAAAAATGATCATTGGATCCATCTATCAATTAATTTTCATATTGTATCTCACAGGACTTTAAAATCACATTTCCAGGTGTGAAAGTCTAGTATAACAAATTAATTCTTGAATTAGACAGTTTAGTTAATTATGTTAAACACAATTTCCAGCTGTTCCATGTTGTAAATAAGAACTGAAAAGAAGCTAGGAAAAGGAAGTCTTTCCTCTTTTCCAAACCAAGTACAGAAAAAGTCCACCCAAGTTTCTTATAATCATGTAAACACTTGGTCCATACTCTTTGATCAGCCACATCACTGACTTGTATTTGTTCCTGGCTATGTAGTTTCTAGACAGGGTAACCTGGGCAAGAGAAGAGATCAAAGAGGAATTCGCTTAGAACTCAGCTCTGATCTCATATGAAATATGAGTGCAATTGACTTGATCCTTGGTTTATTTTGTTTTCTTCCCTCTCTCTTTTTCGTTTTTTTTAACATGGACCTACCATTAAAACTTGGGACAATCACACAAAAACAACAAAGTAATGATGGAAGTTAGATAATACATTACGTTTTACATCAATTACATTTGATTAATTAGCATATCACCAAAACTTAAAGTACATGTGGGAAAACTTCCTGGATTTAAGATATATCGATAGCTTTAGTACAGTCAGTTCAGGACATCAAAATGTAAGTTTCTCATTTTTTTGTTTTTTGTGATGAGCAGAATCTTGGATCATTTACTTCTTAATAATTTAATTATAAGATAAAGGATATTTTTTTGTAAATTTATTCCCATTAATCAGGAAATAATTTATGATGAATAAACCCCCCACATTCAGAATGTTATTTCCCTTAAAAATCTCAAAAAAGCTACAAAAATCAGTCATACAACATCTTAGATCACTGTGAAAACTGGAGAAATTTGCATGTAAATCCGTTTGGGTTGCTATCAGAAGAACAGTTTGTCTTTAAGTTCTTTGAAGCTTAGGAGCTGCTGATTTTAGGAAGTTTAAGAAGGGCATTACTAGCCTTGTATGACCCATTCTGCTCTCCCACAAGTGTTCTTTTAAAAAACCCACAGCACTCCTCTCATGAAATGCAAGGATTAAAACCTTCATTTTTGAAATATATGAGGTCATTGTCAACTAGACATCTGAAGGGAGATAAAATCACTGAATATCTTCATTTATGACTTTCATATATTAGATCAGCTCCTCAGCTGACATAAGCAAGCACCTTGTTATTGATCTCAGAGGAATTAAATGCCTGGGTAATTTTGTGTATGGAGGTGTACTGCTCTACAACGGTAAAATAGAATCTCACAATGACATATTTTATTTCGATGACTGAACTCTTAGGTGCATTGTCAGTATATCAGAAACCCATTTTTTCAAAAATTATAAAAATCTTGATGCTGAAGATATCTTTTTCAGTTTCAGATGTCATATACTACCCTGATTCAAGTCATATTTTGTAACTGCATGAAGTAGTATATCTCAATGCAGACCATTCAATAAAAGGCGACAACACATTTGAAATTCAAAGTATCATTTTGAGAATAATATTTATTTATTAGGGTATGGGGTTTTATTTAATTAAATGTGTCACAGGCGACTTGGGTAGTCACTGTCTTCACAAAACCATTGCTTTTCTTTCTGAAGTTCATTGGATGTTAGAAGAAATAAACTGTGCTGGTTTTGGCTGGGGTAGAGTTAATTTTCTTCATAGTAGCTAATATGGGGCTATGTCTTGGATTTGTGCTGAAAACAGTCTTCATAATACAGGGATGGTTTAGTTATTGCCGAGCAGTGCTTACACAGCATCACGGCCTTTTCTGCTCCTCACACCATCCCACCAGCGAGTAGTCTGGGGGTGCACAAGAAGTTGGGAGGAGACATAGCTTGGGCAGCTGACCCCAGCTGACCAAAGGGATGTTCCATACCGTATGGTGTCATGCTTAGCAATAAAACTAGGGGGAAGGTTCGTGGGGGGGTGGGGGATGCTGCTCAGGGACTGGTTGGGCATCGGTCGGTTGGTGGTGAGGAATTGTTTTCATTTGCATCACTTGTCATTCTTGGGTTATATTTCTCTCTATTATTTTCCTTTTCATTGCTATTATTATTATTATTATTAATTTCAATTGTTAAACTGTTCTTATCTCAACCCACAAGTTTTCTTACTTGTACCCTTCTAATTCTCTTCCCCTAATCTTGTTGAGGAGGGGGTTAGTGAGCAGCTGTGTGGTGCTTAGTTGCTGTCTGGGGCTAAACCATGACAGTCCTTTTTTGGCACCCAATGAGGGGCTTGAAAGTTTTGAGATAATAACAGATTGACCAGAGCATATTAGAAGGGATTTGTATCTGTT
>Ga0181612_133639_pt1 | contig 16685 bp, 12 predicted proteins | sample HoacroProtozoa21_FD_119630 | JGI IMG/M metagenome (GOLD analysis project Ga0181612, IMG submission 119630) | Hoatzin crop microbial communities from Cojedes, Venezuel. Combined Assembly of Gp0051906, Gp0051904, Gp0051908
AACCTGGTCTAGTGGAAGGTGTTCCTGCCCATGGCAGGTGGGTAGGACCTAAATGATCTATAAGGTCCCTTCCAACCCAAACCATTCTATAATTCTATGATTCTGTGAAAGGCTTTATCCCAGCAAAACTCATCCATGTTTTCCCACCAAAGGCATTCATTATCCAGCATCCAAAATGTCCTCAGTGACTTGCAGGAGCCACTTTGAAAGGCGTTGTCCAGAAGTACTATCATTGAAAGTGGACATTCACAGAGAAGGACTAGAGTAGAAAAAGGAAAATCAATTAACACACAACCACTCATAGTCACTCTGTGGGCTTTAAAAGCCTGTTCCTCTGTGTCTTTCTCACTTCACCACCCCCCTTCCCCAGATTCGCTCCCACTCTTTCTCTGAGAGAGAGGGAGCATGAGAAAAACGTTTTCTTGGACCTTTTTTCCCTCCTGCCCCTCAAAGCTCTGGCTTTCATTTCCCCGTGAAAAGCACCTTTATTCCAGTGCCAGCAGATACCAGGGACAGAGTGATAAAGGTGAGGTTCCACAAGTTACTGGTGGTACTTCATTGCTGTAGGAGTGGCATATTGGTCAGTATGCGGCTGTGTAGTTTAGAGAGAAGGGAACTTTATAATGAATGCACCTACTAATCACAACCCGTGGAGGGGGTCACAGCCTATGGTGGGAAAGCTGCAGGGTTTAGTTATGGTTGCAGCTCTTCCATACACTCAAAATAATTTAGACATCAGTGCATTAGAATAAAAACATAGGCTAATTATTATTATTAACACTGCTTCTCAGGGTTAACGGCTGTAAGGTAAAGACAAGAATGCGGAGGCTACAGGTTAAAAGACTGTCTTTTGATTCAGAGGTATTAACTTCCAATCCTTTCAAGGTTGTACTTTCATTACAGTTTCCACAGTCTTACTCATTTTTTTCATCAGTGCAATTATGGAGTAATTCAGACTACTTTTCTAAAGCAATAACCAATTATGTCTGATTTGAAAATTCCATGAGGTTTTTGGGGTTTTCTTTGTAAGTGAAAACTCAAAAAAGAGCAGGTAATATATCTAAAGACATAATATCTATTTTTTTAAGCCTTATTACAAATGGAGCTAGCCATTTAATATGTCTTCTTACTCTTAGACATAATTAAAGCTGACAGCACCTGTAGCACTACATCAGAGTATCTATGGAGTTGCAAACACAACTCTGCGTTACCGAGGGCGAGAACAGTGTCTAAGTTATCACTACTGTTTTTTGTATTAAAAAGCTTGCGTGGTAAAATGTTTCTCTGGTGAGGGGAAGAAACTAGAAGTCGCTGTTTGGGGTTCCTGTGACTCCAACAATTTACTATGTCAGTTAAGACAAGGGCCAGACCCTGACACAGACATTTAGTTTCCCTGCTTCTCCATGAAAAGGATCAAGAATGGCAGCTCCAAGCATGCTCCAATGGGCTCCAAAGATGAGGTCCACCAAGCTCAACAAGGTACTGACATTCCTCTGAACAAGGAAAAGAAAGATGCAGACATTCAGAAAGGCATTTATTCCATTGTCTCTTCTTTCTGTGACCATGTTAGAGATGGGACCATGCATCTTTTGACATACAGTCCCATTCACATGAGTGTGAACCCACCAAGTATGTTTATACTGCAGACTAAGCACAGGGCTATCAAGCCTCCACACCCAATTGACTAGGTTCAGGAGGGCTATACCACTCCATCAGATTTATCAACCCAAAGTAGTGCTTGCTGAGCCTGTGCTGGTGTAGATATGCCCTGAGTCACAAACCAAGACCTGTCACACCAAACACTATGTACAAAAACAGATTGAAGCACAGGTTCTCTCTCAGGGAACTTATAGTCAAAATATAAGACAGGGAAACAAGTGGACCCAGTTGTTCTCCACTGCTGTGAAGCATGCAAAGAAATGAAACTCAGCAAAAGGATTAGTAAAAGAGCGTCACACAATGTTTCATTGTTAGAATATATCCTTCACTCAGGAATCTTAACTGTCTTTGAGGATTTTCTGATGTATGATGTTTCCTGGTATAATAGAGAGCTAAAATATCAATATAATACAAATATCTTTTTAAATATGATTTACTTCCATTCAACTACTCCAGCTACTCCGATCAATTTTGAAGGAGCTCTCAAGGTGTGTCTGTAAAAGGAGAAACGCAGAGCATGGAAATTCCACTTTTGTAAAGGACTTTGTGAAATTTACAAAGACAGTTTTGATATCTCTAGCATTATATTATGCATCACTGGAAATGTTTTGTGTGGACCAAAATATTTCAATTTTTTTCACTTTTTTAAACTACATCATAAAATACATACAAGGTGTTTCGAATATAGAATATAGCATATTCTTAATATATTATACTAATATATAAAGATATACAGTTAAATACAGAAGTAAAAGATTAAAACTAAAAATTATTTCTAAAAAAATCCAGCAGACTTTGCTGAAAGAGTGAACGGGGATATTTTGATACTGTGGGAATTTTTTTAACTTTTTCCCAAAATGCTACTGCTCTGAAAACAACACTATGTTATGAAGCATTTTCACTCCGATGAAACTGAATACTTTGATAGATAAATGGTTTAATCAGTTTCTCTTTCCAATTAGTTCTACTTTCTAGCCATATCTTCAGAGCTGCTCCTCATAAGCTTGAATTTCAAGGGAGGTAAAGGTAGTAAAACAGTGTGAATTTGTGGTTTCCAAGGGGTCTTAAGACATACACACATCCAATCCAATGAGCAGTCACACCACGTGCACAGGTGAAACAACAGACATCTACCTTGACCGGGCAGTATGCAAGGAAAGAGGACAATGAGGGAGATGTACACAAAGGGGAAGAAGGCTTTGCACTCTTCTTATTTCAGCCTTTGCCATGAAATGTTTGGGGTTACACTCACTTAGTCTATTAGGCAGCATGATTTTTTTTTTTCAATTTTTCCTGAGCTGTTCTTACTGTGAATATAATCTTTTATTCAAATTATAGTATTACAAGACAGGGTCCAATGAGTGGTAATGAACCTTTGGCATCTGAGGACAGACAAAAAGGCAAGGCTGTGTTATTCTTATTAAAGCACAGAATGCCTGAGATTAAAAACCTCTATGATTTTCATGTATAGACTGTTTAAATTAAGAAATAAAACATCAGAATGTGGGGTTTCACTGCACCTTACATGTCCTTTAAATCTGGTGACAAGCTGTCCAAAATGCAGGCTCTGCAGCGTTGGCCAGGTGCTTACAATAGACAAAGCGTTGTTGTAGCCCACAGGAGAGACTGGAAGATGGCTTCAGTGTTTTGGCCAATGGCCCAAGCTACTCCATCCTATTACAGGACAAGCCAGTGATGTATGGCCTGCCATGATAACTTAAGTCAGCAAGGACTGGAGAAGCGGGTTTCAGGATCCTGTCCTCTAACGATGCTATAGAAAAGAAGCAAAGAAATGAAGGACTAAAGTCATGAAGGAGAACTTAAAAAACAAGTGAAGTAATCAACTAACCAGCTAAAACCCATCTACCCCACATACCTAAAGGAAATGATGCACGGTTCTAGAGATATTCCTCTTGGCCTTGAGTCAATCCTAGCAACGTTTAGGCATCTCTACCAGTTCAGTGAATGCTAAATAAAAATTTCTGAGCAGCCCTGATCTTTGCTTACATAGTCATCCATTCTAAGAAATTATTTAGTTTATCACTGCATTCCAAGCAAGTTCTACCATGGGCAGTTTTATTCTGTTGATCTAAACTTTGCAAGAATCTACTTTGTGGCTTATTTTTCTGCCCATTATTGCTGTCTCACTTTGAAAGTAATTGTACTTCAGCAGTCTCAGATTGATCCCTAAATTTCTGTAGAGTGTTGTCAGAGTTCAATACTCTCCGATCATTTTTTTTCAAATTTTCCATACATGGAGAGGATAAGGTGTAATATCGAATTTACTAATATAAAGATGGAATTTCTGCTTTAATATTGATAGAAAATACATTGCATAACACAGTACAAATATAAGTTACACTTAGCAAAATGTACAGCAATTGCAATATACAGTCCAATCATGATACCAATGTGATTCCCATTACTGGTCCCTGTAATGCACTCACCATCATGACACTGGGCATACCCAGGTCCCGGGAGGGAATACATGGGTTGAAGCCAGCTCAAGCCCATTGCTCTATTTGAAAGTCTTTTGTTAGTTACTTAGTTTTTATACTCTGTGTTGGACTGAGGCACGTACTCTTTCTCCTCACGCTGGTCTGACTAATTCAGGGAGACATTCACTCTGCTCTACTGAACTCTGGGAGTACTATTTACACCACTAGTTGATCCACTCAGCTGTTGACAGCAGTTTATCTAAAAAAAAGACCACCCTCCAGTCCCCTTTTTGTGTTGAGATAAAATTCATATACTTTGCAATAGCTGTGGTCAGTCACACCCTGCATTATTGCCTGATCTTCATGGGCACATCACCCTTACACATCTCCTCTGAGCTTTCTTCCATTTTAGGGGTTTGCTGGTCAGTCACAAGTGTCAGCACAGATACATTTAAAAGTACAACACATTTTCAGGAAGGCAGTATGCAACAATGTACTTCACACTCTGAGACACTGAAAAGATTTTACCTTCATGAGTTACACTGGTGAACATAGAATCATAGAATCATAGAACCATATCTCAAAGTGCCACATCTACACGTTTTTTGAACAGCACCAAAAAAAGGAAAGAAAATATCAAAGGAGGAAAGAGATTATGGAAGAACCTTTCATGTATTTAATATGGAATTATATTAAATCCAAACAGAATTATTTCATTATTGCCAGCTTTTACTGGAATATTCTCTTGGTAACAGACTAATTTTAATGCAACTTCATATTAGATTTCAGTCTAAAAAGAAAATGCAGATTCTCTTGACTATATATATTCACCAATAATTGCTACCTAGTGAAGAAAAGGAAAAAAGTGGATATAATTAAAATAGAAAGTAATGAGCTTTGTAACTTTAGTGACTTTTGAAAGAATATGAAACATTTAATGTGCCTATAGGGACAGAATGAGAAATGACTTTGTGTTATGCTATCTCACAGCCCTTGAAGATTTAAGCCAACAAGAACTGTCAATCACTTTCCACACAGTGCTCTGAAAGGTCAGCCGCAAGTACAGTGCTTTCCTCCTGACTTGTCTAGATACTTAAAGTTGGGAGCAATACTATGTTTATAAAACCTACAACTTGCACTGCTACTTAAAGTAGCATCTTGGCTGAAGCAAGATGGAGGGGAGGAATGAGTCATAAGGACAACTGTCCTGGGTGCATTAGAATAAACATGTGTTCCCTGGTCTTGTATCTGCACCACTTATTTCTAATTAGATGATTTCTGTCTTTCCAGCTCCTCCTCATCATAGCCTTAGAGTCATGCTATACTTTTGTTTCAGTCTACTAACTCCAAGCTTTATTCCTTATGGTGTGCTTACATGTCTGATTGGGTTTTTTTTTTGTCTTTCCGAGATGAAAGGAGTACAGTGTGATAAAAACTATCCAGAAGGACAAAAGGCGTTGAATTTTCAACAAGCTTTCTCCTGTTGTTGCTGTGCAGTAATCTTTTACCAGCTATGAGTAAGGGCAAGTACATGTTGGAGGCTTCAGCTATTCAGCAAGGATGCAGGACTCTCACCATAGCCTATACAGCTGTAGGTATGGTGAATGTTACCATCCAGAGGTACCTTGTATTCCATAGCAGATTATCACCAATTTCAAGGTCGTTACTTGATTATCCTCCAGCATCACATAGCCAGAAGAAGACATGCACCCCTGTGGCACTGCAACCATGCAGAGTGACTGAATGTCCCAAGACCTGCAAGTGTGCAGGGCTTCAGTGAACCTGGGAGCATCTTTGCTATGTCCCTGCTGGTGTATGTAGTGCCAGCAGCTGACCCTCCAACTGAATGTTACAGTGAGAAACCTCTGGTGTCATATTATTCTCTGTGAGGCCAGTTTGAGTGATCCCTGTGATTTTAGATAGAACTAGTCAGGTACAAAGGAAATGCTACCTTTTTGAAAAAAGCCCTAAAATTAATTGCATGGAAGCAGAAACTTGCCTGACTATACTGACATGATTTTGAGTGAAAGAAAACAGTTTTAAAATTCCAGTTAACATCCCTTCCCTCTCCTCTCCCTAAAAAAGAAAAGTTTGGAAATTAAAAATAAAACTTTTTAAAATATCTGTTTAGAAGCTTAGGCTCAGAACCTTCCCTGTGTTTTACACAGAGGAAGCAAAAAAGAGAGATTGAAATTATTAAAAGGAAAAGACAAGAGAAAAACACCCAAGGCTCTTTCTCCCCACCCCATCAAACACAGGGAAAAGGGAGACAGGTGCTTATCTGCTCTATTAGTACACATTGCAACATGACTAAATACAGGAGTGCTGCTGGCAAGATGGCATCTAGGCAAATTGCCCAACAGATGGTACAACCTATTAGTGAAGAAACTTTCTAAAGGATAACAAACTACAGTGGGAAATACAGACCTTTTTATATTTCAAGGCAGGTGCTCTGCAGGGAGGTGGAACCCTCTGAAATATGTGAGTCCAATTTTACTTCTCAAATATACCATAAATTATAAGAAACACCAACCTCTGTGCTCCAGAAGTGCAAAAGGCTCTCCAATATGTGCTGCTCAGGGTTTTAGGTATATTTGAGGTGAAATAGATATAAGACAACACAGCTGCAATGCAAATGATTAGGAAAAAGACTGCTATGGATTTTTTGTTCCTGTGCTTTTGTTGTTTTCTTCAGAAAGGAGAAATCTTCTTCCCTTTCTCATGGAAGAAAAAAAAATCACAACAAAAAAATTAAGTTCTGGATAGCTGTAAACCCTGTTAGCCAGAGAAATTCCACTGAGATTAATAAAACTGTTGATTTCTGCCAGCTGAAACGCCTTTCCACTAAAAAATGAATAAAAAATAAAAGAAAGAAAGGAAAGTTTTCTTATTCTATGTTGTTTTTCTTTTCATAAAAGTGTCTGGATTATACTTACATGAGCCACCAGAATGGTGGCCTCTAATTAGCTTCATTCATTTCATACAGTAATGATAGGTACAAAAAAAATCTTAGTAGGAGTCCCCTCCCTTTTTTCTCTCTTCTAACCATTGTATATAAGGCATAGCTGAGAGTTTGAATTCATTGGGCCAAGAAAAGCATCACTTCTTTGTGAAAATGAATATTTACACTGTAAAATGTGTGAAAGAATCTGCCAGCCCTGAGTGCACTGGTACTGTAGCCAGCCAAACCTAACAATGCACAAACAAAAAGTACCAAACAGAAGAAATACAGCTCAAGACACAATGTAATATTATAATAAAAGCAATAGCAGTCTGGCACAAAGTTTTTTATTGCTTTTGGCAAAGAGTTCTTAAAGTATGCGTGCTTGTTCGTCCAAATGAAAAACAAAAATGCAGTGCATGAGAAATCATAGATGCTTCGTTTATTCTCTGGTTATATACTCAGAAAGCTAAAGATTGCTCTGTTATTGATTCAAATAGACTGTTCTCAAAACTTTTCCCGAGGAAAGCAATCATTACTCACCTAACTACTCTTACTGAAGCAAATTCTGTTCCGAGCCACATTCAAGTAGGATAAAGCAGAAGTAAGTTTTAAAAGTCTGTGTATCCCAGTTTTGTTCCAATGACTTCAGTGTTGCCTCTTATGAGCTTGACCTATGATTTATACGTGTTTAATTTAAAGTGTTATATATATATAAATCGTGCAAACTCTGATTTTATATGTGTTTATGTAATATGTGTGTAATGAATATCTGCTAGTGAACTTGTATTAACCATCGTCAATGGCTCTGATTCTTCTCTTTCTCACTGAAGTTTACAGCAGTTGTTCCACCAGGCTTGATGCTCATCTAAGGTACCTCATCTGAGGGTTTTTAAAATATCACCAGATGAAACTCTAGCCCTTTGCTTTCAGCGAGCGTCAGCCCAATTTCCATCAGCAGAGGTGAGGACATGAACTACAAAACTCCCAAATTGCTACACCTGGACTGAATGAAATGTTCCCCTAGATCCTTTGCCATCTTAGGCAATAAAGGTATCTTAGTCTCTTGTCTAAGGTGCACCTGGTTTTCTCTCAGGAGCTAACAGCATTTGTTCCTGCAGGTAAATTGTGGTAGCAGTTTATATACAGCTATAAATTCCGCTTTAACAGTAAGGGCATCAGAAAGAGGCTGAGAAACATAAAAATTTATGCTGGGTTTTTACTACCCTTTAAATGTGAATATTTCCTTCTAAAATATTAGAAAGTTGTGTTGTACAGCTCAGCAAATATCACATTCTTAATCCAAAACCTGTAGAAATCTATGGAAAAACTTCCACTAAACAAGTTGTGGATCTGTCATTCTATCCAAGCTAAAAAAGAAACAACTTGGCAATCATGCTCAGATATGATTCGCTGTGAAAAAATTGAGTCTCTGGCCTTGCAATATAAGGATTCAAGGATACGGTTATCACCTCATTAGAGTGAGTTGGTAGCTTGAGGTTATCATTAGAAAATCTAAAACAAGCTCTTTTTTAACCCTACAATTAAGATGGTCATTCCAGCAGCAGCTAACTTGTAGGAAAATATGTTTTCCTGTACTGTCTCCATCCCAGGGATTGCACCACCCTTCTCTACCTGCTCCCACTTCTGGTATCCCAGTTTCCAAGCCCCGACTACAGGGGGAATGGAAGGCGACTGCATACAAGGTCTCATCCCAACAAGATGTGAAAATGGTTTATGAACTATATTTAGGAATAACTTGTTTCAAGAGCAAGATTAGCAAAGGAAGTAAGATTTGCTGTCTCTGGTCACATTCAGTGATTTTTTTGGTGTAGTTAAACCTTTCAAGTAACCATGTTCCATGCAGGTTACATCCTCTGACATGGGCTTTCTTTGCAGCTCATCTGCTAGTTGGAAGGGTTCCTGCCCCTATCCAAATGCAGTAAAAATAAAATATGAGACCATCAGTGAGGAGTACACTGTAAATTCAGACAGTAAAGAACGATGGCATTAATGCTTGCTTGAACAAAACACAGATTCTGCTTCTGTTTCTTCCTTCTGCTCACAACATCTCAGAGCAACGCGTTGAGTATCCAAGATATACCAGACAAATGCCACAGCTGCTCTCCTCCCATTCTGCAAAGCTTAAAGAGGAATTTGTGTTTGTCAACCTAGCCACTATTTTAGAGGAAAAGGCAAATAACAATACCCATAAATAAAGAACAAAATCAATGGCAAAAAACCCAAACAACCCCAAAACAAAAAAAGTAAGAACTAAGCTGTGGAAATAAAGAAACAGGATCAATGCTCATGAAGGCAGTTTGTGAGACATCCAAAGAGAAGTTAATCCAGGATCGTGGCTGATGTTTCGTGTCAGTTCTGACAGTAACAACAATTGTTCCTATACATGCTGACAGCTACAGATGAGTGGCTAAAAAGGAGACATTTTCTAGACGCTGTTCAGAAAGCACTGGTACTTAAGTCAGTTGAGACAAGTGACTAGGACTTAGATCCACAAACTATCGAACATGCTCAAAGGCATGTTTTTTAATTTACTTGGAACAATACACAAAAATTTGTAAGCCACTCTGAAGTAATTTACTCCCACGGATCTCTATATCTACAAGTTGGTAAACACCTTTATTGTTATTCGTGATTTGTTTTACACTAGCCTTCAAACACATAAAAGACAAATCCAGACACTCACAGGAAGATGCAATATCTGCCCCCAAATTTTAGTCAGGTCCATTTTTTCATCCCTGGTCTTCAGAACTATTTTTGCCAATTATTTTCAGATTTCTAGAAGGCTTCTGTGGCCAAAGTACTATCTATAAAGCACATTAATCATGTATAGAGAGTGGACATCAGCCTTGAGACATAAAATCAAGGTTCTGCCATTTATGGTCATTAAAGACACATGGCAGATTCTTTAAGACATGACATAAACCCAAGACTTTACATTTTGCTGTCAGTAAAGAAGCACAGCTTGGTGATGAAGGAACGTCTGTGGCTGGCAACTCATTAATTTTGAGCTGAATAATTGCATTCTGCTCCCATACGATACGCTGTCCTTCTAGATGCATTCCCCTTCATACATAGTTCTCTTCTGTGACAACGCTGCTAAATATTATAGGAGCGGGTTGCCCGATTGCACTGTCATTCTCTCTGTTAGAATTTCTTGGCTCAGTTTTGCAGGGGCAATTTGGGGTAGGGGTGAGCAAGAATGATATTTATCAGCACATTGAATCACATGTGTAATCAATCAGAGAAAGAACTTTAAACAGTGTTGACACTATGCATGATCTTCTAAGTTCAGGCCCAAAACCAAATGTCTCTGAAGACACAACTGCCTAAGGATTTTCTCTTATGTCAAGTGATTCTGCTGATTAAATCTGTGACCATGCTTTACTTCAAGGATATTGGTTCATTGTGTACGGCACACCAAAATGTAAAGCATAGGATGATTCAAATGATCTGCCTGCCATGACTGTGTCTAATCTTACAAGTCTGACACACTGTAACTCACCTCTGGCCCACAGAACTACACTTCTTGTGCAGAAACATCGGAGTGAGATGATGGTTAAGACAAGTCTGATTTTCAACCTCATAGGAAGTCAGAAAGTGGAAGGTGCATGTGCCCTGACCCGGGAAGCGGCAAGCTCTCCGTGCTCTGATGGCAAACGTATAGCTCAGGCACTCAAAGGTGGCAATAGTTTCTTTCACCCCTCACTCTCAGGGACTATGGTAGGGGATCTCCTCCCACTTAATCACCTATGTTGATCTAAGTATCACTGAGACTTCAAGGAGAGGAGGAAAATTGGGATGCTGCGTCCTCTGTTTGCAGCAGATGACCTACATCTCATTCTCTACACTGTTTAACAGCCAGGCAATGCTGTTTTCTAGGGTTTGGGTGCAATGTGGTACTGGGCATCAAAGAGACATTGAAAATTTAATCCAACTGGAGCCATTGTGATGTTGGCTAAGTAAGCAACTCAAGAGATAAGTAAGTACTACATTTTCCAACCACTGCAAAGGGGAGCTGGACGACATTTAGGAAAGACATGTGTGGCGATCTGCTCCAATTGGTCTCAGAGGTCTGAAAATAATTTCTGCTAGTAAAGTGAAATAACACAAACATGGAGCAAAAATAGCTCAGATTTTGCTAGAGACATTTCCAAGAAATTTATTTGTAGTTGAGTTTGTTGTGACAGGTATCAATTTTTTGCTTATACCCAGACGAAAAAGGATTGAGTGAATTTTTAGAACTGGAGAAATAAATAAACATGTCAAATGAAGAAATTATTTCTCAAGTTCTGTCAAAAATATTTGTTCCCACAACTGCATTTTTAAAGAGCCATTGCCTTTCTCCGGTGAGGTGGCAGAGTTCCAGTGGCTCTAGAAGATTAAGAAAGTTTGTAGAAGATGTATGATGGGAGAGATATATGCACATATGCACACAAGAATAGTTTTGTATTGAAGCATCAGTGGAACAAAGGTGTCAGGATGATAATATGTCCACACAGACATGTATGCCAGCACAGACATATATATGTGTCTCAAAGTGGTTCCACTAAACCCATCCAGCCCATCCTGTGCAAAATTAGCCCTCTCTATATCACAGAGCAGTTTGGGGTGTTTCAGTCTGGAGGGAATCCAGAGGAAAGGGATGTGTGAACAGAACTACAGAAAAAATCTGAGGATTATTTAACAATGCAAAGAGTTTGACAAAGCATCTTAATGTTAACTTTGGAACTGCTACCAAGATATGTTTTAATGCAAAGGTGAGATGTAAAATATTATTGCTATAAATCATATGAATTTTAAATAGGGTGGAAAATTAACGGCTAAATTAATGTACAATAATACTAAAAAAAATGGTTACTCGTCTCCGCTGGGACTGTATCACTGATCAAAGTTATTGCCTTGTAGAGACAATGCAACCTAGTATAAAAGATCTGTCCTCTCTCTCTGGTGTTTCATGGTTGGGGAACAGCCCCGCAGGGAATTCCAACAGGGAATCGTTTGACCTGGGTGTGCAGAAACAAGTTTCCTTAAAATCTTCTGAAAAAAAGGGGTAGATAAACTGCCTGTGTTGTAATCGCACCCACTATTCAGCATAAATGACTCACCCCCCTATAACCTGGGTATCAAAAGGTCTACGGGAGAGTTAACACAGAGCATGGGTTGTGACTTGTACGAAACAAAAGCAGACATAAAATTGCGTCTAATCACTATCAGCTACTATTCATTGCATGAACAAATGCTTCTGGATTACATCTAGTTAGGAAATCACATCATCATATTATTCACAGGAGTCTGAAAACATGAATAACTCTTGTCAGTGACCCTAATTATTCCTACAGGAACTAAAGGTCAGTTACTAAGTAGAAAGTGTTGATAAAAGAAGCATTAGTTTCTGGCACAACACACTTTATTGGCATTCGAGCAAATCGAGCAAAGGAGGCAGGAGACCTGCATGGTTAAACATGGAGCTTCTAGCAGAGATCAGGTGGAAGAGAAAGGTTCATGGAATGTGGAAAGAGGGGCAGGCCACTTGGCAAGAGTACAGGAATGTGGTCAGAGCATGAAGGGATGCGATGAGGAAGGCCAGGGATGCGATGAGGGTTGGACTAGATGACCCACAGAGGTCCCTTCCAACCCCTACCATTCTGTGATTCTGTGATTCTGTGATTCTGTGATCATTCTTATCACTGCTCTGCTTTTGAATGTCATTTCTGTTCTTTTCACCCTGTTTGAAGTAAGGTCAAAGAAATACTCAGCTCTTCTACATTTGCTGAAAACCATCACTGAGTAGTAAAAAGGGATTCTCGTGATGCAACTGCTGTTTGGAGAACTCAGCCATTACCTGTTCTTGCAGTAGTAACTCAGTGAATCAGCATGTTGATAACTGAACTCCTTGTGCATGTTAGCATTCTTGACTAGGTGGTAGTTAAAGAAAGTAGGAGTCTTGATGGTAGGGTGCTGAGAATCTAGAGGATAGCTGAGGAGAGTGTAGGAAGTATTTAGGAATTATGGCTAGACCTTGAGTTACTACGGAAGCAAAAATTGGATATTGCAAAGGCCGTGGAATTTTGCAGATGGAGGGTTGCAAAACCATTTCTGGGTTGGGTGGTTGTTGAAATGAGGAATATGTAGGGGACATACAACATAAAACCACAGGAAAGCATGCCTCATTAGATCTGTTGTCTACAAAACTGTTGATGTAAGGACGTATATGTATTTGAATGTCTCTTTTGGCCTTTTAGTTGGGCAATTAGCATTCAGTTCTATAGTAAAAAAAGATACCTTTGGATTTTTACCAATTTTAAAGCCACTATAATTTCAAAAAACAAAGAGAAACTCCAAGCAAAAATCCAACTGAGTGACTTACTTTACCTTGCTAATGAATTTGAAACAGTTTCTCTGTGAAGGAAGACTTCATTTGGTCCTGCAGAAAGAAAATGCTTCTGATTCAAACCAGCTTTTGCTTCTAGCCAAACAGGATAGAGCAAGCAAATTCACCTCAGGAAGAGTCAAAGAATATTTTGGGGTTAGATCTTGTTTTCATTCTTAAGATAGAAAATTAATAACTTGCATTTGTAACTGAACCACTAAAACTCCACTTAAAATATGTTGTTTAAGTAGCAGTCTCTGTTCAGATAGTGCCCATAATATCCCTTGGCACACAGTCAAGTTCATGATACGTGCTTTGAAAGTGGTGGATCCCTCATTGTGAAAAACATCAATCAAAAACTGCAGCAGTTAGTTAGAAAGAAAACATTGCTATTGAATTCTGGGATTTTTTAGCTGCTCTGAAGTGCTTTATGATTCTCCACAGTTGTTTAATATAAGATAAAAATGAATAGTCTATCTTAAAGTGCACTAAAGAGAAGCAGAATATATCCATCAACTTAGACCGATGGGTTGAACTGATGCATTTTCTTCGGTTACAATTTGAAATGTATATAGGATAAAAAAATAAAGTTTCATACTAATTCTGCATATACTGACAGATGAAAAGAAAATGTATATATCACAAAGACATAAACCAAAGTAGAATTTGGGCATAATCTGATCAATTGTAGCATCATCTTGGATTTTTCTTTGCCCATCTTATGCATTGACATGATTTTTCCAAGTCCAGAATAAATTATTTTATGATATAAATGTCTCAGCCCTGAAATCGACTTAATCATCTCTGCTCTGGTAAATGGAGTATAAAAACATCATCTCCTTGTGTAATATACCCCTACTCGCTATAAATTCCTAATCATGCCAGCTAACCACGGAAAAGGCAGTGTTATGTTTGGCCTCTCGATGTCACTGAATATTTGATACGCCCCGAAGGATGTAGCAGTCAGATGGGCATTTTCGGTTTTGATTCCTTTCAAGTCTGCTTCCTTTTTTTGTGTGTGGAAGTGTGAATTTTGCTGACCTTGGGATGGGTGAAGAGGAGAGGCTTCACAACCTTTTTGAAGATAAAAATCCGGAGATTTGGATAGCAGGTCCAGAAATTTGTTTCCTATGGTTTTATTCATTGCTGTGGGGATGCTCTGATATTTTAAGAGGTGAATGCATTGAAGGCCTTCCTGTTTTTCTTCATTGCTAGTTTCTGAAAAACTAGCAGGGACAGTTGACCTGTCAGACCTTCAGCCAGGTTGGTAAACCTGTCAGGAATTTCAGAAGGTTCTGGAAAACAGGCGTCCATACAACCTGATCGTATGAGATTTTTTTTTTTTTTCCTAAGCAGAGAGCTAGAAAATTTGACTCTCTACTTTCAAACCAAAGGATAATACTATTGGATCTTTCCCCATTCCAACTCTGTTCTCTTTTTCATCTGATTTCTAGTGGATAGGTAATGCTCTGGGGTTTTTTTTTTGGGGGGGGAATGGTGTAATAAGCTACAGTTACACTTCATAGGAAAGTTAATATCAAAATATACTTGGAACTACTGAAGAAAGAATTGTTTCACGTGGTACCATAATCCTGGGACCCAGTCTGAGAATGGAGCATATTCTGAGAATCAGCTTCAAGACAATTCTCAGTGTGCATAGGGGCTGTGGAGAATACAAGCAGAGGTCGATCACAGAGGATCAAAGTGTACAAGCGCAAGATGATACCAGCCGCCCACAAGAGCATACACACACATCACAAAGTGTTGGTTACTGATCACTACAGTAATGCAACACTGAGAAAACAAGACATAAGAAAGAGGACAAAGAACACACAGCCATCAGAGATAAAATGTCCACTGTAGAGTGAAAATGAAAAGAAGGTAAAAAAAGGAATGAAAGAGAGTCACAGCCCCCACAAGAAAAAGGAAGAGGAGCACCAGTGCTGTCTCCCCTCATTAAGGACAAAAAAGCTGATCAAAGCCGTTGTGCATCTGCAGCAAGTTGCTCCTATCCACAGCAGAAAAAATAGTGCTGCTTTTTGATTTGCCGCTTGCCTCATTCTGCCACTGCAGACTCAGCAGTCGTACATGCAGCATTATCTCTTACTATGTAATTGGGTTAAGTAGATTAAAATTTCAGCGAGCACTGTGTGTGTGTGTATTGCGGTATTTCACCTCTAACTAGATGACTGGGTGGATTTCAGCAGTATGCAGTGGATGGATCTATTCATCGTCCGGTAGACAGGAGGTGGAAGGGGTTGATTACAAATTCTTGCAGTACTGAGAGGAAGGAAGATGTACAACGGTTCAGGAAGGCCCTTGGATTTGCCACAAAATCTTCCCCTTGCTCTAAAACTGGGCGATGGCATGTGAGTTTTCCGTTTGCACAGTCAGAACAAGAGACTTTTGGTGTTGATGCACAAGACAAGGAGGAGTCTGGTTCCTCCCAGAACTAAGCCGATACAGCTGGGTCAAAAAAAACCAAAAAGCAGAAGAGAATCTATTACACTGTTACCAGTGTAAAGCTATGCAATTACAGCTGTATTGCAGAAAAACATGCTCGAAAATAGCAAAACATGATTCAAACCTGCATTTATCTTACAGTCTTAGATGCTCAGTGTGGGTATCTGAATATACCCAGTATGGGTAACAGTACTGGACATGTAAAATGTGCTGTCCCACTGCATGTTCCAAATGATAATTCCCATAACGGCAAGCTGGTGAGTAGCAAATACATTTCTTACTGGTTAATGCATAGTGAAAGAAAGCCATAAGGTAGCCTGAGCATTAGTCTTTTTCTAAACAGTTGCTAGAGTCCAGGTGTTAGCTGTCAAATCTAGGCTGTGTTTGTAACTGTAACTTCACCCCAAAAAGTCACAGAATCACACAATGGTTGAGGTTGGAAGGGGCCTCTGGAGGTCACCTGGTACAACCCCCCTGCCCAAGCAGGGACACCTAGAGCCAGTAGCCCAGGACCGTGTCTACATGTCTTTTGAATATCTGCAGGGATTGGAGACTCCACAACCTCCCTGGGCAACCTGTGCCAGGGCTCAGCCACCCTCACAGTAAAAAAGTGTTTCCTGGTGTTCAGAGGGAATCCTCTGTGTTTCAGTTTGTGCCCATTGCCTCTTGTCCTGTCACCGGGCCACACTGGAAAGAGGCCTTCTCTTGTACTTTTTCACCCCTCCCCCAGGTGTTTGGCACTATTTATTACTTCCCTTCCTCTCCTCTTCCCTCTCGTCCTCGTCTGCTT
>Ga0181612_156262_pt1 | contig 16685 bp, 12 predicted proteins | sample HoacroProtozoa21_FD_119630 | JGI IMG/M metagenome (GOLD analysis project Ga0181612, IMG submission 119630) | Hoatzin crop microbial communities from Cojedes, Venezuel. Combined Assembly of Gp0051906, Gp0051904, Gp0051908
AGAGAAGGAGACTCCACAACCTCCCTGGGCAGCCTGTTCCAGGGCTCCGTCACCCTCAGAGGGAAGAAGTTCTTCCTCATGTTCAGACGGAACTTCCTATGCTTCAGTTTGTGCCCATTGCCCCTTGTCCTCTCTCTGGGCACTACTGAAAAGAGTTTGACCCCGTCCTCCTGACACCCACCCTTCAGATATTTATAAGCATTTATTAGGTCCCCTCAGCCTTCTCTTCTTCAGGCCGAACAAGCCCAGCTCTCTCAGCCTTTCCTCATAGGAGATATGTCCAGTCCCCTCATCATCCTGATGTATACAATAAGGCAGCTAATTCCAAGCAGTATTGTGAGGACAAAGTCCTGATTTGGATGTGGATTGAAAGGTTGCATGGACAAGATCTGAAGGATGGGCAGAGTACTTCTCTGATGCTATATGGCCTGGACAGTGTAGGGGATAGAGGAAAGGGGAAGATGATATCATTTGCCTTCATAAAACGGGGCCTGTAGTATGACAAATAGCCAAGTGAACTTGCTGGTAATGAGGAAAATACAGATATGGGAAAATCATGAGCTTAATGTATCTGAGGTGGAATGGTTAGCAGGAGCAGGTAATAGCCTCATTCTCAAGTTTCTTGAGAGAGAAATAATGACAAACAGAAATCAATTTCATGTTAGTATGTCTGTCAATGAAAGCTTATTCCCTCTTTAAAAGCCTAGCAACCCCAGAAATCAGGACATGAAAGTACAGACCTGTGAAGGGTCTTGATAGTAGAACCCTACACAGACAGGCTGCACTGGAAATTGTTTCAAGTTTGGCAAGGTGGAACTGTAGCTGTGTATGTAGGAGAGTTTATTTAAAGAGAGCAGCAGCATGTAGCTCATTAAACTATATGCTGCAGGGTAGACCAGTCTGTGGCATTAATAATGCGAATTCACAAGTGATAGATGGTAGAAAGCAACTTCATGTGGCTCCAAACTGCAGGGATTCATAGCAGCAGAAGCCATAAAAGTGTGCAAGGCTTATGCATAGGCTGCAAGGTTTTGACAAGCTAAATATGCCCTTTAAAAGGTACTCAGTTTTCTAAAACTCAGTTCTCATCTTTAACTCACCTGCTGAAATCATAATTGGCCCAGTGTTATAAATACCTCAGAACTGGACACTTGAAAATACAAAGAGTTCTGGCTTGTACAAACTCCAGCAAATAACCTGGAAGTGAGAAGAAAAAGGAATTTTCGTCTTGAAAGAAGGTGGGCTCCTGTGAAGCAATGGAGAGAGTCATAAAATGTTGATATGTGGACTTCTGTTGTTGAAATCAAGTAAATGTGCTTATCAGCAGCGCAAAGCGAAATTAAATATCCTGGTGAATGCAGATCTGACCATGCGTGCTAACAGAGGGTAAGCCATGAGCTAGGCCCTGTTGAGAGGTTATTGGAGTGATAAAAACAAATGGTGGAATCTTATGATTCTGGGCCAAAGACATAGTCTTGTTGCAAGAAACTAAGACTACATTCGTGGGAAGCTTTACAAATAGTTTGTAGCCAAATGAGCCAGGGCTCTAGGAAGACCCGATTTTCAGCCAGCCATTTATAAAGGAGGCTTACTGTATTAGCAGACTTGGTAATTAAGTTTATATATCCATAGAGGGGGAGGTTCAAGGCAAAATCCTAGGAAGCAGGACTACTGTATGTCTTCAGAGAGAAAGCTAAGAGACTTAAACACTCTTGAAAATGAGGGCAATTTCTTATCAGGACAATTTTCTGAATGGATCAGTGTAGATGATTGACAGACATGACTGTTGGCATGTAGAGATTATGGAATTCTTATGAACGAAGGCTTCAGCTTGGGTGGTTACTCTGTTCTGCACATATGTGACTTGCTGCTTGTGCTAAGCATTAGTGTCTGTGGCTGGAGGAAGAAAACGGATAGGTGAACACCTTGCGTGTGGGCTGGTGAACAAGGTATAATCAAGGTTAAATGCTATAAATAAGAAGGCTTACCCCAGGGGAAGCCTGGAGCTTTCTGAGATGAATAAAATTTGTTGAAAGATACATTTTGTAGTGAGGATTGACAAGCTTTCTGTAAATGAAAAAAAAAATCTGAACATTTGTCAGTGTTGGAGAAGGTGTTTCAAAGGTGACAAGAAACATGGTTTTTCTCCTCCCCCTGGAGTCAGATGTGAAATACTTGAGATGGGAGGAAGGATGCACTTGGTAGGAGAGAGGGATACCGAGTAGTCACATCGCACTCTGAATGCAAATGCCCTACAGGCTTGTTAGATGAGCTGTGCTATTGTTGCAGCTTTCTGCTCTGTTTTCAACTTGTTCAACATCCATCACCTGCTGGGAGGTGCCATGAGCACTGGGCTTTTGTTTTCCACAAGTCTGAAATTCTTAAGGTCTTTGGAACTGTTGGAGTTGTTCTTTGCCAGCATCAAGATGATGCCAGACAAGATCTAATGTAAAGCAGCTGCCTTTATCTTCCAGAAAGTATAGGTTATTGGCAAGCAGTCTGCTGCATATCCATCAAGGTCGCCACACACAGAGGAATGGGGTTTCTCTGAGCTCTTAGAAAGATAACTATTTTTTTCCTTTTGTTTTAATTTAAATGTCAGTAATATTTGTCTGAAAAGCTCTTTATTGTTCTGACAGACCTCAAGTCCAGCTGTGGGGCTTTTAAATGAATGCAGAGGTATGAATGCTACTCTGTGCCAATGATGGACCACGTTTTTTCCATGGAGTGTAGAGACTTGAGCAGGGCTTGGATTCTTGAGCAGGAGTCAAACCTTTGAGTTGATTTTTACTGTGGGAAAAGTGTAGGTTGGAAGAGACCTCTGAAGGCAGTTTGGTATAGAACCTGTTGCCCACATCAGGGCTAGCTTTGGAGTTAGTGTGTTGCTGAGGGCCTTATTCCGGCTAAGCTTAGAAAATCTGTTGTGTGGGGGGTTTTCTTCTTTTCTTTCCCTAAGAAGGCATAAATGAGTACTGGCAGTTGAAATCAAAGCTGAATCAATGTGGGTTTTTTAAAATATAGTGACCTAACTTTTGATAGTAATTTCCAAATTAATTCAGACCAAGATGGTGAGATTCATAGCAAAGGGTTGGCTCATTGGACAAGGAAGCTCTCAAAAATCTTGCTAAGCATGGAGTGCATCCTCAGAGTTTTGGTAACTATAAGTGAGTGTGGCTTTTGGTACTGTTCTTGAGGAAAAAAGGGCTTCTGTAATGGCAGACATAAGATGTCATCCAGATCCTTTTATCTTGTGGAGAGAAGATAAACCAGGTCTAGAGTCTTTTTCCTTGAGACAGTGACTATCTGAAGGAGGCGTAGAGTATGTTGTCTCTGCAAGAAAGGGATTCAGAGTAGTAGCAGATCTGCAGGACAAGGAGAAGCTTGTCTTTTGAGGAGAGACTCTGTAGCTGTGAAGAGGCACTATTTTACAAGAAAAGGACTGTTTACAGCTTCAAGACTGCAGATGGGCTAAAATTGGATGAGGGAGGCTGGCATTTCTCAGGAGCTTTGTGTACAATGGGGACTGTTTCTGTTTCGTCTTTAAGTCAACAAAAGTTTATCTTTGTCTAGGATTCAGGTAAATGAAGTGGAAAGCTGTAACCCAATGAGCTGAGAAGGTACTTCCTGCCTACCATCAGATCTCTTCCTTCAAAGCTGGAGGAGAATTTCCAAGAAGCATTTGATTGTTACAGCACAGTTTTGTTGGCCCTACTTAAGAGGAAGGTGCTAAAGCAGTCTCATTTTGTGTTCTTTTCTGGGTTTAGGCTGTATTAAGAATCAGGGTATATTGAGAATGACAACTAGAAATGCTCATAACTTTGCAGAATACCTGCTCAGCTGTTTTTCCTTGAAGGCCACTTCAGGGCAGTCGGGAGGAAATATGTAGATAATAAAGATCAGCTTCAGCAAGTTCATTATTTAAGTTTTTTAAAAGTTTAAAATGCATGAGAACTTGAAGGGTTTTTTGGTGTTTTTTTAAAAAAAACCCACCCACACATCAAGCTTGAAAAATCAAATGGTCTGTAAAACTAAATAAATGAGATTACAACACCTAAGCCATTCAAAGGGGCTTGAAACTTTGACAGCAGCTGCAACTCTCCCAGCACGTGCGGGACTACCAGTAGCAAGTGTGGCTACCTGCCTCACATGGATCTGTAACGGGGACCTTCCAGCATGGGCTGAGGGGTGGGAGAAAGCAAGGTGAGAAGGTGTGTGGCTGAAGAGCATAATCAAGTATAGCATATCTCAATATTTTTAATGTGCTTGGTACAGTGTTCCCATAGAAATGACTTGCAGGAGGTGTCATTCAGGTTTTTCTGCCACCCCACTATTTGAAATATGGTTGTACTAGGAATTTACTTGTTATAGTTGTGTGGAGTGTTACAGTATCGTTTGCATGGCTTTGCATTTATTCTGTGTGCTCGTTGTGGCACACCCTGATTTCAGAGTGTGGCTCTGAGCAAGTGAAGGCTTTCTTCTGTGGTTTCCTCTTCCTTTAGCACAATGATTCAAAAAGTTCTGCGCATTGATTGACATTTCTATTCTGAAACATTGATTGGGTTTCTTGAAAACGGTCATATAAAATGAAGTAGCATTTGGTTCGCAGGCTGAAAAACTCATCTTTTGCAGGCTCTTGGTGATTAGATCACACTGGGCTTTTTTTTCTTTGCACATCTTTGGCTCAGCCTGGCACTAAAAGCCCTTGTGATAGCTATTTACTGTGATCTTCAAGGTAAGCTGCGTTTCTGAGGGCCTTTAAAACAAGGAAAAGAACTTCATGTGCAGCAAATAAGGACTGACAGAGTGATCTGACTCTTTCTTGATCTCACCCATAAGCACGGAGACTGTCTTTTTTTTTTTAGGCAAAAGTAACTTCCAGCGTTCTGGATATAAATGATTGTGAATGCCCACAAAACACAAACACCACCACCACAACCCCCCAAACACCCCCAGGCCCCTATATTTTGCTTTTACTTGTTGAGCTGATTACTGTCATCGCTGGAGACTAGGGTTTTGATAAGAATTGTTGAACAGTAAGCTGAACGACATTAACAGTTTTCAATTTGTTCAATTCGATTTGGGAACTTGAAAGAATTTCACAAAAGCTGAAGAAGTTAGTGTCCTGGCACCTCTGGTGACTCCAGGCACTTTAAACCTGGGCATGGCAAAATTGTTTCCTGTCTCTAGCAGGAATGTGGAGATACCTCTGTCAGGAGGGCTCTTGTATATAGAGTTAGCCTTTCTGGACCTAAATTTTGGGGTTCGTAGCCTCCAGGAGAAGCTGGGCAGCATACATACAACTGAGGAAAGAAGGGCTGGCAGTTCAGGGCTATGCGTACACAGCAGCAAGGTGCTCAGTCACCGTATATTTGCAGAAAGCATCAGGTTAAAATTGACGAAACACTTCGTTCCTGAAGGGCACTGCAGGAGGAGGGAGAAATGCAGAATCACTTTTTAGCCCGTGAAGTGTTGCAATGAGATGAGCTAGAGTTCATGCTGGAGAACACTTTTGCCTATGAAAGGTGAGGGAGTAGGTTTAAACAACTTTGCTTGTTAAGAGTAGCACAGTAGCCAGCTGTGGCTTGCTGTGCTGGATGAAATTTTCCCATAGCAGAACATGTGTAGTGCACTAAGCAGCCCTTGAACCCTGGTATTCACCAGCTTAAAGGCTTTGGAGTGTATATGATCCACTTTAATGCAGTTATATTTACAGCTGCACGTGGGAGTCTTCAATAGCAAACACTCTTAACCTTGTGTCACATGATAGTCACAGGTGAGATTCCTGCAACTATACTTCCATTTATTTCATGCCTGCCCATTTGGAACAAAAAGATATTGTGTAAGAAATGGATGGTGGTTGTTCTTCTGCACTGACAGCTAAATGACTGGATCTGCATTGCTGGTTTGCTTCAACATACTGCTATTGTAAAAGAACTTTCTCAGTGGAACAAAGATTTGTTTTAAAAAACAGTTGATTTGGCCTTCACTATAGCATTAAATTCTCTTATTCTGTTTTCTGTGAAACAATTCCTTCTTTTGTTGTTTCTTCGAGAGAAGTATTTCAACCACTTGGCAGAAGAATAAACAGACATAGCTTCAAAGTAACTTGTTCAAAATCACAAGAAGCCTCTTGAAATGAAAAGAGGAAAAACCAGGTGTGGGGGAAGTTTATGGTTTAACACTTTTCTACAATAATAAATTGGCCAATTCTAATGCTCTGTTAGTGACATAAGTTCACTTTTTGCAGTCATCATATGAAAGGAAAACAGCGGCTTCTTGAGACTTCCGCTGTGACCTCTGCTTCATGCCATTTCTTAAGGAACTTTGATTTGACAAATTAGCACAGATAAAACTAATAGATTTAAGGCAAGGATGTGTTTGATTTGTAAATTTCTTAATCCTGAACTTTTTTTCTGTAAAATACAGCTATTTCTCTGTTGTAAGTGTAAATGTCAGTGTGGTGTTGTGTGGGTTAGCAGCATGTCGTGCAGCCTCAACTCTGGTTTTCAGAAAAGAGTCATTTTATTCAGCAGTATTGTGCATATACTTGAGCTCCTGTGGAAGAAAGGTGGGGGAATGTTGATGTAATTCATACCAAGAGCTCGCTTGTTAAACGTAGTTTCTTGGCTTTGTCATAACGATAGGAAAACTGGTAAATGGTGGTGTCCTTCACGCTTCAATCACTCTTCAGATTCAACAAGCTCGTGGAAAGAAAAAAAAGAGTTATTACATCAGACAGAAATATACATCAGAAAAATATTGGTGCTGGTGAGAAGTCACTGGTGAGCTATTTGGCTGGACAGACTGGAAAACAGTTGTGTGTTCCCCTCTTATGCTCCATCAAGTCATAAAGGAGCATAAGGATAGCAGCGTGATCAGCTGGTTGTTCCAATCTCCCCAGCTTCAAATGTTCCCTTATCAAACTGTTGGCTCTGAACACCTAGAAATACTAAGATGTTTCCCGCATAGTTACTTGCTGACCTTCTTTCTACAGCCATGCTTTGATCCCTGCCTGGATGAGGCATGGTGTGTTATGAGGTGTCTTCCAGTCAGATTTTTACATGTTACCCTTCTGTGTTTTTTTTTTCCAAGTCTACGTCAGCAGGATCAAGACTATCGTGTTGTCACAGCAGGCTATGGATGAGTTAAACCATGTTTGCAGGGTGTGCTTAGTATGACTTTTTTCAAATTAATTGGTTTTTTTACTGATTATTTACTAACGTAGCTTTTGTCAGGCAGTGTACAAGGTATGTGAGTGAGTTCATAAATGGGTTAAGGTACCTTGGGTTCTACAGGTTTGGACAGAACTCATTGCTACGTTTTGGTACCTGCAGTTGTTGCATTTCCAGTGTGCAAGATGCTGTTACTGTGTTGGTGGTGGGTAAGGAAGTTGTATGGCAAATGCAACTGATGTGCTCAAGTGCTTTTAACTTCATAACATCTGGTAACTCGTCTTCTCCTGAATCATTTGCTTGATTCCAGATTGTGCAATGAAATGGATTGACGGGTGCCAACAGATTGGACTGCAAAGTCTGCATGTGCTGTCTATACCTGTGTTGAAGAGAAAAGGGGAGGAGGGAGTATGGCTTCTGAAAATCTCGGTGGGAGAGCACTAAAGCAGTGTGAGTGCCTGTGATATTCAGGGCTCTTTGAAATAAAAGTGTACTTTGTCATTGTCTCTTGCTGTATTTTCTCATTGTAGGGCTCTTCTAAGTATCACTAAAGTGCTATTTCTATGTTATAAATTCCTGGAGTTAAATGCAGAGAAGCAGGCAGAGCCACCTTTCTGAGAGACTCTGTAATTACGTTTTTGATGACTCAAGGCTGGTGTTTCTTTCTTTGATGCTGGAAGGTAACATGTAACAAAAAGGTTTTTAAAGTTAACATCTAATTATGATGGATGGAGAAGGTCAGAGTCCTGGTAGTGCTGTTGGTCCAGGCTGTCATCTGCCTCAGTAAGACATCAGCGAGATTTACAGGGAACTGTTCTATGCATCCAGGATGAGAAGTGTTATTTAAAAATCAATTGGTAAGCAGAAGTCCCGAGTTCTGCACATGGAGATAGCTGTCTGCCAAACATAAAAGCCAAGGTACTTAGCTTAGTTTCCTGTATGAATATCCTTGTCTCAGTCACCCTTTGATTAAACACAAACAAAATGGGTTAGATTCCCATGGGGGCACTGGAAATGTTGCTGCTACTTTCAAGGCTGTAATGTAGATGCTCCCACAGTGTGGTTATCGGACTCTAACTAGGCAGGGCAGCCAAGATCTTTGGCTGAGGTACACCACTCAGCTGTCTTGTAGTTTGTAGCATGATCTGTGACAGTACAGTCAGGTTACCACTGGCAACACCACAGTGTATCTAAGTATAGGACACGAGCACTGAAGTAAGGACAGGGACGTAGTCTGAAAGTGTAGACTTCATCTTCAGAAGATGTTAGTCTTTCAATGCAAGCTGTGTATGAGCTTGAAGTGAACCCTGGACCACGTGGTAGGGGACAAAGGGAAGCACAAGGCAAAGTTTGAGAACACTAAATTGGTTAATGCTTTTCAGTGTCCAGCTCTGTTCATTGTGCAGTGTGGATCAGAGATGTTGAGAGATGTATTGAGATGAAGTCAAACAATCTTGCAATGATGTCATGTGGACAAGACAGACTTTCCTAAAGGGGTGATATGTTCTGTGTGCCGGAAGCAGGAAGACTAACAAGTATCTGAGCTATGGGAATTCACGCTGCTGTTAGATTGAATATAGAACAAGAAACTAAAATGCGGAGAATGCTTTAGTGTGCCATGTATGCCTATTGAATTTATGGACAGCCAAAGCCAGACCTGCCTCCTTTCTGAATCAAGTCCCTGCTTGCTTATATTTGCTACCTTACTGCTCTTTCCTCGCCGCTTCTGCGCGGCTAACTGAAAGCTGCTCAAGCCTCAGATGCGGTGTTACTGTTCAACTACAGAAATCTGGCCTCAAGGTGGAGAGCTAGAAGAAGGTGGTGCCATTGGGTAAGCCACACTTGAATGCATTCATGCAGGCACCAGTAAATCTTTTGCACCACTTCAAAATTCAGGATAACTAGTGAGAAAAAAAAATTGTTGGATCAAGACAATACAGAAACTTGTTTAATCCTGTATAATTCCTTCCAGCTGAAAATGAGGTCTTGTTGGTGCTGTCTGGAGAATGAAAGCACTTTTCAGGAGTGCATTGGTAAGCCAGATACAAGCCTCCTTGGCACAGGAGGGCTCGGTCACAGGAGAGGCATACAGCACGTATCTAGGTGTAGTGGTGGATGGGATGGCATGTTAGATTGGAGAGGAAAATTCCTTTACTTTCCTGTATCACTCTGTGCTGACTACAACCTTGTTTCTTCATGTCAATTTGCCTCCTACATGTTCCTTATCTTGTTGGCCCTGTCATGGTCTCCTGCTGTTTCATAAGGTTAGAAAAATACATGCTTGTGCCTGCGGTAAAAGTACATGGTTAAACAGAGAAACTTTGGAGGTGTATTTGTGAAGATGTAGAAAGACAGGATGGCTGGTTTAGCTGTTAGTTCTTGTGTGAAGGTGTGTGGGTACTGTAAGTGGGCTTTACACTGGCTCAGGTAGTTGAGAATGGTTGCATTCTGTAGCTATTCTCAATTAAATTTTATCCTTTTTGCTGACTGGAAATAGTTACTACAGTAAAGTGCCAAGATTTGTTTATGGTACTATATTTCTCTTTAACAGCTAGTAGAGAAGTCCTTCCATAGTATTAACAGAAAAAAAGTGGAAAAAAGGCAGCAATATAATTTCAACATTGTTGCAAGTATGTCATTACCGATTTTGGAGAGATTTCAGCTAGGATTATATTAGTCTCTCTGTCTTACTTTGCCCAGCAGCACCTTGGATTAATTATGGGGAGGGAAATTGCAATTTTGCCACGCTAGAATAAATCACTAAATGTTTAGATCGGTAGACCACCAGAGCAGAGATAAAAGTGGAGAATTAAAATCTGAGTGTTTGGTGGACATCCGTTAGTGATGCATCTTTCTTTAGTTCTGAGAAGGCCTATTCAGGAGTGGAAACTCAGTCTTGAATAACAAGGAAGAAAAATCCTTGAACTAAAGGTGTGAATCGTTTGGTGTGTTCACAAGCCCACAGTACAGAGCAGTGGCAGTTTGTAAGCAGACATTGCAGGGTAAGTGTTTACAGTAGAGCTGAGGATTTCCTCCTATTTGAAGACCTGAAAAGTAGCGATGAGAGTTGCTGTGTGTGCATGACTGACTTTTACTGAGCAGACTGCTTTTTTTTTGTGTATCAATATTGCAGCTGAGTAGGGGAGATGTGCATAGGGATTTCTGTACTATATTGCCCTGTGTATTCAGAATGGGTGTGTTGCCAGGAGTCTGGAGAGGGAAGAGGAGGAGGAGGACCATTGGGATCATTAACCAGAGAATATGTTGGCTTTCTGATAGATGTTTTGAGGGATGGATCATTGCTCTGGTGGTTCCATCTGCTACACTGAATGTCCCATTTTTTTTTTCCTTTCTTTCACCATGAGTGCTGCTGATTCGTTTGCAGAAGACAGTGTGACAAATAGGTAAGCATGTAGAAGGAGGAACAGGTGTACTTGCTCTCAGACTTGTGTTGGATGTTGAGTCTTCCAGGTGAAGCTGCTGGCACCTTTCAGAAGAATGAGAGCATCTGTTCTGGCCAGTTGTCCCACTCCTCCCTTTTCATCCTTCATGGCACGTACCCTGTCCCTGTGTATGAACACAGTGCAACCAGATCCCTCAATGTATTCCTCTGAACCTCCTGCATTAATTCATATAGGAATCTCATATTAGACAAATGTTGGTTAGCGGAGGCGAATATTAAATATTTGGTGACAAACTCTGAAACACTACAGAGGAGTGATGTCCATTAGGGTGCTGCTGTACTGCATACTTTGCATAATGTAAATATGAGTGAATGCTGAGGTGGTGATGAGGTTTGTTTTCTCTGAGATGAGTCGGGATGTGGTAGGGTCAGGCCACCAGAGTAATGTCTGGGAGTGACTGGGAACATGTAGAGGGAAAACAGGCTGTGAAGAAACGGAACAAGCGGGCAAGCAGATTTTCAAGGACTAAGGGACAGTAGAATTGAAGGGAGAAGGTAGAATTGGAGTTTAAAAGTGTGTGAGGAAGAAGAGTGGAGAAAGTTGTGGGGTGTTTTTTTGAGGGGGGAGGGGAAGTCAAATGTTGCTAAAGGACTAAAAAATCAAGTGGGTTGACTAAAGGAGTTGCTACAGAAGAAATTAGTTGTGTGACTAAGGAAGAAGTTACTATAAACCTTGCATAAAGATAAGATCTAGCAAGGATGGCTGGGGACCTAGGAAGACAATATTTGGCGAGAATTTTAAGAAACTTTAATGATGTTTGTAATATTTCCCATGTGGGTGAAGAAATCTGTTTTCAGAATGAGTCTCTTGGGTCTCTTTGCAGGCAAGGGGAAACACAAAGCTCTGTCAGGGCTCCTGGGTGCCTTGCTGTGTGTCAAAGCTTCCTGGGGAAGCCCTGGTACTGGGGAACCTGGGTTTGGGGGCAGAAGGAGCTGTATGGCTGAGACTTCGTCCTGTGTCCTTTCCTATTGTCATGGACTTCAGGGCTCCTAGAGGAATGCACCTGAAGCTTTCGGACTGCTTAAAAAAGGGATTATTTTTTAGCTGGCCCAGAGCAGTTGTCCAATGGCCTTGTTTTGAGAAGTGGGACAGCATGGGTTTGGGGTCAGTATTTTTGAGATGCTAACCCTGGTCTTCAGACTTTCCTCTGGTTGTTCAGTCATATTTTAAACTGCCGTTACTGATCAGGTTATTCCCTGGGGGGAGATGACTTTTGCCACCTGTGTATAGTTCTTTGCTTTGCAGTTATTTTACGTTTTCAGTAAAAATATTGCTTGTGCATTTGGCCAGAGGGCACCTTGTTGTCACTAAACTCTTCCTAACACCCTTGCAACCACACATGAACGAAATCTCCACCGCTAATACTTACTAGTATGCTATACTACAAAGTACTTTACAGCCTTTCTGTCATATATGTTTCAAATTATTCTACTTCAGCCAAACAAATTGTCCAAGCTTAATTTCTGAGAATTCATTGTCAAAATTGCTGAACCAGTTTAATTCTAAAGCACATATTTATACTGAGCTGCACAAATCACACCACCAAGTGAGATTACAAATGAGAGAGAATTTTAATCAGAAATGAGATTAAATTTGAAAACGTAGAGTGTTAGTGATTGCTGCTGAGGCTCAGACAGAGTGTAAAGCCATAGATTTTTCTTAGCAGGGCTCAGAATAGCTCACTTAAGGAAGCCGAAGAGCGCGTATGCCCTCGTGCTGACAGTTGGAGAGTGCGGTGGTGGCCTGAAAACAGGGAGGCTGTTATTTGTAGTGGGTTGTTGCAAGGTTGTATTGTGGAATGAAATTAAAGGGAGAGGAAGAAAATAACTGAAGGGGTGTGTCCTAGTGCCCATTGGAGATGGGGGACAGGGAAGAAATGGATTGGTTTGTACTGGTGCTGTCTGACCCACCCATCCCCAGCACCTGGTGAGGGCTGTGGGTTTGTTGTAAGCAGTTGGGCAACCTCTGTGTGTCTGAGCAGAAGGACTTTCAAGCTGAAGTTCGTGGTCAGTAAAATGGCATTTCTCAATGGATTCTAGTTTCTCTGCCAGGCTCCAGCAGTAGAATAACAGTGGTGCTTATTGTTACCAAGGGTCAACTTTAAATGTTGCCCTCACCCAGCCTGATCTGAGATTTGCCTTTTTATAGCATTCATTGTGCCCTTACAGCTGGATGGAGTGTCCTTGTTATTAACTGTTAATAAACAGTTGTAGAAATACTTATTTGTATCCATAGAGCTGTTGCGCTATGCTTCCACGCACCCGGCTGCTCCATGCAAAGGAGCATTGGTCTAAGGCAGGGAGGAGCAGGAGGAGACAGTACTGCGCAGCAAAATGTTGTCTGAATCTGTTTTGCAGTAACAGTGTACACTTGACACTGCTTCACAGTTTCTTGGAAACAGCTGTTGATCATTTCAGCTGTAGGAGGAAATCCAAACCTTGAAAGGGGATGTTTTGTCTTTGGGGAAACTTCTTTTTTTAGTTTAAACATGTTTTTTTGTTGTCTTTCCAAGTCACCTCTTAAACATTTCTAAATAGGAAAGAAGAATTGGTACAAACCTGCTGTCATCGCCACATTCCCTAAGCTTCCTGATGAACTAAAGGAAGCTGCAAAAAAATCCCCTGAGAACTGAGCAGATCCCTACCCCCAGCATTTACAAATATTATGTGCTGGCTTATAATCACTACAGGGAGAAGCAAGACATAGCAGCAGCTTCTTTTATTCTGCTCGAGTCAGGATGTGCTCAGTAATCTCCCAGCCCTGTACTAAATCTGGAAGACCTCTCTTCAAAGTGCAGCCCAGGAACACGGTTACCACCAGTTTGAGTAACACAGCTTACACCAGCCAAAGGTAAACCAATAGTGTTGGCTGTACTCTGAGATGTACACCTCCTGGCCACCATGGGGGGCCTGATTATTTTTTTTTTAATTAAATATCAATGAGAGAATTGCTGATTTAAGTCTTGCGCTTTGACCTATTATTTCTTAGCTCTTAGTACTAACTTCTCTTGTCTCCTCTCTTGCAGCCTGTTTTTGCCTTTCCTCCTAACATTTGTTCATCAGGTAGTTTGTTCTTGCTGATGGGTATTTCTAGAATACTGTGGGGGGTAAATTAGAGGTGGTATCTGGGTTTAAAAGGTCACGACCCTCATCTAAGGGATCTTCAATTAGCACCAAGGTACTGCCACTTCTCTGCAGGTGCAGGTTGCTGTGAGGGTAAAATGGAAAGAGTCAGAGGAGTCTTTATGCCTTGATAGACGATATTTGCATGGAAAGGTAACCCATAGGACAGTTGTCAATTGGGATCAATATACAGATGGCATAAACCATAGAAGAGACACTGACCACTTAGCTGGATTCATACAGCAGGCTTGATAAATGCTGGGCAGCTAAATAGCCCTGCAGTATGCAGAGACGGCGAATAATGCCATCTCGGGAAAGCCTCCTACGTTGTTTAAATCTTGGCACTCAAGGTGGTGCTGCTGCTTCTGAATTATCTGTAAATCTGCCTGGAGATACATTGGGTAAAATTATTTGTCCTGGGAGTGGTGTGCAACATGCTAGGATGTGGAAATAATATCTTCATTCCTTTTCACATCTGTATTGGATATCTTGGGAAGTATATGGTGTAGCTGTTAACAGTGCTGGATTTGTTGCCGCAGACTGAATTTTGTGTTGATTTGTTCTGGTTGTGTTTAAAGAATTGGATGACTGGAGTGCAGCAGCCAGGTCCTCAGCAGGCCTGACTGCTTCATGCACGAGTGAAGCCTGTGGTGGTGTGCTTCATAGCTTAAGAAAAGCTCAGACCCGTGACACAAGACAAGATGCTCAACCCTTATTTTCCATATAGGATAGCACAGGACTTCTTCAATGTTTCTTCATTTGCAAGTATTGGGTAAGCTGGTATTCATGTTTGGGGGTTTTTAAACAAAAAAAAACAGCCACCAAACAAACAAAAATCCACACCCAAAAAACCCACAAAACTTTGACATGCAAATACCTGATTAACTAATTTCATATTCCAATTTTATTTAGTAGGATGCTGATTAGCCAGAAACTAGATTGTAGAACTGCTATTGGAGCAAGTATTGCATTTAGTTTTTGAAACACTGGATGAGATTGAGAAAGCCTGTACTGATTTTCAATATAGTAATGGTAAAATCAGCCCAAGGATTACATTGTCACTTCTATCTAATGTAGAATTATTAAAGCATATAAGGAGAGGAGTGGAACTGAAGGCCAATGCATCATGCAATAGACTTTGTGTCAGGCTGCTGAGAGAATGATGCTCATGGAGGCTAGGGCAAAAGTGTTCCTTCACAAGCAAACAAATTAGACAAAGTGGCAGAAAACTGTGCAAACACGAGACAGAGGCCTTCAATTAAGGAGGAGGAATGGCTCTTCTGAGGAGATAAGGAAGCTGGTGGTCATAGCATAGTGTAAGCCAAGGGAAGGAAGGGCTGTGTTGATGAGATGAAAAACTTGGAGGTGTGGAGAAATCCCTAAGCATCCCAGAGGGACCCATTAGACAGTAAACACCGCATGTGGTCTTGCATTGGGATGGTTGTGAGAAGCGGAGGATGAATAATATTTGGGGTATTAAGTTGCTTGATAGTATGCCCTAAAATGTAGTGGTTGCTACAGTGTGCCACACATAAAATAGGCTCTGCTGTACTGTGTATATTTCTGTAGGCCTAAAGAGGTGGCATTGTCTGCGTGTAACAAGAAAATGAAAATGTCAAGGAAAATATGAAGTGCTATTGCTTCTTAGGAAAATTATTAGCTTTGCATTGACTGCAAGGAGAGTTCCTTGCCTGCATGAGCATGGATCTGCTCCTTGGTTATATGTGCTGTTGCGGTGACTTCTAGAAGCTATCGTGTAGAAAGGTACAAATTAGTCTGTAACCTAAATCTGAGCTTTTACACCAGGAGTGAACCTGACTTCTAATTGTGTAGTGCCAGTACAAATTGGATGGGTTGGAAATAGCTAGCCTGCAAGTGGGTTAACCAAGCCATTAAAAGCATGGCTTTCTGTTGTGCTGCTAGCACCCTGTGAAGGACACTTATTCAATTATTTCTGTTTCCTCCACTGTCCCTGGGAGCATAGATAATAAAAGGAGACAACGACTGAAGAGTAAGACGGTAATTTCGTGGCATTACAAGGACTCTTACTCTGTTCAATTCTTTCCTTCTTTCCCCTCAATATTTTGTTTCACATCTACTTTTATTTCAAGTCATTGCTATAGCTCCTTGTATAGGACACCACTGAGACGAGGTGACCAGTGTGAGTTAAGTGTGGCAATCAGCATGTAGCGAACTGCGTAAAGGGATGAAAAGCTTTGGCTGTGGATGCCAAGTTTACAAAAAGTCTTTACAAGAATAAAATGACACTTGTATCTCAAGAGCTTTATAAAGTATTGAAGAAATTATTGTCCTTACTCCATGCATCAGGGAGCTGCTGGTAGCAGAGACAACAGCAGTCTGACAGCTGTAAGAGGGGAGGTTGCGTGTCACCGGTCCAACTCAGTACTGTAGCCAGGAAACCAAATATGGGAGGGCTTGTTTGAAGACCCCAGAGGAACTCTGTTACAATTTTAGACTGTAAAATGGAATGCCTTAAAAGAAATGGTGCCAAGCAGATCCTGTTGAGATTTTAAACTTGTAGCTCCACTAAGGCTAGCCATTGAAAAATTAGACCATTTGACTGAGCAGCTAATGTGAGGGCAGCCAGCTTGGTGTGTTAGTCACCACCAGCATCCTATGGAGGGATGTGCTTTTGTGATGGAAGATTCTCACTCACTTCTGCCAGCTAGGAACAGCTTATTCTGGAGGAAGAAGAGATGGACCCTAGGCTTTCATTATGTGTAGAGCTGTTTTTCTCTGGTTGGCAGCCAGCAACTGGCTGTGCTACTATCCTGTTCCTCAGCTGAGGTTCTGCAGACAGATAAAACAGCAATGATGGAGAAAGAAGTGGCAGCTACACTAGAACATGTCCCTCAGATTCACATTTGTTTAGTGAACCAGAAGATCCTGCAGAGTCTTCTGGGGAT
>Ga0181612_136303_pt1 | contig 16683 bp, 9 predicted proteins | sample HoacroProtozoa21_FD_119630 | JGI IMG/M metagenome (GOLD analysis project Ga0181612, IMG submission 119630) | Hoatzin crop microbial communities from Cojedes, Venezuel. Combined Assembly of Gp0051906, Gp0051904, Gp0051908
AAGGTATTTGCCTGGCTCTACCAGATACTTTTCAAATAATAGCATTTAAGACAAGGAAAAGCATAGTTGAGAATTGTAAAAGAGAAGTATTTTCAGATATGATATGAAACTACAGAAAGTTGAGCCTGAAAATAAAGAAAAGCTCTCAGACACAGCTAAGAAGAAGTTCTGCTGCTTACAAATACTCATAACAAGGTAATAACAGGCAGTTGAAAGCATCAGGTCAGTGCTGGACCTCTAGCAAGCAATGGAATGCAGTGCAGTTTTGTAATCTGTTCTGAATCTCTAACATCCCTGGCACAACAGGTAAGTTTGTAAGCAGAAAAGTCCTTGCAAGAGGACAGGCAAATCTCCTGTGAACCAGCTCATAACCAGTTTCAGAACTGGAAACCAGTCTGGTTCCAGGCCCTCTCTTACCCATCTTCTCCTGCACCTAGGTCCTTGTGACCAAGTGAGCTTGGTCCCCAAGTGCGTCCCTTTTTCTTCTGGCTTCTCTTCTCTTCTTCCTCTCCTTCCTCCCTTGGAAGGACTGAGCTTCGTCCCCACGTTTTACTGCTTTCAGCAGGAGTCACTTGACAAGTGGGAAGAACAGTGGAAAATGGGAAAGAAAACAACAGATACACAAATTAAAAAGTTGGTTCCACAGCAACATAAAGAATAAAACACAGGCCAGAACAGCAACATTAATGAAAACGTCCACTCAGGCTTCTTTCCCATAATTTTTACCATTTATCAGCACAGATCTAAAAACCAGATCCCTTCAAAATTAGTATAGATAGGCTTTACAGCTTTATTTCATCACTGGTTTCTCTTTTAGAACAACCAGTTTGATACCAGACACACAAGTGTCATGACATCCAATACAAACACCACACGTTAATTAACATCCCTCTCATACTTCTAATACATGCTTGTCTGCATGGCTTGTCTGCCTAATTCTGTTTTATTATGGGAACACTATTTTCCAAGCACCCTTGTTTTTCTTTCCTTCCATCAGTAACTTAATCCACTTCAATAATGTTTCACAGATTTATTCTGCAGATAAGTATTTTTAAATATTAACCTGTGCACCTAAGGAATGTATTTTCTATACAATCAAACAGCACTATTTCAAGAACTTGGGTAACGTTTGGACTCCAAAGAAGGTGATTCTCCTGCCCATCACCAACACAGTCCATTTTTCTTCTCTAAAGGCATACATGCAGGGCACAAGGCAAACATTTTAGGAACATTTTTTTTTTAAACAGTCCTGTCCTAGATATGGAATCTTGGCATCTTACCACGCTGACAGACTGCACATTTCCCAAATTCAATACTACATTGAGCTCCTTACACTGTATGGCTCTGAGTCTGGGAATAATGGTAGGACTTGCAGGAGGGCTGGAGCAGCTACTGATCAAGCTTTTCCTTTTATCCATCGTTGGAGAAGCCTGCACAGTGAATTTATGCTGAAAATCTGTTTGCCAAAAGAAAAAAATGAAAACAAAAGCACACAGACTCAGTTTAAATAATTTTTTTTTTAATATAAGAATAAAGAAATAGGTTATGGTAACTTTCAAAGACCGCAATTTACAGGATCTATGTAGAAGTGAAGTTTTGCAGCTAATTGCTATCCCCCATTGTACATGCAGTTAATTCAGAACAAAGATGTGTGCTCGCACTTGCGAAGATATATCATCGTAGTATATGTGTGAGACACATAAACACACAGATCCCCATGTGTCGACTGACATTTATGCCAAAGTATATTCCTGCAAAAATTCCTTTCACCTTATCTCTAGTTTGTTACGCTAACCAAACCCACTACCAATGGGTGTTTACAGACCTAAAAAAAGGCACAGCTAACATGTGAACAGCCAGTGTCTCTCAGAAAACAAAGAATAAGCCATCATCCTTGAGGTAGCGATGAGCCCTAGGTGATTTACAAACACCACACTTTTGTTCTTTTACAAATATGAATCTTCATAAGAATCCACGGCAGAAATTCTAAGGATTCAATATTTATGAAAATCACCATCTTCATTCTTAAGAATGACTTCCCTGACACCTCACCAATATTTAACGTTTCTTCCAGAAGGGTGGTAATAGAGGTCACTTGTGAACTAGTGATATAGTGCTGTAGTCTCACAGCTATCAATGTATTTTTGATAATGTTTAGGTTCCTGCACCAAGAAATCCAGTAGATTATGGTTTCTGCTGCAGCATTATGTAAAATATTCCCAGAGTAAGAACCTATACCATTTTTTATGTACATGCTTTATTAAACTCATCATTTTGAATATTAACATGTTAAACTGCATCACCAACGTTTTTACCATGAACCGTATACAACCAGTGACTAACAAACATGTAACATCTCAAATTTCCGTCTGACCTTCATACTTGGAACTTTGGGGAATGCTAGCCACAAAAGCATTCAGTTTAGTTTCTTGATCCTAAAGAGGCATGTTTTTCCCAAAGTACATCCAATACTTCCTAATGTGTAAATATCAATAGAGAGGAGCTACCAAAGCTGCAGGTTCACCTGTTCCTCCCATTTCACCTGAGCGCCTACCTAACATGTCACTAACCTGAAGGCAGGCTGATATGATTTCCATCTTTTAACTTGAGCCGGTTCCTTTTGAACTTCCCCATGCGTTTCTTCACCCGAGGCTTCTCCTGACACAGCTGGTGGATGATGATGTTGAGCTCCCTTTCCAGGATGTCAATCTCACGTTCTGCCAGCTCCTGTTCCCGCCTTCGCAGCAGCTCCTCATGGTTCTTCTGTTCAACAGCAGCACGAGTCAGCTCTTCTTCCCATGTGCGTAGCTCCTGCAGAGAGATCAGGAAGTAGAAAAGAAAAGCTACCTTGTGACCTGTGGCTTAAGATTAACATTACCTGCTCTGAGGGTACCGCATCAATGACTTGTCCTCACAGCAATGCTAGCACCACTGTTTAAAGGCTCAGCTGAAAGCCAAAAACCTTAAACCATCCTGAAGAACTTCCATGCTTGCCATTCAAGACGCTTCATATCAGTATTAAAATTTGGACATTGGCAATTGTGAGGCCATACCTGGAACCCTCTGACCAGTTCTGGGCTCCCCAGTACAAGAGAGGCATGGACACACCGGAGAGAGTCCAACAAAGGGCTACAAAGATCATTAAGGGACTGGAGCATCTCTTCTATGAGGAAGGGCTGAGAGAGATGGGTCTGTTTATCCTAGCAAACAAAAGGCTTGGGTGAGGGGAAGGGGGACCTTCTCAATGCATATAAAACCTGAAGGAAGGGTGCAAAGAAGATAGAGCCAGGCTCTTTTCAGCGGTGCCCAGTGACAGGACAAGAGGCAATGGGCACACACTGAAACACAGCAGATTCTCTCTGAACACTTTTTCACTGTGAGCATGACAGAGCACTGGCACAGGTTGCCCAGAGAGGTTGTCGAGTCTCCCTCCTTAGAGATAATCAAAAGCTGTCTGGACATGGTCCTGGGCAACTGGCTCTAGGTGGTCCTGCTTGAGCAAGGGGGCTGGACCACATGACCTCAAGAGGTCCCCTCCAGCCTCAGCCATTCTGTGATTCTGGGAAAAGGCACTGAAGCCTGAATTCATCGTCATGAGAAAAGATGCTGAATATCTGAGGTGAACATGTTTACAAGAGCCACTGGAGAGTACCATGCATATGGAAACCCATTTTGCAAGATTTGTTCATAACACTGAAAAGAATTAATCCGTGCTTTCCTGTTCAGTAAGTACCAATGTTAACTTCAGTATTGACTTAAACTGTTTAAAAATAACCTTGCCATCTCATGCATCATAAAATAGCACAAAACACAGCTCTAACATAAAAATCAATGAAGACAACATCATGAGGAGGTCATTCCCATCAGTTTCCACCAAGCATGGTATGCTTATTTATGCCTAAGGAGCAAAAGCAAACTTTTCATTCTTTCCTTTGTTGACAAAATGAATCAACTGAAATTGTCCTTGAGATCTCAAAATCTCTTCTTGCTGCACTCCTCTGCTCTCACCAGAAGGACAAAAAGAATTCAGCACTCAGAATAATTATCTCCAGCTAGCCAATTCCACTGCAGAAGGTAAAAACTGAAGAAATCAAGTTAAACTTCATCTTATCAGATAGATTTTAGTTTAGATTTTACCTTTTTTTTAATACCATCACCACAGAGGTTTGGTACATTTTACTCATGAGCTGAACAAGACATAAAATTCTCCCATTGCTACAGAGGACTACAGTACTCAAAACCTGAGGGCAGTCTAGCTACTACTTTGTCTGATGAAGTTTCTGGTTTTCAAAAACTGTTCCAACACAGCTATGCCAAGGGACAACATGGTGCAGCACGGAAATGTCTATTAGCCATTTTATTTTTCCTCAAAGCTCCTATAATATGCAAATAGAAATGTTTTAAATATTGTTGTGGGACTTATCTGCCCTGCCCCAAGGTCTCTCTTTCTTTCTCTCTGCCTCCTAAACCCAAGTTCTGAGCCCAAATCAAACTGGCTGGTTATTATGAATCTAGTTTCAGGCAAGACTGGTTCCACTGCAGGATTTCATACCAACTGTAAAGACAGTCTCTGTAAGGCCCTTAACATAGATGCGGTAAGCTGTGCTTTCTGCAAGTATGCTTGAAGAAATCGTCAGCTTTTTCATTTAACTCCTACTCTTTGAGGCTGGTGGTCACAGTTCTTTTTATTCCTGCTAGCATTTTAGTTCCCTGCTATTTACCCAGGAGGACTTGCGATTATAACAGTTATCGGACCATTCCCCTGACCAGCACTCGTGTTTATTATAGGCTATGCACTTTGGCTGTGCTCAAAACCTGGAAAACACAACCTGACAGAACCAAAGCTGCAATGTTTGCTAGAGTATGTATGCTGAAACTACCCCTCCTACTATTATTGTTAGCAACTATCATTGGGCTGCTCTGTTAAGATGCTAACAGTGAAACAGTTATCAGATGCATTAAATAATGAAGACAACTCATCATAGCAGTTTGCACAGTGTATAATGGAAGCTCACTACAATATTAGAAAGAGTAGCAGCTCACGAGGCAGATATTTTGCTCATGATTCTGCCCTTGTGTACATCATAACCTGCCATTGATTTCGAGGGCTTATTACAAGTTCCAGTAAAGTACATACAAAATTAACTCTGGGATGCACTAAACAGTGATCTCTGTTTGAATTATGAAATGGGAAATGATAATCTAGAGAGCACAAGCATGGAGTGTTTTTCTCTACTCACCTTTTCTTTGGCTCTGAGCTGATCAAACATCTCTTGGATCTCTTGTTTCCAGTCTTCCTGCAGGGAGTGGAAGGAATCTTTGGGCATTTCAAAGAAACCAGACTCTTCTATGGCAGTGAGATGGTCTAGAATACTGGCAAAGGAAGGTCGTGAGTGTGGGTCAGGGTTCCAACAATCTAGAACAGGACAAAGACAAGTGACTGTTATGCATCTTTTAGACTGGAGGTTTGAGAAGATGAGTGGCACTTTACTGATCCCCAGTGGCTAAGAGTGGCATGCACACTATCTGTGTTACCCCATCTTTTCCATTTCCCCCTTGCATTGACTATTGTCTGATCATAAGTCAAGTATGGAATTCATGCTTTCATGCTTATACAACATCCCACATCACTTCAGATCCTGAACTACCCGGTCTCTAGGTTCTACTGCAATAATATGCCAAGTAAAATAGAGTTTACTAATTTTACAGAAAGTTACATTTTCAAGCATATATTAAAAAATCATAAATAATTTCTTAAATATTTTGCTTTAAGTTGTATGTGCTCACAGAGTGGAGATACTATGCAAGACTCTTGTAAACAGTTATTTTATCACACTTACACCACAGAATTAACAGCCATACTGCACAAGGATATCTGTCAGAGGTCCTTCTAATGCCAAACTGTAATGCTGAGCTGAGTCATTATGAATCTCCTCCACAGAACTGAAAATCTCTCCTTCAAAGCAGACTGGGCATAACTTGAGTGGAAACAGGAGATTAAATAATGCCACCAAATAGTGCATTTGGAGTTTTCTCATTGTTTAGAGTTCTTTTTTTATTTAAGATAAATTTGTTTGATCAGGATTTTTTCTCTTGCTTTTAAGAGAAACCACAGATAAAAAAGCTTTTTCATTTACAATCTAGTGCACTGAGTTACTCAATTACAGAGCTCTAAAAAAGCAGAATTTAAGATACCCATCTTAGTACATGAGGCAACTCAACTAGCAATAGCAAAACAAGGTACTCCTTTTACAGAGATGGGAATTGCACACTGGAAATAGAAAATGGTATGAAGTAACATCTCAAGCTACAAAATCATTAAGAACATGCTTTAAAAAAGACACTAAGTCAAAATGTTTGACTTAACACTTTTGAATAGGAAATTCTTATTCATTCAGTCCTCCTTCTTGCCTCACCCTTATTTCTACTCCTGCAGAAAACATTACTTTCTCATTCTATACTGTCCCATACTGGCACTTACACAGGTTCTTGTTCAGCCAGTATCCTTATTCTCTTTAGTACTGCTAGATTCCTGCATGCCAATATTTGAAAAGAACCAAACAGAAAAAACTTCGCATTCAAGTATATTTCTAGGGAATACAGCTTTTGTGCATGAGTGGAAGAAAGTAACACACGGGTCTCAAGATGCTCATACTATCATTGCTCTAAATGGTCACTGGATTTCAGACACACATTACTACAGCACAAGGCAAGACTTATAAAAATGTTCTAAAGTTTCCTAGACCTTACAATTGGAAAAAAAAGAAGCATTCTGAAAAAAAAAATTGGTGATGCCCTAAAAGACATTCATTCATCAGTTCTATGGATTGAAATACACACAGGGGCAGATGTAATTAAAAATAAATAATACTTCACAAAATCTGTGCAACTGCTGAGGCTTGGTTTTGCAGGTCTTCTTTGATTTTAGTGTTACTGTGATTTTGCATTTGGGAGTTTTGGTTTCAAAACTGCTGGTATAAAAATACTGGTATTTCAGCATGTGATCAGATTCCAGGAGGCATAAGCTGGAACACATTTGTGTTTATGGATTTCAGATTGCATCTCTTATCAAAATAAAGAACTGAGGATGTTAAAGAGTGCTCTGAAGGTCCCCTGCTGCTGACCAATTAGTAGCAACGGGTGATACAGCTGGACTGTCAGTGCCATAACCCCTGCCTCTTTAGCCCAGGTTTTAAGCACGGCAAAGCAAACATGACCCAAAGTAAAACAAAATGCTGCAGCCAGCCAAATGCATGAATGAGTGAACAGGATAACTATGCAGGTGGCCCGTGGCTTTTCTTTTCCCAGGCTTAGATCTGCCATTATTTGCACTAATGAGGGCAGTTGTAACATACAAGTCTTTTCTGTGAAGAGGGAAAGCTCAGCATTATTGTCTCAGCGAAGACCACCAGGGCGGTAATTCAAAACTAAAAGCAGCGTCAGGGGAACAAGAGTTCACCCGAGACAGGAAACAGCCTGCTTGAAAAACAGCTTTGGTGAAGGGGCAGAAAGTAATTGTTTTCTTGTTCCCTTCTTCCCCCTGCGCACGGAGAAGCCAAGCGTTCCAATGCCGTGTGGGTGCTCACCCCTGCGCCACCGGGTTCAAGTGCAGGCCATATCTCTCTACCTGACTTTCCCGATAGAGGGCATTATGTTTAAGCCCAGCAGCAGATACCTCACTTATATTTAAGAAATCCAGGGTCCTTGTTTTAGGGAGCCACGTCAAAATAAACTGCCCTGCCACAACACTGAGCTGGTCATTCCATCCATTAACTCTTTCGAATGCAGCTTCTTGCTTTACATTGCTTTCAAGCTACTATGCCTGTGACCCTGCTGCTATTTATTATCCAGTAGGATATTTCATTTCCAGCACAACACTACATGAAATTTTCTACTTTAACTCAACTGAAGCCCATAACCTACAGAAAAGACCAGTGAAATGCAAAAGCATGCTAAAAGCAGAGAAATTCATCAGAAACATTTTCTTGCATGAACCAAATTCCTTTCTTGGGGCTAAAAACACCACTTGAGGCCACAGAATATCAGTTCTATGTTCAGACCCATTCTGTGCTCGCTAAGACTATAAAAACATGTCTGATTTCTCTTTACCTCAGTTTTTCTTTCTGTCAGTTAGGTATAAAAATGTTTGTTACATACAAACACCTGGAAATCCTTGGGAATAGGGGCACTGAAAAAAACACTAAAGGTACTACTGTGAGAGAGGGAGGGAAGGAAGGAGGGAGGGAGGAACAACTGAAGCTTGGGAGATATGTAAGCAGTTGCAATAGCTGTCAAAGCAGGTCACACAGGCACAGCCTAAAAGCTACCTGACAGAATCCTTTTTAATAACTACCACAGCTCTGATGACAAACTCCTATATTTCTTTCATCCACATGTAGCCCACCTTGGGTATGAACTATCTCCACACAGAAAGTAGAAAATCACATCATTCTGACTGGAATTTTGGGTTGTTTTCAAATGTCAAAGGCGCATTTCAACCCTCTCCCTGAAATGTCAGCAGGATAAAGTTTCATTTCAAATCAGTCTGACACTGCCTAGCAAGATGTTCAAGCTATGAATTTCAAAACAAGTTAAAGACTTCAAACTAGACCAAAATACGTGACGTTTTGGTGTTGGTGAGTCTTCACTACTAGAAAACAATAAGCTAGATGATAACAGCACTGGCCCCCATTTTCCTATAAAGCCATTTGATAAAAAATGGCAGGGAAATATCTTTCAGATAGTACCCTTCTAACAGAGAAACTGTCACAGCACACTAACAGCCAAGCCTATCTCCCACAATAACTTGCATCATTAAATAAAGCCATTTGAGATACCTGTGCTCTTAGGTGTCAAAACCAACGCAAGGAGGCAACACTCAACAGCACTCTAGAAACAGCACAAACAATACTCACCCCACAGCTGACTTACCTTCCATGAGTTTGGCAAAAGGCTCTGGACATGTGGAAGGGATGGGAAGGGCAAGTTTATTCATGGCAACACCGTATGCTACTGCAAGACCATCAATTCCTCGAAATGGTACTTCTCCTGTTAGGAGTTCCCAAAGCAGCACACCGTAACTACCAGAAAGGAAACAGAAAAGAGAATAAGTGTTTGACTAACACATTCTTTGTTAAGCAACAAGAAAGTACCTGAACCTATCAGGGTGAGTCTGGTACACTGAAGAAACTGCAATTTTCTGGACAAGCTCATCATGGCTGCCAAGCCAGTGACATGCCTTATTTTATCTGCTATTTTTCAGTAAGAATGAAATAAGATGCCATTTTTGCCTTTTAGGCAAAAACAATTTTCTCTCTGGAAACTGGGAATAATCTGAAAAACATTAACATAAATCTTCTAACTAATTCAGAAAATTTCAAACAACAGCCCAGTGAAACTCTGAAAAATGTGAAGGAGATTGTTTGGTGGGTTGTGATTTTTAAAAATAAGTAAAAAACACTTCTTTAGAATTCTTAAGATGTTCTATGAAATATTAACTACAAAGTTACGGACATAGTTGTAGGACTGTTCTCCTCCCAGGTATAGGACAAACAATATATCCTCAGAATATTCTCTTTGCTTCTAGGAAGCCCAAGCCAGAGATGGCTTCTTCATACTTAGTGACCTGAGAGTTTTTTTATCCATTGATCTGTCTCGTTCTCCTCTGAACCCATTCACCATCCGCTATGCTCTGTGGTAGTGAGTTCCACAAATTTAATGCCAAAAAATACTTCCATGTGTTTGTTTTGAGCTTCTCACTTGGTAATTTAATTTGCTTCCCTGTAGTTCTTTCAATACCAGGAAGAGCGAACATATGTTCCCTATTAGCTCCTTCCATGCCATCCCCGATTTCACAGGCTTCCACTACATCCTGACTAAATCATCTTCTTTCCAGCCCCCAAAATCCCAATCTAGCTAAATCCAAATCTAGTTACTCTCCTAAATAGAAGCCATTTCATATCTTTCATTGATCTTGACATCTCTCGTGCCATCTCATTCCATTTAAACCTTTTATGTTGGAATGACCAAAATCACATAAAGTTTTAAAGATTCAGGGAGACACACACTATTTCCTCTTTTCTTCTTTATTTCTTTCCTATTGAATTTTCATTTGCCATTTGCCTTTCTGACTCCTTACAAAATGAGCTAGGTTACCCACAGTAACTCGAATATCTTTTTACTGAATCATAGTAGTAAAATTTAGAGCCCATCATTGTACATGTGAAATTCTCCCATGGGTACTACTTTGAGTTTATGACTATTTCATCTATTTTATCACTTAGTATAGTAAAATTTTTCCTCAACTCTCTGCAGTAGATTAATTTTTCTTATCCTGAATAACTTGGTATCATCAACAAATACTACCTAACCATTTATTGCTTTTTTACATCACTTATGATCAAGTTGAACACAGAATTCCCCACCAATAAAACTGACCTATTCCTTCAGTAATTAAGAATTGACTAAGTGATGGGAAACAGACTTGCTCTCTTTTCCCACATCAATTTACTTTCTTTAAAAGCTTTTGATAAAAGATTTTATTGCAAGTTTTTATAAATCTAAATCTGGTATGAGCAATCTTAACACTTGTCCACATACTCAGTAACTCCTTGAAGAATTTTAATTTTTTTCACAAGAGATGACTTCCTTCTACAAAAGCCAACTCTTCCCCAGACAAGCTCATATGTCCACCAGCTTCCCGTTCGTTAGTACTGTTTCTACCATTTAGCAGAATTGAAACTCAGACTTGCTGATCCTCAGGAAGCTCTTTTAAGACCTGTCATCATGTTCGCTGCCTTCCATTTCTCTGGCATTAAGGCAGCTTTAAGCAACACATTATACAGCACAGCTATTAACTGAACTGGTTCTCTCGTGTTCCTTTAGAAATCTTGGATGTTACTGTAAATCCCAGCAATTTGTTACCGTTCATTTTATCCGTCAGTTTTAACACCTCTGTGGATAGTAACTCAGTATGAGATTTCCTCCAGCTCGGTCCCCTTAAAGAGAAATTTTCAGCTTAAAAAGCCTCTCTTTGCTCCATTCTAGCAGATGCAAGTCACTCCTAATTTTTTTCTGCTATAGCCTCATCTTCTTTGCACTCTTACATCTGGGTCACTCCTGCGCTGTCTGTACTCCTGCAGGGTTCTCATCTGTGCTGCATTTAAAAGCCATTTATTTGTTTCTGTTTTGTCATCAAAACCCTTTTAATCTTCTTGAGTGTTATAAGTTCAACTCTCCAGCACTGAAGTCCATGCCTAATTTTCCTCATTTGGATGCAGGTTTAACTTTTTGAAGGATGTCTTCCAGTATTCTCTTCTACATTATCTTCTTCTTTCATTTAAAGTCTTTCCTATGCATCCACTCTGAGCTTTAACATAGAGTCCTTAAAAGATATCCATGTTGCACATTGCCCTTTTGTTGTTTTTACACAAAATTCCTCAATGTTGTCATTAATCTCCTTGAGATGAAACACTACTGTAATGGACTAATTGTTCTTAATTTCTCTTGCAAAGACATTGCATCTAAGTATCCATATGTTATATTGTACAATTGTGAAGGCCTCCTAAGCACACCTGAAGATGAAATGAAAAACTGCTTCTCTTCCTAGATGCTCCCTGAATAGCTGCTCCTTGAAACAGTAATTTCTGAGGCTAAAAGATTAATCTCTTCTTGTTTCGAAGCAACAATTGCCCTATCCATTTGGGACTAATCAAAATTTTCATTATCACAACTTGTATTCTTGCAATCTCGCCTCCAACCTACCAAGTTGTTAACATCAATTGTAACTGCTGCCACGTTAGTTGGACAGTCTTAACACCACTTTTCCTATTTAGATAGGGAATTTCAGTCACTAGAGATTCCACCTTTGCTGCTAACACAGCTAGTTTACTTTGTATAAGTAAAAAAATGATACTTTGCTTAATAATCTGCTACATTTTTTCCCTATGTAATTCATATTCTGGATATTATAATGATTATAATTGTAATTGATTATTTCTTTCCATCAAGTTTCTCGATTTCTTAACTTATCAATAGCCTCATTTGAAAAAATAAACAGGACTTCAAGGGTTTTTCTTGGCCTCCTAGGATTCTTAAGACACTCTCAGAAAATTAATACTGGACTGAATATATATATTTGTTCTGTCTAAATCTGATTGATCATTCATGTTACTCTTCAGTTTGGATGCAAGTGTTGGTATCAAAAGGTAGGAAAAACTACCAAAGAGTCATGTTATTACTTTACCACCAGTGCTGGACAAAGCATATATTAGATTCTCCTCTTAATGGAATGGTTAGGAAAGCACTATTGATGTGCTCAAAGCACTTCTTCTGCAGGGTAGTTTTTGAAAGACAAAGGAATGGACAGATTGGTGTTTCTTCTAACGTGACACTAGAAGTATATATTGCAGGAAAGGTCACTTTGTTTCTGACAAAACAATGTGACCTCTTCCTCACGTACTTACAGTTCACTGCTGAGAGTACCAATTCCACAGAACTAGGGGAGCAATGCTTTGTGGCATCTGAACAACAGTCATCCCAAGTGATTAAACAGCAAGAGAGGTGCTGAACAGAGTGTTTTCCATTAACACTCAAGAAGGGGATTGGGAATTACACAGGAAAAAGACAGAGTCAGAAGAGATTTATACAAAAAAAGGCACATGAAGAAAGAATCAAGGGCCTCTCCTCATTCTCCAAAGAGAGGAAGAAAAACTGGTCAAGCTCATTTTTATTTTTCCAGCACCCAGTAGTAATTTTTGGACTTTAATTATGAAATCAACCATGTGATACAACCCATGCATCCAAGTCAACTGACACTTGTATGAATAATTAACCATCTCCTAATGATCCAGTAATCCTTTAAGCCATTTAATATCAGGTTCAATCCTACATACTGGATTTTCAGGGAGAGGGAGACTGGAGAACTGCATGATTTCACATGCGATTTTGCCACCTCCCTTGTAAGTCTGTGAAGTTAGAAAAAGATAGGAATTTCTTCTCACTGCTATGTTCAGTGGCATTTGCACCATAGGTTCCTCTTCTTCACCTCCCTAGGTTCAGTACATCCCATGAGAAAGGAACTATCAGTCCAACAAGGAGATCCCAGCAACAACAGAAACTTGATTATTACTTTTGTTAAGAAAAAAAATTCATTACATTTTAATGGCTATTAACAGTTATCATTGTGCATGGACTGGCAGTTACAGAGATGACATATCCTGCTTATTCCACACAACAGTCAGTTGTGTACACTTCTCCCATGTGAGCTTCTACCAGTATTGCTAGTTGACACTTATCTGCCAGGTACTGAAGTCTTGCCAGTGCTTCATTTCACACAGAAGTTGAGGGAAGCCTGCAAGCAGTCAGCTGTGGATGGAATTGCTTGCCAATACTTGGTTCAGATGAAATATTCTAATGACAAGTTCCTACACCCACCACGGAATGCCCAAAACATCTTGATCTGATAATCAGATGGTTTTAGGTAGTTCTAATATTCCATTCCTAAATGAAAACTAAAATCCTCATTATTTCACTGGTCTCTAGATACATCTTAAAAGCATCTAAATTGAGGAACACCGGGAACTCAGATGAAGGTTGTACAGTGGCTTTATCTTCCGCATACCAATCATATTGACAACATGATTGTCTTTTAAGCAGCACAAGTCAAAAATGAAGTGCACAGCAAACAAGAAATACATTTAAGCAGAGAAAATGAGAGAAATGTGAATTATATGCCTACTAACATTAGTTTGCTGTACAGTATCAGATAAGCTGCAATATCTGTGCTTCAATTTCACCCCTGTAAATCCAAAGCAAATGCATAACTCTCCTCTCAAACACATGAATAGATTTACAGGAACTGACATATTTAAATAAAATCATGGCTTTTGTCCTCTGTGCAATATAAGCACAAGGTTTCTGCTGTATATCTAAAGCCTGTGGGTGCAACAGAGCAAAATTCATAGCAATAAATTTTCACTAGCAAGATGTACTAAGTACTGTTGTTATCAACAAGCTTTAAAGTGTCCCAGACCCTGGTGATAGACACCAGTGGTGTGGGAGCATTCCTCAGCCTTTTAAGTTCTTTGCCAACCCTCCTTTAGAGTGGGACAAAAAAACAGTTTGAATTTTTTAAATGGAGCTTGAGACATGCTTTGAAAGGAATTGTATGAAGCAGTTCTTTATGATGAGAGAAGACCGACTCAGGAAATTTCAGTCCTGGCAAGCATCTTCTCCAACATCTTCTTCACCTGTTTGTGCAGCAAGAACTCTAGCAGAATAAGACTCTTGTTAAAAGGCTGGGCAACAATGCAGCCAGCAGTATTATTCTAACAAGCTTTACAGAAAAGGTGTTGAAATAAAAGGGTTTGTGAACGTTAGGGACAGACAGAGCCCATTTTGTTGATGCTGCACAGACTAACTGGAAGGTTATCAGGCAAAATCTCCCTTTACCCCAGTAATTAATGAAGAGGTTGAGGTTTACAAGAGGAGGGCCAAGCCTAATAGGATAAAAAAGTTCATCCTGTTAAGAATCTCAAGTTGCACCCTTGGGTGGGGACAGGATTTACTACCCATGTCCATGATTGCTTTTGTAAAATCCAGTGCTTACAGTCATTGACACACCAGTAGTGACTGCACCGGCAAGTATTTGTGCTCTGCATACATGCCTCAAAACACCATGTTCTTTTCATCTTACTTAACTGTCACTCAAGGTTTTAGCCACCAGAGATAGCTTATTCAGAGACAATATAACAGCTCTCTTAACGGTGATGACCCTCTGTTTAAGCAAGACCACTGAAAGCAACTCAACCTGTTTTCAAGGGAAGGCTGGTAACTATAAAAAGTGAAAGTGATGAAGGAATCTTAAAAATAGAAATACAGTATTCTGAAAAACTAACAAATAATTGAAGTGATTTACAGCCCTTAAGTCAATGACCAAACTGATATTTTGCACAGGTATAAAGGCACTTGAGCTGCCTTCATCAAAATCAACTGACCTGTTCTCATCTTGTTTAAAATGAGGTCATACTGGTACAGAACATCTACAGATCTGTTCACAGCATGCCTGGATTACAGTCACAGGGAAATTGTTTCCCCCTTCCCTTCTCCCTCTCCTCCAGGTCACCATTAAAGGCCATTCCTGGCACTGTTTCAGAGAAGAGCAAATTGATGTTAGAGCTTGACAAGCTGTGTACAAACCAGTACTGTCAACACATGCACAGAAAAAGTGCACGGCTTTGAGGTTTAAATTTCTGCCAGATTTCACTCAGAATAAAAGCCTGGTTCTTGCTCAGTTCATCTCAGATTAACTACAGAAGCTACCACATTTAATTATAGAGTCAGGATTTTATCCACATCATTAGTGTGCAAAATACAAATTCATAGACTTATCACAAGGCAATACATTTTCTATTCAGTAAAACTGGATAAGTAAAATGATAATCCCCACACCAAGTCTCTGCCATAACAGCCAGACAATTCTGCCAGCTGGGATGTTTCTTTATCCTGACAGATCTCACAGCATGCACACGCTTGTGTGGGAGCATTACTGGCCAGTGACAGACTCTTACTGCTGTAAAGACCAAGTCACTCTGACCTTTCAATACCTCTCTCCCCACAGGAAAAACAAAATTCCGTCTACTTCATCTGTTTCAGATGTTCAATACTGGTTCCATGTCACCCTGCATCCAGACAAGTCATTGTCCTAGAGCTATTCACTGAATTCTGCATTTACCAATGCACTTAACAGGCATATTCAAACACAATTTCTGGAAGTCTATGAGCAATCCTTATACTCCTCCCCACCAAAGTAGCTCCTATTCTCAAAAATCTCAGTGCATGAATGGAAAAGACAATACATATATCCAAATTACTACTTAGGTATTACATTCTCAGATGGACTTAGAGAAGAGATTTATTATCTTGTGTGAAGGACCAGAAGGGTGGAAATAATTAATGAGATTATTATGCAAGTGAAAAACACTGCATTCGGGCTGAAACCGCAGAGGGAATTCAATCATGTACAGTGTGTTTGTGTACATATACATCAGCGACAGGTAACTACCAAAATGTAAAACAATCTTACTGTTGGTAAACCAATAAAAAAGTAGTAATTTTAAGTACTTCACAGATTGTTTTATGGCCTTTGATTATGTCAGCTAATAGCCAAATAAGAACAAAAAGTTTATTTTAGATAAACCAGAGGGAACTGGGATTATGAATCCTAGGATAATATGAATGTAAATTTATAGAACAACAAAAATTTAGAGGCATGCAGGAGCTGGTCTACCACTTTCTATGGCACAAAAAATGTTTACAATTAATACAAAGTAGTCTGAGAGTATGATAGATGGAAAGCTGGTGGAAAAAGTTTTCTTAAGACCTGAATTTTAATATTTGGTTCACCATTACTCATTCTTCAACATAAAAGAGGTTTTCTGGCAGGTCTAGTTACTCTTTAGTATCCAGTCAATGCCAAATCAATACCTCCACACATCGCTGCCTTTGGAGAACATGGAGGAGCGGATGACCTCAGGAGCCATCCAGGCATATGTCCCAGCTGCACTCATTTTGGTAGTTTTATGCCATTCCCTGGCCAAGCCGAAATCCGTGATCTTCAATATCTTGTTGCTCAGATCTCCATTTTCCACCTTTTCGAGTATCAGTACTGGAGAAAAGGGGGGG
>Ga0181612_161004_pt1 | contig 16683 bp, 11 predicted proteins | sample HoacroProtozoa21_FD_119630 | JGI IMG/M metagenome (GOLD analysis project Ga0181612, IMG submission 119630) | Hoatzin crop microbial communities from Cojedes, Venezuel. Combined Assembly of Gp0051906, Gp0051904, Gp0051908
AGCCGGCCCGGCGGGGCTGTGCGGGCGCGGGGGGCGCCGGGCCCCGGGGCGGTCTCTGCGGTCGGCCCGAGGCCCCATCGCGGGTCCGAGCCCTGCGGGTGGCGAGTTGGCGTGCGGGTGCTGGGCAGCCGGGCGCCTGCCTGGTTTTGTGGTGTTCCTGCGGCTGAATGGAAGGGGGCTCAATTTTGTTGTTGTTGGTTTTTAGCTTCTTTAGTGTCTGCTAAAGTTAGCGTTGAGCAGAGGTTGCTAAAGCGTTGAAGAGCTTTGTACATCTGACGAGAACTGCCGTCCCCGTCAGCTCATGAGCTCTCAGTAGTTTCCACTTTTGTAAATGCCATCTTTGTTCTTGTTCCTCCAATCCTCTTCTTTCAGGCTGCAATTTCTAATATAAACCCCAGGAAAATACAAAGCCCTGTGAAAGATTTCTGATCTTCATCTGGTATGAAGAAACGTAACAGGACATCACAGTATAGATCGGTAGATTAGAGATGGGCTCAGGGCAGACCAGGAACGAGACTTCTAATGTGCCATAGTCTCAGGGGTTCTTAAAGGGAGCATTTCGTTTATCTGAATGTCCCCTCTGTTGCTCACTCTTGCCTTGACCCTCTCCAAGCTCTTCCACTGTCACTTGAAGGAAATGAACTGGGAACACGCTGCTGTTCAGGGTCCAGTGGTCCTTTGGGAACAGATGTAAGGAGCCCTTGAGTCCTCCAAGGGAAAGGTTGCTGCTCTCTCTGCTCCCTTTACACTGATGTGCGCAGGGTTGGGCTGAGAGAGGCTTGACTTTACTACAGTTATTAGCCTCCCCGGTGTTGGGAAGGGCAAATCCATAGTAAAACAATCCAGAAACGTAGAGGTAGTGTGAGTTCAGAGACTCCTCGATTAGCAGCAAGTAATTAGAAAACTGCTGCACATGGGTTTAGCCCCACTTTGAATGTCCAGGTACTGAGTCTGACTTCCAGAGATGCATAGCATTTGCAACTAATAGAAATAAAAAACATTAAAAATGCGTCTTCTGAAGTTCACTTTCTGCTTATTGGGCGGAAAGGGGAGAATAGAGAAGTTTCCCTTCCCACTCCTACTCTTAAACTGGATAAACTTGAGAGAAGTCCTCCGTGGATTCACGAAGCACAGTTCAGGATCCATTTCAGAAATTTCAGCCCAATTCCCTCCGCTCTTGGGGGAATACTTGCAATTTAAACTGTCAGCAGAACTGAGCTTCACGGTTTGCATCCCAACCCTAGTTCTGGTCAGGGGACTGCAATGGCAGCACCCAGTTAAAGAAGATAACACAACAGGAGAAAATATTGCATTATCAGGGCACCGGCTCTGGGACTGTGACCCAGCCACATCTGTCTGCGTGCTGCCTCCCGTGGGGTGTCACTGCCAGGCAGAGCAGCTGTGAGTAAAACGTGCACCCGCTGCCCTTGCTGCACCAGGCTATCCTGTTCTGCCGGGTCCTTCGCTGTTGTACAGAAATCCAGCCCGGTCCTGGGGGTGTGGACCTTGTGAGGGCGGTATTTTATCAACTGTTGCTGAGTTGATAGCGTAGCTTAGGCTAGCGGCAGGTATGGAAAAAACCTTGTGCAAGCACTGGAGCAGCAGGTAATATACATGGTGCCTTTCTTCTGAAGATTGTAAAACTGTTTCGGAGATGCTAATTCCTTCTCTCAACACATTTGTGAGACAGAAGAAACCAGATACTAGAAAGGCAAATGCCCAGTGCCTTGAAGATCAAGTCAGGATCTAGCAGGTTCTTTGATCAGGAACAGGTTTCTCTTCCTCCTCTGGGGCAAAGATATGGTAACAACCCACCCGCTTCGAAGTCACAAGGAAGCAGTGACTTTCAGCTACGCCGCGAGGAGTGGCACCTTGGTGGATGCACTCACCCCTTCCTTTTTCCTCCAGTTGTCTCCCACCAAACTTTAGTTCATCTTTTGTCTGTGTCTCCCTGCTTCTCCCCAGACTGCTTTCAGGGAGGAGTGCTCTCCTCCAAGAGCTGGTGTTAAACCCTCAGTTGTTTCTATCACTTTTCTGGCCTGTCAAATTAGTTCAAGAATCACAAAAGATTGATCCTGCTTCTGGTTTGGGTTTTTTTTTTTTTTCTAACAAAAAGGACAATAAAGCCTCCTCCTGGGCACAGTAAGGGCATTTAGCTAGCTTGTGTCAAGGGCCGGCCATTGTCACCTTAGCCAGGATGTCTGCCTCTGTTCACCAGACCACAGCCCCATCCACCTTGTCAGGACTTTCAAGTGATTTCCAGCTCCCTCAACCGCTTTCTCCTTTTCCTCGGTTCCTAGCCAGTCTTTGTGGTGTCTGTGCACTGAAACATCTAACAGTTTCATTCCAGATTTCCATCAGAGGTCCTGCCAGCCATCTGTCTGAGTCAGCAGATACCACATGAAGGCTTACTGTGATTAGGGAGTGAAATGGGAGCAGACCTTACATGTGTAACTCAGCAGTTTTTCAGTGTGTCTCTGAAGGGGATTTCGCTCATCCCTGTTTCCTTAATAGCTTCCTCATTTCAAAGCTGGGTTTAGGTCATTGCTTTTCCTTAACTAGGACACTCACAGAAGCACTTTTTTTGGTTTTTTGGTGGTCTGTGGGGTTTTTTTTAAGGCCAAATTTCTGGCCTGGAAAAGAGCAATTTCCATTAGCTTGTTTAATGGAGACTGATTTGACCTTCCACTCTGGGCCAGAAAGCTAGGCAGAAGTTGCTGAAGTTCTTGGTTTGTGTTTATCCTTATCTGCTTTCTTGGGTTGTGGAAGAAGGACAACAAGGTGTTCTCGGGGCACTGTTTGGCTAAGGGCGCTTCTTCTCTAGGGAAGCAGTTGGATGGTAATACAGAACGATTCTTTCAAAATACTAGAGAAGAGCCCAAAACACCCGAGGAATAACCAAATCGGAAAGCCTATTGCAGGTCTCTTAATGTTCCCAGTGCAGCTTCAGCTGTTTTAGTGAGGTCTGGGAGCATGCTCAGCAAGGAGAACAGATTCGAGTGGCTTCAGCAAGTCTGTTCAGTGGGACACAAAACAGAGTGCTCTGGGGAAAAACCTGTATGAGTGTGGATGTGTATGCTGGGCAACTCCCTTAGACTTATCGTTATTCTCTTTCTGCTACAGTGCAGGTCCTGGTGGATGGAGCCCCAGTCCGGATCCAGCTGTGGGACACTGCTGGGCAGGTAAGCTCTATCAAAGCGGCTGTCAGCTCTGGTGCTGTGGAACAGGAACTGTTTGCAGGCTTTTGAGGAAGGCGGTGTTTAACTGGGAAGGGGCGAAAGGCACTAGTCCAGCATTAGCCGTTTGCTGGTGTGGCAGTCATAGACGGGTGAATGACAGACTCCTTCAGCTCCAGAACCTGTGCCTGAACTGTGGCACGGCCACAGAGTCAGCACCATGCCCTGCCTCTGAGGGTGATGCTGTCCTAGTTACTGTGTGAAAAATCCACTGCAGTGTCATGCTGTTAGGAGATCAGTCCAGTGAAGACTTTTTTTTTTTCTTCTCCCCCCTCCATTTTCTACAGGAGGACTTTGACTGTTTGCGCTCACTTTGTTACCCTGACACCGACGTCTTCCTTGTCTGCTTCAGCGTGGTAAACCCAAGCTCCTTCCAAAACATTACGGAGAAATGGATTCCTGAGATACGAACTCACAATCCCCGGGCGCCGGTGCTGCTGGTGGGGACGCAGGCAGACTTGCGGGACGATGTCAACGTCCTCATCAGCCTGGATCGCTACCATGTGAAGCCTGTGCCCCGGCCTCAGGCAGAAGGTCTAGCTGACAAAATCCGGGCTGAAGCCTACCTGGAATGCTCAGCACTGACCCAGAAGAACCTCAAAGAAGTTTTCGACATGGCCATTGTCAGCGGTGTTGAGCACAAAGCACGTCAGGAAAAGAAGATGACTGCCAAAGGCATCAAAACTCTCTCCAAGTGCCGCTGGAAGAAGTTCTTCTGCTTTGTCTGAAGCTGCTTTGAGAGGGCGGAAAAAGAAATACCCGATGCCAATATTGGCTCTGCACCTTCTTGGAGTGACTGCTCCTATGGCCCCAGTGAGGAGGGCATGATAAGCTGCTGGGCTTGGAAACCTGGCTCTTGCTGGGTTACAGTATCAGATGCCTAGGAGACATGAACTGGATTTCCATTGTGCCAGGGTGTGGAATGGTCCAGGCGGCTATAAGTACCTGCCGGACACGTCCGTGGTGTCCCAGACTAGTGAGAGCCTTTGGTACACCAAGACTCAGTACCCCAGAACAGGCAGGTTCCTTGCATTGTTCAAAATGACCAGTTTTCTGTCTGAAGCTAGCACACTTCTGGAGTCCTGACGCACCATAATAAAAGTGAGGGACTTTTGAAGTCTGCCTATGTTTTGGCTGATTTACAGGCTTGGCAGAGAGTAGGGCAGGGGCAGTTACAGGCGACTGCAGTGTGGTCAGACATGGGCTGCTGAGTTTGCAACATGAGGCTTGGGTTCCCTCTCTGATTCTGCTTGCTGAAATAGGTAGAAATCACTTGACTGTGAAAAAGCAGCGCTTTTTCTTAAGGGCCCTGTATTGTGAGTACCCTTGAGCAGGTTTTTCCGAAATAAGGGCCATTAGCAGGCTGAAGAGAAAAGGCACTGGGAGCTACTCTTTAAGCAAAATGTTCTCTGAAGAGGACTCCGCACTCCGGTGGGTGCCAGTGCTATAGCCCTATCTTAAGAGGTAGTCGTGAACTTGGGGACCAGTTTTGAAAGGCGTTTTGTGTGTGTGATGTTTCAAGAGAAAGAACAGGTGAGGAATAGTGTTGAATGGCTGTGTCTGTCTAGAAGAGACCAAACTGCATCAGCAAAGGGTTTGTAATGCTACCAAGGGGTGAAATGTAGATGGAGAACCATGCAAGTAATGAAAGGAGAAGAGAGAAGGAAGGGAAGGAAGGGAATAAAAAGAAAAAAACAGATGGAAGGAAGGAAAAAAGGGAGAGGGAGAAAGAAAGAAGAACGAACATTGTTAAAGTTGTGATTCTACTTAGTTGAGATACTGATATTCAGGGAATCTTCCAGGGATCTGGAAAATTTGCTAGTGATCTCAATTTCAAAGTAATATTGTCCATACATTAAGACCTGAAACAAAAGGAGGGGGTTGTAGGGAGAGTGAGTTTCTCTTGGTCAGTAAAATCATCAGTTTCAGATCTACATGGGAGAACAGAATTTACCTTGTACTGTTCTTCCTGAGGCTGCAGAACAGGAACGGAGGGCTCGGGGCTTCTTTCTGTTGTGCTTCCCTTTCTTAAAAGTCACTGCTTAATCTGCCGAAATCAAAAGCAAAGGAAACCCGTGAAGTTCGTGCCAGAGAAAAACATTCACTATGTTTGCTTCATTGCCCTCTTATGTGTTTCTCAGGGGATTAATCTCCCAGTGAGTCTACTCACATTTTAGTACAGAATTTGCATCAATTTCTAAAACTTCTTTCACAGAGACATTTCGTTCTGGTTTATGTAGCAGAGAGTACGACAGGTCTGTCAGGCAATGCTCTCAATACTCAGGGGGTTCTCTGCTTTTGGCCATGGCCCATCCCTTTGAGGACGCTCTGGAGTAATGTGACAGAAGGGGATGTGGCTGTGGGTTGTTTGCCCTGCACCAAAAGCAAGCACACCTGAGCTAGTGGGGCCCTAAAAAAACAAATGCGAGTAACGCAGTATGGCTCCGGATCCAAACAAATGCCTGCAGACATCTCTCACAACCATCTCTCTTTGTGGCGCAGCTCACGTAGTCCCTGGGATGTGAGACAAGCCTGCTGTCTCCCTGGGCGGTAGCACGGTGTGGGAGAGGTGGGCAGCTCTGCTTGCCAGGGGAAGTGGCCCACAGCCTCGGAGCTGCCTGCAGGGTAAGGCTTAGAGACCTGCAAAGGATGGCGTGGCAAAGTGAGCTGAACTTGGAGAGGACTCCCCCAGCTGAAGGGCCATCGGGGTCCAGCGGGGAGTCCTCAGAGGTGGCGAGTATGAAGGCTGTAGCCAGGAGTGACTTGTCCTTCACGCCTCTAGGCAGGACACCACTTCTAGAACAAAGCTCTCACTCAGCTAGGCATCCCTGCATGTGTTTCCTACCTGTACAGGCACCTTTGCTGTATCACTAGCTCACTTTATCTGTTGGGTCTTGATGCATTTCTGTAGCCTGTGAGACCAAGGGCTGTGGAGTTAAGGAACGCGCCATATCCCTGTGGGGCAAACCCACAGGTGGAAAGAACACAAGCCTCCCCTCCTGCTAGGGAGAGCAAAGGTAGTCCTGTAGTAGCTTGGTATGAAGCAGAGATTATTTCTTTCTGGAAAAGAAACTGTACTGAGAGCTGTTTTCTTCCTCTGTGAATGTGTCTTAATATTTGTTCAAATAAATTTTTTTAATGACTGCAATTTGTGTTTGTACTTTTGTCAGTGCAAAGTAAGCTGGGCTTAAAAATGGAGGAGGCGTTATTCCACCTTACTGACAGCAGCATAAGAGAGAAATTGCCCCAGTTCTCCCCCATGTCCTAACCCCCATGAGCAATGGTAAAAATCCCCTCATAGCTGAAACTTTCCAGGATCCTGCTGTTGCTTGAGTTAATTTTCTTTCCCTCAGCAGCCGCTCAGGGTGGAGGCTGCCAAGGGAGATAGAGTAGCAAACATCCAAGGCTTTTGGTGCCTCTCCCCAGAATCCACCATCCGGGGACCAGTCAAGAGGCCCTCCTGGCACTTTGAGACAAGCCTGGGTAGGACTTGCATTTGGAGCCTTGATAACAGCGTGCTGCTCTGTCATTAGGCTGGTGAGTAATTTAGCCACCAGCCTTACTGAACTTAACTTGGTAGTTAAACACTACTCAAGTGCTGAAAAAATTTGTCTGTGCCACATAGGACATGAAGGCTCCATCCAAGATGGCTCACAGGATCCCTCCTTCAGCCTTGCTGCCGGCATCATGGGGAGGTCAGGGCTCCTGTCTGTCCACATCTGGGGCCCCACAGCTGCTCCAAAGGCAGAGGGCTGGGAATTGAGGCTGCTGGGGGAGCTCGGCCGAAAGCAAAGAGAGAAAATGGACAAAAACCGCGGTGTAGCACAGGTAATGAGCAAATATGATTCGGATATTAGAAGGGAATAGGAAATTGCTGCTGATAAAACATGGTTTGGGAACTTGTTTCGCCTTTTTTTTTTTTTTACAAAGTCTGAGACCACACTGTCCTCCCGCAGTCTGCTGTTTGCTAGATGTAAAGCAACCTGTGGGATTACTTGGAGCCGGCTCCCAGCTTTGCAGCTTCCTGGCATTAAAGTTTACAGAAGAACCTGTGAATGGAAATAGCAGGAAAGTGTGAATTGACTTTACAGGAGGTGAGTCATTCCACTGAGCCATATCCTGTCATGTGCACAATAAGCACCCTAAAACTCCCTGAAACCAGGGAACAAAGCTGAGCTCCTGGGGTTGAGGGTGAAGCTGTCTCATTAAATGGAGTGTCCTACCGAAGTCACCTGAGGTGTCTTGAAAGCTTTGCTCTAGTCCTCCCCATGGCGCAGTACCGGACCTGTGCTATTCCCTGGCCCTGGTAGAGTTTGGGCTTGTTTCTGCGTTGCACTGCTGCTTGACCAACCTGTATTTTCAGGTGATGCTGAGAGCACAGGAGAGTCCCTGGGAAACTGTTGCTAACACAAACCGCCACACCAGGCTGGATGAAGCTGGCCAAGCCCATTACCAGGCTAGCACAATTCCACCCGAGTGTCACTTACTTTAATGCCAGAAAGGATCCTTATGATTAGTTGACCTGACTTGTTCCATAGCGCAAAGCTCAGCATCAAATGCTAAAAAAAACCAGTGTGCCTATAGTGCTGTCTTTCTTGCTTGGGTCTTTGACTTGGATCCCGGTCAACAGACTCCTGCACAGTCCTGCATCCAGCAGAGTAACTCGTCAGGGCTTTCCCACCAGCATAAGCAACACTGTAATACTTCAGTACAGGTATACACCACGTCCTGTGATTCTGCATGAAGCCGGTACGCTCGCTGCTGCTCTCAGCTGCCATCTCCAAAGGAGCTGAGCTCAGTTGTCGGCAACAGTAGGAGCATGGTGTGGGAAGGACTCTTTTGTTTCCTTTCTCTGCAGGTAGCACACCCTAAATGGGCTTAGCTGTGCCAAGAAGGTTCCCAGCTGGCAACACTTCCCTGAGCTTCCACTGAACCCTGACTGGGAATTAATCCGCAGAAGAATACCAAGTTTCGTCTGACTCAACACAGCCTCCTTCCAGCACCAGAAGGGCAAGCCTGAAAGGAAAGGTCCCTTCAAGAGATCTTTGTGCTCTGTGGGTTACGGCCTATTTACTTTGCAGGGACAGGCTGAATTATCACCAGGTCAGGAGCTGACATGAGCCCAGCAGCAGGGGCCCGGCTGTGCTTGAACCCTGCTGAAAGGCAATGGCACCCTCCCCCTTTTCCTGAGAACAGTATGATGGCCTTAACAACCTTATTGCCTCGTCACATTCTTAACACCCCCCAATGTAATTCTCGGGTGCTAACTGGTTTTTTTCCTTCAGATTTCTTGAAGTTTAATACTATTTGTCAGTTAGGCAACCATTTCCAGCTGGGTTTGACTTTTCCCAGCTGTATTTTCAGCTAAGTAGCCCGCTTCAACTTTGCTCCTGACACCTTCCAGCCTCTGGTTTGGGCTAGATTGGTCCCCTCCTGTGGTCCTCGCTGTGGCCTGGCAAAGAGCGGCATGGGACCACCTGAGGAGCGGGAGTGAGCAGAGGCACAGCTCCACCAGGCACCGGCCCCACAAGAATCGTTTGTCCTCTCGCAGCCTGTGCTTCAGTCAGGCTGCTGCTCTTCCAGCCCTGCCGAGGATACTCTGTGCCGGGAGGCTGTCCTTGGCCCGCTTGGTCTGCTTAAACCTCTTGGCTGTCCTGTACATCGTTGGCTCTCTTGGAGCCATCTAAATCACCCTGTAGTGCGACTGGGAGATAAAGCGTTTATACAAAAAAACACACTCAAATTTTACAGTGTGGCTCCAAGACTGCCCGCCCTGTACTGGAGGATGCTGGTCAAGACCCAGCTCCCAGTCTGCCTCTGCTCCCAGAAAAGGAATCAAAGAGCTGTCCCAGCTGGCACCTGGGCCTCCTGGAAGCTGCTTACTCATGGCTCTGCAGAGTCCAGCCCTGGGCTCTCCGTTCCCACCATATAAATACAGCATTGTACTTGCAAAGACCTATTGCACAAGAGAGCAGGGTATGTTTCAACGTATCCCTGAGACAGGTTCCCTCCACTGCAGCCCCACGTGATCCCAGTTCCCAGGGTGACACCGTGCCCTTTCCAGCTCCCGGACTGAGCCGCTCGGCATCCAAACTTGCTGGACTTGTTCTGGAAGAGCAGGAGGAGATGTGGGTCCCATCCTCCCCCTCCATCCCCTCACCCCCAGCGCTGCCCCGGGGCCAGTGTTGTGAACTGAAATACTCTGGTTTCTGCTGCTACGGAGGAACATCAGGTGCGGGGAAATCTGGCTCAGGGACAAGTTTCACCACAAGTCACTGAGCCAGGCTTTTCTTTCCCATGAGATAATCTTGGGCGGGGCAGACAATCTCTTAAAATTAAAATACAATGAAAATACACGGGCTTCCCAGGGTTTAGGGTGAATTTCTCTTTCCTTGTTTTCTCAGAGAGCAAGCCAGGTGCTGCTGAACCCTTCCCCAGGCTCGCGGCGCAGCGGGCAGTGCTGCAACAACAGCGGCCGCTCGGCCTCGGAGCCAGGCCTGGCTTTCTGTCTGGGGGATGGTGCCCACCCGCGGGACCTGGCTCCGCTGGCCGTGAGGGTGGGAGAGCTCGGCCTCCGGCGAGGCCCCTCCTCAGCCCCATGGAGGAGGATGGGTGGGAGGGCGCGGCTCAGCAAGCCAAGCACAGGCAGCAAAGCCCCCTTCCCACGGCACGACGGCGTCTGCACTGCTGTCCTTGTGCTGGTGGGACGGTGACACAGGGACGGCGCTGGTGACTTCCAAGCAGCCACGCACATGCGTGCTTGTGAAGCCATCACCGCTGTTAAACTCCCAGGGGGCTCAGGGCGCTCAGGTCACAGGCCTGCCCTTCCTCCAGCTGGCCCTAAGTGTCTCGTCCTGCCACTGAGCTTAACCCTCTGCTTCTCCCGGGGAACACTTGGTCACGTAGCTCGGTGGCGACAGGGATGCGGGGAGAAGCTGGGGTGTCCTAGCTGGCATCTCACTGGTGGCCAGCATGGACCCTGCAGACTGGGGTGCCTGCTCATCCGAAGGGGAAAGTTGGCATCGCGTGCTGCAGCAGGGCCCATCATGGGAGGATGCAGTTCTCCCGGCGGAGGCTGCATCCCTGCAGGGTAGACAGAGAGAGGCTGGGAAAATGCTGCCCGAGCTGCGTGAAAATGGGTTGTGGGCAGCATGGCAGAGCCCTGGCTGCTGTCCTGCGGCCAGCCCGTCGCTGGGCCGCCTGCCCGGGGAGCAGCGTGTGCCTGGGGACGGCTGGTGCCCACTGCTGCCGGAGCCGCTGGGACGGCTGGGACGGCTCTCTGCAGCGCAGCAGGCCGGGAGGCAGGAGGAGCACCCGGCTCCGGGCAGAGCTTCAGAAACTGCACATTCATCTTGCCTGCCAGTAAGGCAGAGAGTGCCCGGGGCAGGCTGGTGACGCACGGCACACCTGAGATCATTTTCATGGGAATAGACCCGTGAGAGACAGCGAGAGGAAGAGTCAGGGAAACTCTCCCAGCACTTCAGTCGGTGTCAGCATTCACGGGGCAGATTTCACAAGATAAACAAAAGCCCTTAATAACCGCACTGGAGGGAGGCTTTGAAACCCTGTGAAACCTCTGCCAGGGAAGAAGAGCGGCAGGCTGCTCACGGAGCGCCAACCCCACCAGCCAGCCAGAGACTCGGCGGCTGCAGAGAGAAAAAGGCTTGCAAAAACCAAGCCGTGAAGATCCGAGTGTGGGTTCCCAAGCTGTACTCCCAGCTGTGAATAGCAATACGCGTGGTGCTATATATAGCACAGATGAATATTCACTCCTCTTGCTAAGGGGTTTTAATAACATGGAGCAGATGAAAGATGTCAGCCACCCTGGAATATTATTTAGGCAGGAGCATATAATCTGAAGGGAGGGCAGGAGAGGATACCTAATGTTGTGATATCTTCTATAGGATGATTTGGTTTATTTCTTGCAAGCCAAATATATTTGTAGAGTAACAAGAGTTGTTGGCATCTAACAGTAAAGTCTTACATGTACAAGATGCCTGTCAAAGGATGCTGTGCCTGGAATACAGGGACTCTATGCTAACCAATAAAACACAACCTGGGAGGAACCGGACATCCTGCAGCACCTGGCTGGCTGCCTTACGAGTACCAGTACGAGCAGCATCCTGCCTTTCTGTGCAGTGCGTTTATTCACTATCTCCAAACATCTCTTTTCAGATGATGAAGACACTGCTTTAGGTGCTGGGAGAGAGGACAAGTCTGAAAATAGTCTAGGTCACCAGAAACCTGTAAGTGCTAACCTAGGCTTTAACATCATTTCCATGTGTGGTCTGGGTGAACAACCTTCCCTTTTCCATTTGCAGAAGGGAGGTCCCTCCCCTCCATGGGGTGTGATACACATGCATTAACTGGTATTCACAGGGTGCCATAGCAGAGGAAGGGTCACTGCCAGGAACATCACAGCACTTGTCCGCATGGTTCTCAAGATGGGACAAAAGCCTTGAGATGAGCCCAGACACCAGTCTCCGTTATTGTCTTCTGTGAGTTGCCGGAGAGATCTGGAAAACCAAGCACTGTGATTATAGTTCCAGCTCTGGGGTTCAGACAATTAAGGGAGAAATTCAGCACTCATTTAGAGCAAATGTCTCCAACCTTTAGAGTTGTTGAAGGAAACATGAAACCCCAGGGCCTGGAAAATTAGGAGATGATTAAAAGGAAACCCTATACATATTGCCACTTAAATGGTACATATGCCACCTTGGTGATGTGACACGAGAGGAGGAAGAATGAAATATGGTATCTTCATACAACTGGTTCTAGCAGGTCCCCAGACTAAAATAAAGAGATAAACCCAAAATGCAGAGTGTGGGGCATTCACATCTGGCTCTGCTGCTTCCACCTGGTGCCTGTGGAGCAGGCAGACCTATCTGAGCACAGATACAGCCCGAGTGGATGAGAGGCCACCAAGCAGGAGGTCTGAGAGCCCAGTAGCAGCAGGAACCATTCCTGAACAACACTCAGCATTAGCTTTACTTATGGGTGGAGAAACAGCATCCCACCCTGAGTCTGTGATGTTGAAGGACAGGGTGAGGAGAAAGAGAGGTTCTGACTAGTTTAGGAGAGAAGATCAGTGAGACGAGAGCAGCACATGTTTCCGAAAAGGCCACCTCTCTGGGTAAGCAGTCAACGGCCTGGGCAGGCATGCCTGAGCCCATGCTGAAGTCTGTGCTGCTGGGCTGTCACGGTACCCGACATGGCTGGATGAAGCTAGCTCACCACCACCATGCTCTGATCACGCTTCCTAACTGAGCTGCAGGCAGACTCTCAGGCGCAAAATGGTGCACCTGAAGGGCTCAAGCCCTCCTGCTGCCACTTGCTGTCAGGCACAGGTTGGCCCATTTCCCCCTCCCTCTTCCAGAGGTGAGACCAGAGCAGGGCTGCCGAGCACCCGGGGTGTTCACTGAGAGGGAATGGCATACTCCTGAGTCCAGCCTTCCTCCTGCCTCATCCAGATGAATAGTCAGCCAGTGAAGGGGCGCTTTTGCTTCTGCTAAATATCGGTGCTGACTTCCCTAATGATGCCCTTCCATGTTTTATTGGCACCCGCTGGAAATCTCTGGCCACATCTGCGGTCTAAATAATTACAGGCTCCCAGCAAGCAAGGATGAGGGGGCAGCACGAGCATTTAAATGTTACAAATGGGACTCTACAGCAAGTACTAGTTGCTCTTCCCTGACCTCTTCTATGTGTCAAGGAGCATAAAAGCATAGCGAGAGACCGAGTCCTGCTCTCAACCCTCCATCCTAGAGCATGGCTTTATTGGTAATTAAAAACTACATCTCAGCTTAATTTTCTTCCCACACTTGGCTGTACTCTATCTTACCCCCATCTCAAAGAGGCATGTCAGTCCTTTCATATCCTCACTGGAGTTCACAGCGGTTTGCCAGCGTTAATCAGAAGCAATTACCTCTGCCTCTTTAGGCAGGGATATCAGACCTGAGCCTACAGTGATTCATCGCAAGATCGCTTACCCCTGTGAGGTTCCTCCAGACGTCTCCTTCGCCTGGAGACCTCAACCGTCTTTGGTCATTCCACGCCTGGGAAACTCTCTCGGCAAGGAGCAAGCCCCAGCTACTACCCAGCCATGTGTACTCCACATCCCTGTCTTTTCACCTCACCTGGTGGGACCGATAAGAGGGTTGCGGGCTGGTTCTGGCCAGCAACTGTCTAACCAACATTTTCACATTTTGATAGACTGGCTTTTTCCAATGGATTTTGGGGTGGAACAGTCCTGTTTTGTGACCATTCACTGCAATGCAGCCAGGGCCAATGGACCACAGGCCACTTCTTGGCAGTGGGTCTTGGATGAACCCTGGAGCAACCCAATCACGCTGACCACTCCTCACTTGGACATCTCCAGGATTCCCACCTTCCTGGTGAGAAGAAATGAGTCACACGTCCAGCCCTTGCATCTCTGAAGCCCTAAAAGCCCTGGCTGGAAGGAGATCCCTTTCGAGCTCTCTGCTGGAAGGAGATCCCTTTCGAGATCCCTTGGCTCTGTGGGAAGGGAGATCCCTCAGAGGTGAACAGAGCATGCTGCTTCTTTCAGTTAGGAGAGAAAGGATTCGTGGATTCCTACGGGGAGAAATTTTCTGTCCTATAGAAATCCCAGGGTTCAGTGTGGGTCATAACAAAAATCTACTTTGGAATATTTGCCAAAAATATTCCAAAGTAGTAGAAATATATACCCCAGTAAAGAAATGGAGTTTCAGCAAGCTGTAGCACTTGGAAAGAAAGTGAAACTTATTGACATTATGTACATATGAAGTAGATACTTTGTTACCATTAACAGTATTATTACTTACTAATAAATGTTTTGGTATTAAGCTCAGCCTGCCAGCACAGATTCTGTGTGAGTGTTGGCTGAAGGCATCATCCCCCACTGAAGCCTGTGTCAGCCTCATAGAGATCTCAACTCTGCAAACAAGCACTTGGGTGGCCTGGTCCCACCGTCCTGCATGTACCTCCAATGCCCCAAGCAAGGGCTTGCAGGAGAGCAAAAGGAATCAGGCGGTTTAAAAGGGCACAGACCTCCAGCACCACCTCTCCGGCTGCTCAGGGAGCAGAGCGTTTCACATCACACCTGCCACACTAAGAAATTAGGTTGGAGAAGTACAGGTGATGGGTGCCCACTGGGACAACTCCACAAGGATCGCTCCTTCTCTGTTTCTTCCCTTCCCCTCCAAGCAGCCCACCAACTAGGAGAGGTTTCTACTGTTCTGCAATAATTTTGTCTGTAGATCTGGCTTTGGGGTGCTGCTGTGCAAAGACACTGGATTGGTGTTCTGGGGCCAGGAAGGGAAAAAGAGCAAGAAGGAAAGCAACTGCCTGAAAGTAAACCACGTCTCCATAAAGACATGAAAGTCACCAAAGGGTAATATATTTTTGTGCAGAAGGGCCGGAGCCCTTGAAAGCTCAGAGCTGGAAAATCGTCTGCCTCTCGCAGAGGCTGGGAAGCTTATGGGGGGACTCACCCCACACGTGGGGTGCTGCCCGCAGAGTCCTCCCTCATCAGTGCTGACTGAGCAGGGTACGATTGCTTTACACAAAGCATTTCCCTGCAAAATGAATACCGCCCTGGTTTTAAAGAAGCTGCCTGGTCATAATATGCCTTGCTGACTGCAAAGTTGCACAAGAAGCAGCTGGACTGAAGTCGGTGAGAGCAGCTTGGTGAGCACCCTGAAATGGCAGGGGCTGGCTGGGTGGCAGTTCACCTCCAACAGAGATTTCCAGATCAGGCTGAATGCAGACTTATTTTCAAAAGACGCCAATCTCAACTCAGTGAGGGAAAATGGACACGGGGCAAAAACGCCAATGTCTTCTGGACGCTCCTTCACGACACGCACAGATGTGCTGAACTGTTGGCAGTGAGGGCAAAACAAATGAGCTGTCAATTCCATCTTGGGCACTGCTGGTGACAGGGAAATCTGATAATAGGGATGTACATCCCCGGCTCCTGTTCTTAAAAGGCGGACAATAGCCTCCTTACTGGTAAGAATTACCTCTGTGTGGCGGAGAGGACAGGGACATGAAAAGCAGGCTTGTCTGACAGGGCAAGGCTTTCCATCACAGCAAAACACTGTGGTTCACAACAGGCTGCAGCACTGTTTTGGTGCCCATTGTTCCTTTGCATAAAAGCCTTTGAACCGAAGTTAGTAATTGTGGGAGCTGCACTGTGCACAGCTCCTCAGCTGCTGATATGTTTATCAGCGAGGCATCAATCTGACTTGCTTCTAGGAGCTGTAGATGGCATGGGGTCATGCTTGCGTCAGCTAATAAACTCCTCAGAGCTGGGATGATCTTCTTTTGTGTCTGTGAAGCAGACAGCATCAGTGGATTCCCCATCCCTGATTTAAATAGCTCCCTCGATTCAGCAATGACAACGTATAAGGCTTTAAAGCTTCGGGAATGGAGAGGCATCGCAATGGTGCAGGAGTGCTTCCTGCCATTCTCAGGAGGCTGAAAACAAAAGGGCTTTTAAACTAACAAACAAACTAAAATATATTTTGTCATGAAAACACAAAGGTTCAAAGGTTTGTTTTCCTCTCCTCTGTTTGAACTTTGGCTGAGTACTGCTGGCAAACAAGTGACTTAGAAATAGTCACTGGCCCTGGCAGGGTCCTCTTTGACATCTACCCTTACCTGGGAGGAACAGGGATGCTTGGGCAGCAGGGCAGTCCCTCTGATTTGTCCTAGGGTGAATCAGCAAGTCTCAGCCTCATTAGACACCCTAAGGATTTCTGAAATCTCTCTTATTTTGTGAGATTGGTTGCCAATCCTATGGATCTAGAAGATCCAGTGCTCTACCCATCAGATACATGAATTATTGCAGTTTGGGACGGACTGCAAGGAGAGGCTGAGACATAGCCACTGGCTAGCCTCTGCACTAGGTTCTCAGCCTGCTCATGCTACAGGTAGAAAAGGAACTTTTTAAGCAAAACAATTTTTGACACTAATTAAATGGGTATAAACTGGGCAAAACACAAGACAGGTTGGAAAGTAGAAGATGAGCCTGAAGGTTCTGGGGATGTTTTCAGCTGGAACACTGTGAGGACAAACCCCTCCCCTGGAAGACCAAGCATATCTTGTTTATGAAAACTACTAGATGACAAAGTTGTCTAAAATAGAAGGTAAGTAAGTGCACATGAGTCAGGAGGCCCTTTCCAGCCCTGCGTTCAAAAGCAGTTTCAAAGGACTGCCGTACCTTACAATTACAATCCTGCTGGGGATGGCTCCCGAGCTTTGCCCAGCTCCACAAGACTCATCTCTATGAGAAGTTCGGACCATACTACGTGCAACATGAATTACTCCACTCTAATTGCAGCACAGACAAGCATAGACTTGGTTAGGAGCGGAACACGCTTTGTCTCCATTTTCAGTGGCCAGTTTTAAGAAGCACCCGTGCAGCAGCTCTTCCCTCATAACAGAG
>Ga0181612_147262_pt1 | contig 16682 bp, 8 predicted proteins | sample HoacroProtozoa21_FD_119630 | JGI IMG/M metagenome (GOLD analysis project Ga0181612, IMG submission 119630) | Hoatzin crop microbial communities from Cojedes, Venezuel. Combined Assembly of Gp0051906, Gp0051904, Gp0051908
GACTTTGTGTGATCAGATAGTCATGGATTTCTTCATGTCAGTAAGAGAAAGCACCAGCCAAAATTTTCCTCTAGAAGCAGTCATGTAGCTCAAAGGCCACAATTAATCTCCTAACAACTGGTGATCCAAATGAAGTTACTCTTTCAAGTAACTGGTCCCGTGTTGGTGAAGCAAGCATTTTCCCTGAATGAGATGACTCAGCTCCTTCCAGACAAAAAAATCTGAGCTTTGAAGCTGATCTCTGCCTGCTCCCGACATGCTAGTGTTGTTATGCTGTCTCAAAGGACCCAGGGAGAAGGTAGAGAGAAATCCTAAATAATTCGGCAGTAATGAAACTGTTGTTTTATCATAAGGTTTTCCTTGGTACTCTAGAACAAGCTCCATCTGTCTGACAAGTAGTTGACTACTAGTTTCAGAGTTAGAGGCAGGTTCATATTTATTTTATTAAACTACTTTTAAATATAAAGCAATTTATATTTGCAGTGAGGAGATAGCTGGAGAAGGTGTGTTGCTTATGAGAAACATTTGTCCGAAGTCCCACCCCTGCGGCATGTTAATCACATCTGGATTGAATTCACGTGGACTTTTCTGGGAGTACTGGACCACATCACACTGAAATGGCAACAGCTGGAATGATATTTGATTTTCATCATGTATATTTGAATGGTCTTTCTTACTTTGGCACCAGTATTGATACTCCTTGTCAATCCTTCCAAAAGCAGTTTCTCCTATTGTGATTTCATGGCTTTTTTAGTTGTAAATTCAGCTAGGCCCAATTCTTACTCAGCTTTCATTTGGGAAAAATCTGCCACAGAAATGTCTCTGTGAACTTGCATATGTGAGAACTCGGGGAAAAATGTGAGCCAAAAGACTTGGTTTGCTTGAAGATCAATAGAAAACTGCATCTCTCAGTTGTCCCCTCCTTGTGCTATCACTGGTTTCCCCAAATTGCTAATGTTGAGCTTTTTTTTGCATGTTTGCTGTTTAAACTCTTCCATCCTTCCGTAAATTCCTCCATAGGCTGGGTATCGGGGTGAAACTTCTCTCGTTCAATACCATTTACTATTATACTGCTGCTGACGTTGCTGGCCTTGCATTTCAATAAATACCCTGCACTGGGCAACGTTTACATCCTCTTCTTGGGTGCTGTACTGGCAGATCTTTTCTGGGCATTGCCATCCTATTGAAAGGCTGTCTGACAAGCTGCTGAAGACTGTGTCTTCATGACATCATGTCCCTGAAGTCCTCTAATTTTTTCCTTGGTGGCTACAATTAGGGTACATGACATCTTGTTTTTTCATGTGTGCGGCAAGGACTTGTGGAATAGGTGGCATCTGTCGGGGACAGGAAGGTGTCTGGCGCTCTCTGGGTGCTCTGTTCAGGGTGCCCTGAGATCCTGAGGCATCCTGAGCACCATCACATGGGCATTTCTCAGGAGGGGTCTGAAAGAGAAGCCAAGACGTGGCTACTGTGGGTTAATCACCAGCCATGCATTCATACGTGGTCTGTATGGAAAGAGTATTGATGCTGGAGTACTTTTGTTCTGTGAGTGTATGTGCATGCAAACATGCTCAGTCACTCAGGGACTGCATGGTGCTGCAGCTGGTGTAGGATTATATGTATTATTTGGGCTGTGGCTTTGCCAGTCATACAGTTTATGAGTTAAGTAGAGTTTCCTAGAATGTAACTCAGTAGAAGTCATCAAGAACTATTATAGACAGATTTGGTAAATATGTTGGAACTGGTTTTGCCTGTTCATAAACACAAATGCTTATTTAGAAGTTCTAGTTTTCAGAGTTGAAAGGGGACCATAAAATCCCAGAAAAAAAAAATAATTATAAATAATACATATATAAATAATAATTTTTAAAAAATACACTAAATGGAAGCCTCGGGACTTTCTAGGGCTTCCATTAAGTCTTTTCTATTCACTGGAAAACCTGAAAATTCCCCATAACCTTTGTCATAGAGCTCTCCTTTCAGTGTTAGTAGGATGGGAGAAGAGGAAACTATGAAAAAGTCCCAATTCTTGGGCCGGAGGGTAAGCAATTTGTTTAGAGCAAGCAGGAGAGAAACTTTACTGAGTAGGTTGATTTATAAACTGCTGCTATTTGGAGGTACCGGTAGGACTGGGATGTGTTATCCTATAAATCACAGAGAGATGGATGACTAGGCGGAGGAAGTGGAAGCCGCAGGAGAGATTCTCTTATTAAAAATTTCTGCAGTGTATTGTGTTGTGATCCCAGCTAACCCAATGGACATCATCTTCATGTTGTAGCTAGCATCATGTAATATACGACTAAAAAGTTCTTACAAATCTGCAAAGGACTGTTACTGGCCCATTTCCTCTCTGATTTACAAACATTTGTCCAAGAAAAGGAAGTTAAACTCTTTAAGTGAAGCTCTTTTATCTGTGGTAAAAATATTTTCAGAAGACATGTTTGGGGCAAACGCTGCTCTAAATCTCCCTGGGTTATTTTCTTTCTTGTTTTGTGAGATGACTTTGTTATCTTTGTGAGGTTATTTATCGGTATAATGGTTGTGGTTGGTGTGAGGGAAGGGTCTCATGGTTAGTATTTTATTCTGGCAAAGTTCAGATCAATACGCTGTGCTCTCTTCTTTTTGAATTTAATTTCGTATAGCCTGCTTCTTTTCAAGAGTTGGCAATTTCCTCCACAACCTTTCTGTCTGTAGGTCTTTGAAACGGATGTGAATTTGTCTCTTGCAACTTTTGACTTAATATTAATGTTGCAACTTGGAACAAGAGCTCCAGGAGAGGGCAAGACGAGGTGTCCAGCCTTCATTTGCTGTGCAGCCTTTTTGGCCTGGAAGTCTCAGCACTCGTAAGCTATGTGGACTCGGGCTTGACCCCAGCTTGTCAGGAAAGCTGTAACCTTCCTGCACCTCTTAATTCCCTCAAAGAATACTCGGGAGGAGACACAAGTAGGGAAAGACAGTAAGCAATTTTTGAAGGGAACAAGCATGTGACCTAGTTTTCACTGCCTTTTGGTGAAAAGTGTGTGTCTGACTGCTATTTCTAAGCTCATTGTACTTTTTTCTACGAAATAATGGTCCAAATCCCTTTTCCTGATGCCTGCTTGTACATCTACCTGGTGGAAAACTTTCTGTTAGTAGTGGTTCAGCTGGCAAATTGAAATGTTTCACAGAAAGGTGTATTGGCTCAATTGACATTTTTATTTCAGAAATATTATATTCCATTCATTTATGTAAAAGTTGAAAAGATAACAATTTTATCCAAACAGTCCTTTTAGGTTTTCTGAAAAGCATTCAAGTGAAATATTTATAGATGGTTTTGTTTCATTAAATATTTGGAAGTTTTGACTCTGAAAAGTCATTTAAAAAATTTTTTTTTTTTTTTTTTTTTGTCTTGAATCTAGATGTTGATATCTTGGAATTTATTGCATGATGGAAAATTCTTCTTTCAATTAACTGTGTTTGTAATGAGGAAATTTCCCATCTCTTTTTCATAAGAATAAAGGTAATGCCTCCAGCTAAGTGCCTAAATTCTGCTCTGCAGCTTTCAGGCTGTAAGAAGCATTAATTTTATGTGATATTCTTCTTCACTCCTTGACCTACGATTACACGTAGTCAAACAGCCGTGTTGGTTTGCCCTGGAGTTGAATACATATTAATTCTAGATTAAATGAGTCGTTCTACATGGCGACACGGAAAAGTTTGTATTCCATAGGTGTTGACAATACTGATACACCAAAACGCAGAGCTGTGTAATTACGTGCATTTATCCTGCACCATTAAATAGGTAATTTCTACTCAGTCTGAAACCTGCTAGGTCTCTCAAGAATCCCTGAGTATTCAGAGCAAGAGCTAGAGATGGAAGTGCAATACTGCTGAAAAGCTGAGATTACCAGCACTGCAATGTGCTGTACAGCTTTTGTTCGCATTTGAAGATTCTGAAAATGAAAACCTGGTTTAGCTCATTTTTGGTGATGTTTCTTTGACTGTCTTCCTCTTGCTCCTTCGAAGATCTGTAGAGTCGGTAAGACAAACAGCATGTCACAGAAAAAAAAACAACAGAAGTGATGCTCTAAAAAACTTGCTTAGCTTAGTTCTTCTTGTTACATATCTGGAACATGCAAATAAGTTGAGGGGCAGCTTATAAAAGCCTTGCTGGCAATTGTTTGGGGTGCCCTTCCTGATGCGTTGCAGTCCTGGTGAGGAACAGGACCAGACATAGAATCATAGAATCATAGAAAGTTTTGGGTTGGAAGGGACCCCTGGAGGTCATCTAGTCCAACCCCAGACATCGTGAACTGACCCCAGACATCATGAACTGATTGCCAGTAGCATTTTTCTGAGGGTCTTGGTCTTGGGGACCACTGCTGACCTAATGCAATGATGACTATGTGGCCCTCTGCATTGTGCTACAAGATGCAGTGGGGTTCCCTTTTGTTGGGAAGGGGCTACTGAAGAGAATCCCACTGTGAAAGAAACTGAGGACTGATGTTTTCTAAAACCCCAAGCAGTGTGGCAGTAGGCATTGGAAAGCTCTCAGAAATGTGGGTCTTGACAGTTTTTGTGTTTTTTCATCACGAAGAACAGCTTTGTAGTTTTCAGAGGATGACCTGCATGCAAGCAGATGTCATGAACTGTCAAATGTTTGCCTGTGGCCTTCCTAGCTAAGCCTCAAGCTGGGCTTCTGCCTGTGCCTCCGAAAGACTCTGCTGGAAGAAGAATGAAAGGAATCTGCTTCCTTTCCCAATTTTTATCTCCATTTACTGGTTTTGTCATTGTGAGGACCTTTCACGCAGATTGCACTGCCTTGCTGCACCTCGGTGTAGCAGGAAGACCAGGACAGGCTCTCAGGCCCAGGCTGCCAGTCATCTTGTACCTTGCTCTCCTCAGAGCTCTGAGGAGCAGCCAATGAGTGTCGAAAGAGTGTCTGTGGCTTCATTCGAGAACCTGTGTTGTGTAGACAATCTGCTGAGATTTTAAGTAAATGAAGTGAGTGCAGGTAAAAATTATCATATTTTAGCTTCTGAAGACCATAAAGGTAAGAGCAAGATGTTAGAATCCACAGTTGTAACATATTTATATTTTAAAAGAACACGGGTGTTTGTGTGCTAAAAGGAACCAGAAACTTGTATGTTGACTGATGTTCCAAATGTCCTTTGTGAGGATATAAAATAGTTAACTGGAATGGACCCTGGTCCTTGGCTGTCACTGACTTCCCTGGAAGCAGGTTTGGGCTTGTGATCTGGAGCAATATGCAAGGCTGGCTTTTAAGCCAGGGGTAAACAGCAAATTTATCCATTTCTTAGTTCTTCCTCTTCCCCCCTCACCCCAACAGACTCATCATGGACAGACTTTCCCTCCCACCGGTGGCAACATTAGGAGCGTGCTGAAGGCTGCTCCTTCCTCAAGTCTGCTAGTGAACACAGGGATCTCTTGGTGGGAATCCGCTTCCTGTCTGTCCTTCCCAGCGGATCACACGCAGCAATCCAGTAGGAAATACCTCACCAAGGGGGATCCAAATGTTCTCATGCACGTGCCCAGACTCTGCCCTTTGCTCTACTGTTGCCTTCCACGGCCCAACGGTGAGGTGCGTGAGGGTGTCCTTTCTTTTGTTTGCTTTATAAGTGACAGCATAATTTTACTAACAGCCACGTATGCTCACTCAGCCTGGGGCTGGTTCGTTATTTCAGTACTTATTTTCTCCGTGCCAGTATGGATAGTCTGACAACATATTTTGGTGGTATGTCATACAGACTCCTTTTCATGTTTGCTCAGCAAGCTAGGCTTTTATTGATTTGTTTGGGGTTTGTCACAACAACCCAGGAAAAATATTTTGAAATAGGAAAGTATTTTGGACAGTGTCTGCCTGAAAAGCTGTACGAATTGGCAAGGGGAATTAAGAGACCTGAAATAACTTTTAACTCTATTATCAGGATATATCTTAAACTGAAGGAATATCCTTTTAGATAGACTTGTGAAATCAGCAAAGGAGAGTGAATTCTATTGTGTTTGTAAGTAGGACTCACTCGCAATAAAAAAATGACGTCTCTAACTTGTCTGTGCATTGCTTGGACTGTACTCAGAAGGAAGGATATAAAGGAAAAATGAGACAATAGATGTGGACAGCAGTAAAGTCTTCAAGATTCCCATTTACATGCCTGGTAAGAATAGAACTTCTGATGATAATGAGCAGAGAGAAGAATAGAGGTGAAAGGAAAGTAGATATGAGACTATTAAGGAGAAGCAGACTTGAGAAAAGGCGAATTTGTTGTTTTATGAAAGAGACAATCTTTTAACTGAACGACAATAACATATAATATTTTTTTGGTTGTTTTAAAGATTGGGGTGGGGAAATTGAGAATCAATCTAGATTTATCTCTTTTTATTATGCTACCTTTTTTTAAGAATATATAGAGATTTCTTATGATAGGCCTTCTGTATTACTTGGAAAGTGATCAGGAAAGGATTCCCTGCATACGGAAAACACTTACTTTCCAAACTCAAGATTCACTCGGCAAGGAGAGAGAATCAACTTGTGCCGTAATGACTTCCTGATACTCAAAAAAAATTAGAAGGGCATGGTGAACAAAGAAAGAAATGTTCATAAATCCAAGGTGTCCTTGAGGAGACAAGACTTCTAAAGCTTAGAAGATAAAGCAGCAAGCTCTGAGACTCACGGGGGCAGACATTAATGGCAAACAGGAAAAGAATTAAAAGGCTTCAATCGTTAGTAGTTTCAAAAGAATCATTTCCTTTGTTTTCCTTGCCTTAAATGGGGGCTGATGTCTATCCTGGAGAACTAGGGAGAACTAGGCTAACCTTGATGCAGAGCCTGAAAAGAAGTTTGAAAGAAACATTTGTGGTTGTTGACCCAAATGATAACCTAACACTGAGCGTGATGTTGCACAGGACTGATCTCGGCCCCACAGACCAGTGTTGAATATGCCCTTATGGTCTTTATAACCTCCTGGGGATGCCAGAAACCATCATACCCACCCTTCAACTTGAAAGTGATAATGGAACGGAGAGGACATCTGGCCTTCCAGAGGAGTGAACCTCTTGATCAGTCATTCAGACTCTGTCTTTCAGACCTTTATTATTCACACTGTAAGGGTGGCACTGCCAAACTGTACCCATCTGAATGTTCAGCTTCTCATCTTAGACCTTACTGCCTGACCTCCTGCTCTTTATAAGATGATGTATTCCCCCCCTCTCTGGCATATCTGAATATATTGGGATGAACAGCCCTCTGGAGCTGTCTCCATTTACTGCAGAGAGAGCACAGACCACTGATTTAGGCTATGCCAAACTCCTAGCTGGCTGTGATGAGAGGAGAAGTATCCAAACCCTGCTCACTGGGGCTAGGTCTCAGTATGACAAAGAAAGAAAAAAAAAAAAGGAGTGAAGGCAGGTGAAAAGAATCCAGTGGAAGTCAAGATGACAGATCCTTACTACAGGCTCTATCAGGTAAAATGATGTATGGATGTCACTGTGTTAATGGCACTTGCTGTGATACCATTGCCTGCTGAAGGCTGGCTGTCCCAGACGACAGGGATACAACTGGTGCAAGAGTTACTCGAGGCGCTAGCATAGGATGATATGAATGGCCATCACATCTCATTCCCTAGTGTCACTGGCTACGGTGAGCTCCAGGCTGGGTCTCTGAGAGAAAGGAGACTTGTGGGCAAAGAGGAGACAGAGGTCTGTCCTGACCAGGAGGGTAGACAGTATAAGAGATGGCAGAGTGAGGAAGTGTCCAGGGAAGTCAGGGAAGCAAAAGGGTCCAGCCTTCTTGAAGAAGCCCTCGTCCAGTAGCGAAGTTTAGGCATGTCCAGCTGAGGGGAGCTGTGCTTATGTCTCGTATCTGGTCACCAAAGTGACTTCATGAAAGAGAGAGGCAAGATGTCAAAGATATTTTCAGAATGGATTGCTAGAATTAAGCCTGTGTTCCAAGGAGCTGGAAAAATTAATCATCATTTAAAAATATCAGTGTGTAGGCTAATTAGCTAAGCCACAAAGCTAATTCAAAAGTAAGCGCTGGAGAAAGGCGAGACAATAAATATCTCTGTCTTGGTTGTTTCCCCCTCCTCTCAAAATTGAGCTCTGTCTTTTATGATACTGATTTGACTAAAGATGCGTAAACATCTTAATATCTTTTGTTAGTGGGGAAGGAGGGAGGAACGCAGTTAGAATTGAAAATATGTTACCTGCTGTCTTCATTTCGCATGGAGTGGAGGTGAGCAGGTGGTGTGGTAAGGCTGTAACTAGTTAAGGCTCTCCAGCTTCTTACCTGCATTGGCTTAGGAGCTCCTAAGCTCCCCTCTACAGGTTTGCAAGAACTGCTGCTGAAAATCTGTATTTATTGCTAACGGGAGTTTATCTGATTTAAATATCTGGCCAACTCTTTTTGTCTCTTTTGTGCTTACTGTGGCCTTCTTTTAGCATCTTTCCTCTCCAAAATTGCTGAGGGATGTATAGGGAAAATTGTCTGTGAACTGTAGTCTTCACTTCAGAATTGGGTCATGAGTTATTGTCTGAGAATTTGGTCCTGAAAACTAAACTGTCAGCAGGAATCATTGAAATTGCTGTTAAAAAATTCAGTTTGTTTTTACCTGGACAACTTCTTCTCAAGCTGCGTGGGGATTTGATGCCAAGTCCAGTACAGCCGAAGGAGGCTGCTGTTTGTACTGCAGCAAGGCTGGGGTTTGCACAGAAGCTGGGCTTGCTCCACAGAACAGGCTTAATTCTGTCACATGCCTCCTTCTCTCTATGGTATTTTGCACCAGAGCCAACGTAGTTAAGGCTTCGGGGTTTTGAGCTGAGTGCATCCTTACAGATATAAATCCCTTTTCTAAAACGGGAAAAAGAGAAGTATATTGTGACTGACAGCTCAATCTGAGCTTTGCATCTAAGCAAAACCCCAGTCCGCGTGCGAGGCAGGAAGTGAATTGCAGAGCTTCAGAAATAGCACGGAAACCCACATTCTGCTCGCAAATGCGCGGTTCATAGCTCCCGCAGGGGCTGTAGCTCAGCCCCCTGCAACCAAGGCAGCAACCCGGGTGTGGAATAGCACGTAAAAAGCTGTGTTATGATATATGCTCGCAATAAGGCTACCTTACAGCCGGTAGGAAATCTTCTAATTGCTTGGAGTATGTGTTGGAAGGTTGCCTTAATGCGGAGAGTTTGCATGGAAATGGAGCTGAGCGCGGCAGAGCGGGACTTTGGAGGTTCAGTCCGGCCCCACGAAGCTGCAGTTGAGTCAGGCTTGGTGCGCACTAAGGGGGGGTGAGCCAAAATCCAGCATCTTCGGCTGAGCATGGGAAGCAGGACCTGGTATTTGTGGCTAACGAGAGGTGTTGGAGTAGCTCTAGGCAGCTGGCCTCCATCCAACAGAGTCTGCCTTACTTTGGTTTGATTTCTCGTGCGATGGGACCAGGTTTTAATTACGGTGGGTCTGTGGAGTGAGATCTGACTCTTCTAGAATGACCCAGAAAAGGGGTTCCGCTGACCCCGCATGCTTTTTCCCAGCTCCCAGAGTTGTCACTTCCTTTCTTTGCAGAATTCTGTCGTTTTTAAGGCATGGTGTGGGCAGGAATACACAAATACACAAGATGCATAAATAAATGCATGCTTGCAGATTACTCTGGTAGTGGTGGCATCACAGCATGGGACAGGGCGTGGAAAGGGGCAAGGAGAACCAGCTGTCAGATCCTGCCCTCCCCACGCCAGTGTATGATGATCACAGCCTGGATTGTGCCCTGCCTGGTGAGGGCATTAACGTGGAGCGGTGGCATGCTGGCCTGCAGCTGTGGGAGCCTGCTGGCATCACGTGGGTGAGCACAAGCATAGCGTCCCGGTTCAGCTGCTGGTGGGTGCTGTCCCCAAAATATCCCGCAGGATGCAGTCCAGCCACACACGTGTGTCATCCTGGACCACCGCGTTGCCTTGAGGGATCAGTGGGAAGGCAGAGTCCCAGCGCCCTCGCGGGCTGTGGGCGGTAGGAAGGGACTGGAGGACTGGTAGGAAGCCATGTCCTGATTCCATCAGCGTGGCACAGGTTGGTTTTTGCACCTCTGACGTAGTTTGCTGCATCAACAGGCTGCTGAATCTACCAGCATCTATCCAGAGAGTGTTCAGACCACGGAGTAGCGTACTGCTCTTTTGGAAGGCATGAGTTTCTAGCACTTACTGAAAACTTGCAGCTGAAATCTTAAAAATCTTGAAATTTCTAGAGAAGCAGTGAGAAATTAAAGACAGAGGCGTATTCATTCTCTGCTATTCTGTCATCATGTTTAATGCAATTCATAGTAAGCGTGTCTGTATATCTGTGTGTAAATAAACATATAGGTGTCTGTTTGTTAAGCAGTCTCTCTGCTTATAATTCTAGGAGTTTTTCTTGTTAAAATAAAAAAATACATAGTTTCATATCATCTATATTTTCAATCCCATTGTAAAAGAAAGTTTTATGGTAGCGTCTGTTGCTGCATCTCAAGAACAAATACGTGAATCTGATAGACCAAACACATTTGGTTGCAATGACAGAAATTATAAAGCCTTTTGGAAATGTCGCTTTTTATTTGCCTGAATGGAAAATAAACAAGTTCCTTGTTTGTTCCCACATCAAACAATAATAATCTGGAAATGGTTTTAAATGCTGGAAAATACCCGTAGGAGATACAAAATGGAGAAACAGAATCACCAACTTTCCTGAATGATTAATCCTGCATTTTTAACTAGACAAACAAAATTTCATCTCAAACAATAATTGTCAGAAAATCACGACTAAATGAGAGGACGGCTTTCCATTGGCCTAGTTTAGTTTATTTCAATCTATACTGCATGGTGTCCTTTTCCATGATTAATCCCACGGGAGAACTCAATGTGAAGAAGATTATGGGAAAGCAGCCTAATGAAAGTAGTTTTGCAGCTTTAAAACCACAGCCATTCCGAGGACGCTCGGGTTCGCTGTTCAGTCAAGGGAAAGGAGGCAAGCGAGGGACGCTTGAGGGCTGGACCTCCACCTTCCACCAGCACCTCCTTGCGTGCTGTGCGCTACGGCCATGGAGTGGCAGAGCCATAGGTGTGGGGGGATGGCGGTGCTACCACCCTTACTTTGGTAGAGCCATGCAGGGGTGTGTCCACAGCCCGGGCTACAACTAGGAGTAACTTGCCTTCAGCCATTTCCATCAGTAGAAGTTGGTACTTCTTTTCTTCCTGCACGTAACTGCTTTTTCTAACAGCTTCATTGATCAAAGTATAAATGAAGGTAGGCAGCTGACGTTTTCTGTCCTCTCCGCAGAGGGGAATGCTGGCTCTGCAGCCTCACGAATGAAGGGAAAAAATGAGTTCGCCTTGCTCCCCTTCCACCGAGAAGTCATTAACCTCACTAACAGGGAAGGAGGCAGCCTTCTTTTAAACCCCGTGCCTGGGAGATTACACATGCAGCTACCCTCAATGTCAGCATTGAAGTTTCTGAGTAAGTACGTACCCTCCTGAAAACATAACTCAGGTGAGCAGAGGTTCCAACTGTGGAGATTTATCCCAAGGGGATGGAGGAGAAACAGGGGTAGCAAAATAAAGGCCCAAACCAGCCCTGTTTATGGGAAAGGAATATCTACATGTTTTCATTTGTAAATGTGAATTTCAAGGAATAGTTATATGCATATATATGTATGTAACTCACCAATGTTTTAATATCATGCCTTAATAAAATGACACTTTCCAGAGCCAGTCATGACTCTCAGCCATGTCATGGCTAAAAACATTAAGGGAACGATCACCACAGCAACAATCGCATTGCTCCCCTTCTGCAGAGGAAATGGAAAAACACTCAAACTTTGCCAACCTGAATAAATTATTCCTATTAATCAGAACTGTAAGGGAAGCTGTATGTAGCCAGCTCTGTGTGTTTGTGTGCCCATCAGTGTGTGCACATGTGTTAACTGGATTGCAGCCTGTTAAATACATATGTCAAAGGGGCAGCTCTGAAAATACCCTCAAGAGAAAAAAAATTACGGTGGTTCTGCCTTAATAGACCAGCAGACACCATGCGCAGTGCTCACTGAAGCACTGGGGGGCTGCTGGGCTGGGCTGTCCTGCCATCCCAGAGATGGCATGGAGGACACTGGTCCCCTCTTGGTCTTGCTTCAGTGTGTAGCTGGGAAACGGCTTGTTTGCTGACCCCAGTTTGGGAGCGCAGATGCACTCTTACTCCAGGCTGGCAGTTGTTTCTACGTGCTGGGTGCAGTTTGCTTTGCCCAAGAAAGGTGTCGTGTTGGCCAGGGAGGGAAGAACCAGAGCAACACTGTCACTGCTTGGCTTTAAGCACCTTATGCAGGAGTCTGCACTCAGAGTTCTCCTCTTACCAGGCCGCCTGTATGGTCACTGGAGAGATGTTGGCTTTTTTAAAGGCAGCCCAAGGAATGGATGCGACTTAGAATAGTGGTAATGATGTCAAGACCTTTGGAAAATTCAGGATGTGTCAAAGATTCGAAAATCATGTTAAGGAAGCCCAAAAGCACTTGGCTTTTGAGCACAAGAGGACAAGGTTAGGCTTGGAGTGCAAAGGCTGTGTGTTCCCATTCCTGCTTCTCTTGCCATTAGGACGAGCTCTTTGTTGGTTCCATACTAAACCTTGGATTGTCGGCTGGCCAGCAGGCTGCCATCATTTTCTGGCTTGGATTTCTAGCTAGATGTGTCCCTTAGTTTTTCTGGGATCACACATTTTCAATAAATGGCATGTGACTGGTCTGTGTCTTTAGCCTTTTATAATTTCTAGGCTCACAGTTGTCTTGCAAAGGAGGTGCATGCTCCTGCTGGACAAATTTAAGCCTACTGATAACAGACTTATTTTTCTTTATTTTCTTTTATGCAGACCAGTGCAGACTTGGGCTTGGCTAGATGAGCTAAGTAATGCCAGTGGTATCCTGGCCCCATTTGGAGTATTTACCAAAGGATGGGTCTGGTATATGTTGATGTAATGTTGATGCAGACTTAATTCCAGTAATCACCCACACCTGATGGTAGCGTGGCTGGAAAATGGTTCAGATGGCTGCTGCCAGAAGCATACGGGGCTTTCTCCTGACCTGCAGGACGTGCTGTTCAGGACCCCAGTGGCAGAGGGGGTACACGAGCGAGCTGAAGGTTGAAGTTTGATGGCAGCTGAAGAACCTCTGTGGCTTTCACTGCCGTGACCTCCAGCTTGCTGTAAAGAGCAGTTTGTGGCGAAATTGGTTACTCTGCAATATTAGTATTTTCATTTTTTTCCAATGCAAATTTTAAAATTTGCTTGCCATTTCATTTCAAGAGCCCTATGGGCCAATCTACTCCTTGTTCTCTTCTCCGTCCAACGCTGTCTGCCATCTTGCTGGGCCCAATGTGGGTCCAAGGCTGGCAGCCTGCTGAACTGCAGAGCCTCCCCCATGGTGTGTGCTTTTGGCCAGTATTTAGCGTTGGCAGGCAGTGACACTGAACCCTTGCAGCAGGGAACATCTAACAGCGGCAGCTGGAGTTAACGAATCCTGCATCCCCCTGGAATAGGGATGGGAATCCCAGAGCTCGGGGGGGTTTCGTGGAGGTCTGCTGCAATCTTGACATGTGAGGAAATGTAAGTACCTCTGCATGGGCTAAGAAATACGTATGCACTAGAATTTTTGTGCATTATATTTCATTCAGTGATGCACATTAGTTTTTTTTCCCCCATCTCTTTTTAAGTTTCACTTGCTTTTCTGGGTAAGGAAAAATATGAGTGGTGCATGTGATTAGATGAATGTCTACTACGATTCTGTTATCGTGTGCTGGAACATTAAAAATAAAGTGTTCCCCAGGCTGCTGTCTAGGAGGGATTGCTATGCATCAGTGCAAGATGGCCCTTACATGCTTGTTTTTCTCTCACATAGTTGTTGTTGTTATTTCTATCCTTGCTTGTTTGATTTAATTATAAACAAAGGCTATTCTGGTTGTAGGCAATTTTGATTTAGGTGTTCAGGAGATGATACAGGATTAGGTCTGTAGAAAATATCATGGAGGAAATCCTACAAGAACAGCACATTGCTTTACCCACCATCCAGTCAAAGCCAGGTCTGGTCAGGACGTCTCCTCTGTACCGCTCCGACCTACCTGTTAGGAGGACAGATCCTGAACAGGATGATAATCTACGCTGATTTTCTTTCCCCTTCAAACTCCTTCCCTCCAAACTGAGGTCTATATATTATAACCACCACCCTTGTCTAGAAAGCTGAATGGATTTCTGGCTGCAAAACTCATGTCTGGGTTTCTGGTAATGAGATGAAATCTAAGAAGCCACCAATTTCTTTCATCTAGATCTACTGGATGAAAGTCATAAATATCAGGAATATATCTAGACCGGCTGTGGGTCAGATGCTTCTACTGCTTATATAGTTTTGTCACAGAATCAGCTGGCTTGCATTGGGAATAAGAGACTCAGCAGCCTCTAAGCTGAACTTGGCCTCACAGAGTGCCTTCCTGAGGGGCTATTTTATTCTCTCTGTTGTACCTTCATGTCAAATATGATGGGAAATCAATGATGAATAGGAGATCACTAATCTCCATGGATACTTGTCCCTGCATGGTATAAAAATCCCAGTTGGCTGTTTATTTTCTCATATTTTACATATGACTAATTTACTTAGGAAGGGGAGGGGAAAGAATGAAGCTATTTGTGGTTGAAGCAAAAAATGAGAGAGAGGAAATTCGGCAGTGGTTCTCAACTGGAGCTGCTGGGAGACAGAAACCTGTCCCATACCTGCCCTCCCTGAGCCTGGGTCAGCTCTCGCGCTTTGCTCCATGCGTACAGCAGGGTCTCGGGGGAACACAGCTGCTGCAGCTGCATGTAGACCAAAAGGTGACCTTTTGAGTAGCTAAGAAATGATGCATTATTTAGTGCATTCCTGGCTAAAATGGGAATGAAATGATTTCGTGAGCAGAATGGTTTGTTTGTCCTTTCGCTTGGATGCTTCCTTTATGCACCACACAATAGTGTGGCGTGCACAACACTCCTCGTAGTTTCTTCTGGGTGAAGCTTTTGATAGGACAGGTGAAAAGCACTAGAAATACTGCACTAGCTAAATGTAACGACCTTCAGTTTAGAGGTACTAAGTTTTCAAAAACCAACTTCTATTTAAATAACACATAGGAGTGAAAGCTTCCTGGTGAAGTGTGTGTCTGTAGACTATCAGCTGATACTGGTAAGTGTCATAACCAGCTGTTATTTCAACATGAAGTATTTTACTTCTTTCAATTAGTGAAGAGTCTCTTGGAAGGTGCCATAGCAGGACATTCATTAGAGGAATGCTTAATGAATAGAATATTTGTCATTTGCATAGACAGAGGCTTCAACAGCTGCCTCCCAGTGATCTGTGATAGCCAGGTACTTAGGCACTCTGCATATCCAATGGGTGACTGAGGGGAGAGAGACAGATGGGAACAATATTTCACAATGTCTAACTTGAAATTTCATATGTGGTCTTCCAGGCAGAGATTCAAAGAACCTGAGGCTGGAGACTACCTCTCCTGCTGACTGTGAATGGAGATTGCAATATACTCTGCTGCAAGTCCATCTGCTCTTGAACTTTATAAATGCCTTTAAGAAGATCTATCTAATAGTGTTTTTCCTTTGAAGTTTCCAACACCGTTTATGAAGGCTTGAAAGCAGTATTGTTCACGTGTGTCAGATGAGAGAGATGAATTGTCAAGGTTACAACTCATATGATAATGGCCAGTTTTCTCCAAGAGATGAGCACGTGGAGGGACCTGGGGGAAAATCCAATGCTTACCAGGGATTTCACCGAGCTCAACAAGCCCTGAAATGACGGAAACAAATGAAGAGGTGCCCAGCAGACCATGCTGTCTCATTGGAGTATCCAGTGGTAAAAATTCTCCATAAAATGATAGGTATCTGGTTCTATGGGATTATTTTTATTAGTAAAAGTTTAGATGGGGTAAGGCAAGTGAACAGGGATTCCATAAACCACTACCAAGTGTTTCAGTTGCCTATTTGACATTGCCTCAGTTGTTACAACAAACAGCACAAGATGATGAAAATGACCACCTTTTTATTCAGAACATAAACTGCCTTTAAAAAGAAAAGAATGAGACCCACTTCTATGATATCTAGGATCCCAATTAATTAAAATGGACATGACTGGAGAAGCATAAATACCTGAGAAGCTTTCAAGACACTTCTCTGGCATGTTCTTACTGACTCTGAGCCTTTATTTCCAATCACAGTGTCTGCCCGTCCTGTTGCAGCACCCTTCAAACCATCCTCCCCCGAAGGATCCAGCAGACGTGGTCTGGGAGCAGAGCTGAGCACAATCTGGTAAGGATTCACTGCAGGGAGTTCTAAGTGCTGTGGGATTTAGTCAAACAGCAAAGTACATGCTTCTACTATGACTCATCTGGTGTAAAACTAGTGCTAAGTATTGTACATAATTAAGACAACATTATTACAGTGAGATAGCACTTCTTTTTTTGGCATGGTTAAAGCCTTGAAAAGGTGTAATGTTTTCAGCCTTCAGAGCTGTGAAGAAGATGAAGAGTTCTGATGGAGTTCGTTGTAAAATATATCATGGCTACAGTGAGTTTAGAGCATAATTTGCGTTATTCCTGAAGTTCTACGTGTATGTTTCAGCCTCCTTCATGAAAGGTTGTGGTTTTTGTGAGAATAA
>Ga0181612_124914_pt1 | contig 16681 bp, 16 predicted proteins | sample HoacroProtozoa21_FD_119630 | JGI IMG/M metagenome (GOLD analysis project Ga0181612, IMG submission 119630) | Hoatzin crop microbial communities from Cojedes, Venezuel. Combined Assembly of Gp0051906, Gp0051904, Gp0051908
TCCTGAGGTCCAGGGTTTTGATCCTGCTTATCGCCCTGCTTCCTCCACGCAGAATCCTGAACTCGACCATTTCATGGTCACTGCAGCCGAGTCTACCTCCAACCTTCACATCCTCTACCAGCCCCTCCTGGTTTGTTAGTACAAGGTCCAGCAGCGCGCCTTTCCTTGTTGGTTCCTCCACCACTTGTATCAGAAAGTTATCTTCGATGCTCTGCAGGAACCTCCTGGACTGCATGTGCCTGGCTGTGTGGTCTAAGAAGGAAGAGGCTTACAATACTTTGCTCCTCTCAGTCTGCCTGGTCCATACTTTTGCCCAGATACGAGCTCAGTCGCACGTGAACAGCTCTGTTTGTGAACAGCAACAACGCTGTGTAACTTTGGACCTATCCTATCTCATAAGCAGGGCTCGGGTTCAGGAGCTCTTTACAGCAGTTCTGTAAAATCAAAACAAAACCAAAAGCACCCAAACAACGGTCGATGCCTAAACAACATGCTTTTATCTATTCCACAACCAGACAAATCAGTCTAATTTCTCACTGCATATATTCAAAGAGGAAGCTACTCTGCAAGCTACCAGGTTGCATTTGACCGTGAATAAAGCTGCTGCTTTATCGGGTAATGCAGTCCTAAGCAGACTTGTAGGAGACTTCAAGTTTATTTCATATGCAGGCAAATAACTTTATCACCATCTGACTTGCTTTATTGCTTTGTCTTTTAACATGTTAGAGACTGCAGGATCTTCCTAAGGTTCTCCTCCAGCAGCACCTCCCTCCCTTCTATTAACCTGCTATTACTAACCCTTCAGGCGCTGCTTTTAGTTTGGTGGCCGACTTGTTATCAAAAATAAAAGGTCCTTTTAACCTGGTTTCTAAGAAGAAACAGTCTTGTTAGACACTAGGAGGTGTCTTCAGAGAGACAGACATGTTCTGTAAAGAAAAATATTTCCACTGGATTTCTCATCCTCTTCAAACACCGAAGACTAATCAGATTTAACTCTTACAGGATTTCTACATATTTCTTCAATGAAATAGAAATTTATGGGAATAGTTCATCTGTTCTTGGAACGACTTTTGTTCCTATACACAGGATAGTAATGAATTTTACAACAGAATTGCTCAACAAATGTTTGTAATAGTTAAGAAACATTCTGTTTCCAAAAGCTCTTTGAAGCAAAGGCTCCTCTGCAGTTTTTGATGCTTGGCACTCTGTATTTGGCCAGTGTGACTCAGGGCGGGAACGTGATTTCTATTCCCTGAATAGATGACTCAATCTGTACGTACAAGAAGATTGCCTGAAGAGAGCACATCACATCGCACGTAGGAACAGATAAGGAAAGGAGGAGGATCCTCTAAGAGTTAAATCTTCTTCAGAAATATTAAACATGGTCTGGAAATATTATTGGCTTTTTCTATATAGGAATATAAACAGTCTCTGATTTTAAGAAAAAAAGTAGCTGCGATCAAATTCATCAGAAGTTCTTATACTCACACCTTCCTGGCACAAAATGATTTCCTGGGTTTTCTGTAAATGCATTTTAAGTAATGGATTAGAATGTGTATCTGGAGAAATAAAGCTCCCCTCAAACATCCCTGTGCACAAACGTGATAACTAGTTGAGCTTCTCAATGCGCTGTAAGAAGCAATCAGATGGTGAACGTGGTACAAAGTACCCAAGTAGAAAATCCACACGCACCAGCTCATGAGAAGTCAGGTGAGATGGGCTTCACAAACATGCTTACCAAAAACAAAAAAACACATTTCCAAATGATGTCAGATCCAATACTAAGCCCACAGACTCCAGGAGATGGGGTGACTGCAGGAGAGCACAGGCATCTGCCGCAGGCTGGCCCTCTGTGTACAGAGGTTTTCCCCGCTAAGCATCTCAACAGAGAGCACGGCTCACTTAAACCAGCTCACACAGGGGTTACTGCCTTTGCAAAACGCACCAGAAAGCTTTACCATTCCCCAGTCTCTCATTCCAGGAGGAACAGACGCTTACGGAAGCATGGCTTTAAGCCTGTAGAAATGCTTGACCATCTGCTTTATTTTAATACTTCAGCAATGAGGTTTTATAGATGCTGGAAAATGTAGACACACACATAAAAAGGATTAAAGTCAGTATTTCTCAGTCCAGTGTGACTATTATTAGGAGTTCTGGATTTTACTCTGCTCACTGCCTAGGTTGTTACAACCTCCTAGGTATTAGCTAGAGACCAGGGAAAAAGCAATCTGAAGGAAGAGGAAAACAAAAGCCGGGCTGCCTTGGAGCCAGAGCCCATCTCTTATGCCAAACGTGGTAGCCTGAAGTATACCTTGACCACAGCACTTGGTTGCTCCAGGCAGAAGAGCCCAATGGCTAAAGAATATGGCTAGCAAGCAAAAAGTGGGCAACCAAGCACCAGCCACCCCACGTTCCCACTGCAGGAAAAACATCATGGCCCATGTTTGCCAAAGTGTATGGGTGCCATGGGGTTCTAATTGCCTATACGAAATTGGCCTCTTGCCTTCCCCGAGCAAAATGTACCCATCTGCAGAACCCAGTCATTAATTCTTACCTCACAAGAGTTTCGTGACATTTTAAGGGTGCTACTTGAGACCTTTACCTGAAAAGTGCTCCTAGTGAATCATTATAGTTTATTACCAGGCCCGAATTCTTAAACAGCAAAACAGAAGCCTCGGTCACTTGATTAAAAGGTGATTGCATACCAGCACAGACCAATAATTTGCTCCCCAGAAGCCAAGCCATATGAGTTAGGAATAAAGAATGCTTACGGCTCTTGTGCAGGACTTGCCAATAGCCCTGCTCACCCCATTGAGGAAATTTAGTCCTTACCTGGATTCTTGCGGAAAAGGTTGTGTGGTGAGGCAGACACATCCTTTGAGTGTTGGTGGTCTGGCTCTGAACAGCTCCGGGATGACAGATACTTGCCTATCATGGCTTCTTCTGGAAGTCCAGGTTGAGACAGGACAACAGGCAAATGAGGTGCCCAGTTGTTTTGGGGCCTGAACCAGAGCCCATGAGATCTGAGAGAGTCTTTCTTCTCCACGGCAGGATTTGAACCCTGCAGAACCACCTGCCAGTTGTACTGGTATTCAAAAAACTTCATTCAAATGGTACAAACTGCTAAAACTTCAATGTTCAATCCAAAACTACAGTTCAACTGAGATGAATGACTCTTGGAGTCAATTGACTTGATTCAAGATGGTCTGTTTGTGGAGTCTGTAGCATATGAAGACAGAATCTTCCTAATCAAGCTTTTGCAGGTTGTCTATGCTGGGTTTCCGTTAAGGAGTTTTGATCTCTAGAGTGTCCTCTAACTACTTGCTCCTTGGTTGCACAGTCTCTGATTGTTCTCAATACTTTCTTAATTTCTTGCAACCTTGAAGTTTTTCAGGGGTGTTCAGTACTCCAGGGTCCTGAAGCTCTTCTGCGAGGGCATTTTTATGATGCTTTCATCTGATAAGGGAATGATTTGATTTCTATCTTGCTATCTGGCATCCTTTTGTGAAGCCTGTCTGATTCTGATGTGTGTAATCAAGGTTGTGCTTTTGCTATTCATTGGCCTCTTCATCTTTCACTTAGTCCATATTTATAAATAGTAGTTTGGGGAACAATTGTTCTAGGTTGAAACCTGTGATATTTGGTATCTTTCTTAAAACCTCTACTTTGATTTAACAGAGAATTCCAATCCACATATTTTTAAAGAAAATGCCGTGCTCATTGGTGCTGCAGGAAAACTTTAAAAATCTTTATTGAAATGACTGGCAAATAAATAAATAAAAAGAAAGAAGTATATCACTTTTCCCTTGAAATAAAAAAACCAAAAAGCCTGAAAAGCTGATCTGTAGATGCACCACCAAAAGGTGAAGAAGCAGAGCCCATATTTATTAAGACAACATGATTCCTAAACCCAACCACACTACTTCTGCGTGACAGACTTCTGAACGTCTGTGGCTTGCAATAGCAGATACAGATTTATCTGTACAGGTACAGGGAGAAGGGGAGACTCTGGTCCCTCATTCCTGGGACCTGGGGATGCTCCTTGTCACCTTCCACACAGAGGCTTCTTTACCTTCTGCATAAAGTTCAATCAAGTTGTAGTACAACTACCAGGAATGTATTGTAGGAGATGCCCCTATGCTATTTGTTTCCCCTGCTGCTCTGTGAAGGCTGGATTTGGAGGTGGCTGAGAACAGGGGCACGCCAAGAAAAGCTCCCCGAGGAATACTGCCGCACCGTCACTCAGTTCCAGCAGTCCCAAGCAGGGAGTCAGATTGCCATGCAAAGTTCAGTGCAGCTTTGGTACAAGAACAATCACAATCTGTGGCCAGTTGGCCTTTGAAACTTTTCTCCCACAGTATAGTAAAACTTTTTCTGTTCGCAATCATTTCTACTAAATTTATCTTTGAGAGCCGCACTTCCATTTTTTCCTGTTAGGCATCTTTCTGCTTGCTGCGTTAGAGGATGCTACCAGAACAAATAATGTTTATAAGCCTGCGGAGTTTGTGATATAATTGGGAGACGGGAAAAAATGCTTTGCCTGTCGCTTGCCAACTTTGTGGTATCATAAAGCTGAAGACAGACAGCAAAACATGAACGGAGAGAATGCAAAACAGATTTGTCTATATTTTGCACTTACCAGAGACTTCCTCAAGTTTGGAGGGGTACATGTATTCATAGCTGCTTTCAGAAATATTTACGATGAATTCGGCTGTGCACAAGTACTTAATGCTTTCTCTATTGAAACTTCAAAGAAAGGAAACAGCTCCATAGACACCATTCAGAACTAAGCGCTGCCATCCCTGCTTTTATGAATTATTATTTTACTTCCTAACAAGTATTGTACAAGTCACGATGAATTTAAGTAGCTGATTCTTGCTGTTTACAACTTAACCTCCGTCATTTACAATGATACCAGGCAGGATTGCAGATTTCAGCTGACACCTAACCCAATTCCCACAACATCGAAGCCTATCAAATGCCAGGGAGGAATTCTCTGCAGAGCAACTCACCCAAAAATAGCCTTGGCAAGAGGGAAAACTTAAGCATTGGGTACAGCATCTTGCCCTGACCTAACATCCACACAACTGCTCTGGAGTAGTGGGAAATTCTGTAACCACATCATGACCACTACGACAGCGTACGGGTTAGAGGACCAGCCGCAGCATCTTGTTCCACGTGAAACAAGGAGCAGAGCCAAACACAGCCTACAATCATCCGTAAGGGGATGCTTAGGACAAATCGACTCAGCTACTGCTAGGTGGTTGTGTTTGGGACGTTTGAAATGGATTCCACTTCTTTTGAAAGTTAATACTGTGGATGGACTTGCTATCTGCTATAGCCAGGACAGTACTCCACTGAGGAGGTTGAAAAAAGCAATTCCACCACAAATCTTGAATACGTCGTTCTTTATTTCTGCAGGGAAAATAAAAACCATTCTACTTGTTTTAAGTAACATAACTTCAATTATACCCACTGCTCAGTACCCCTCTGTGTGTATATTGTATTACAAGCACACCCACACTTCAAAAATATGGTAGCAACTTGCATATATTTAAGGTGGGTTTCTTTTGTCCCCTTTTGTTCTGCTGATAGTTTTCTCTGTGTGTGTATGTATGTATGTATGTGCTCAGATGCCACTGAACCACCAGTTGCCCAAAGAAACTTAACTGACTGTCTTATTGTGTGAGGAAAATACCATTTTCCATATAATTCTACTACGTCTCATGCTACTTGTAGCGTCATTTCCTAAGGCAATGAGGTTAAGGTAATGGCACACTGTGTGTATGCACAGCTTGAGTCAGTCTCCTCCCAGTAGCCTTTGATCCTGCTGGCCAACCAGTCCTATGTAACAAAGACATGGCAGCCCCAGATATTTCAAGTTCCTCCAGCTAGACAAACAGGCAAGCAGATAGTGAGGAGAAAACCCCCATGAACTCTCCCACTGAGAAGGCTACATCATGGATGCCCTGGCTGAGTGCAGAGAGCGAAATGTCCTGAACTCTCTACTGGAGAAACAACTGGAGCTTGCATCTATTTATACAGCAGCAGAGAACACCACTGCAAGACAAAACCATAGGAAACCAGGCTCCATCACCTCCACAGCTCTTGGATGAGTTGGGTATCACCTCTTGAGCCACAGCCATGTTCCTTGCTCGGGGGACACCTAACCAAATTTTTACATCACTGAAGCCTACTGAATTTTCAAGAAAAATTCCTTGCAGAGCAAGTCACCCCAAAATAACCTGTACTAATGAAGCTGTGGAGCCCTTCTGTAGGCCCAAGGGCCATCATGCTTTACAAATTAACCTCTGACGGTACATGCCCTTTTCTTTCCTCTTTATTTAAGGTGCTCAGTTACTTACTACCCATACAATGACTGACAATTACAATGTGTTCCAAATTGTGGTTGTGGATTCAGTGGCGGGGGAGGAGAGAGAGAGCAAAGCTCATTGACCCCTGTCTGCTTTAGCTGCTGATGGCTACCACTAGCTTCGGTCTACAGATAGCTCATGCAGGATACTCAGCTCTTCCTTTCACCCTTCTTTGCCCTGCAGTCCAGGGAATCAGCTGTGTTACCAAGCCTACAGAGGCTCTGCATTAAGCCAGTGTGTTAAAGTGCCTTTTTTCCAATTCCCTAATAAGTAGGGAACAGCATACCTTCTCTTGTGCTATCGGGCTTCTCCACCCACAGTCAGAGGCCACATTGGCTGTTCAGCAGCACAGCCGACCCATCTGCAGGCAGCCAAAGCTGGGAAAAGAAAACACAAGAAGTCCTGCCAACTCATCACGCAACACTGCTTCCTCATACCCAAGTGGCTGCAAATAGCTCTTTCTGAAGTGATGACTACAGTTAGATCAGCAAATGTGGCCTTCCATACACTGTTCATTTTCCCCATGGAAGTGCCTTGTTCCTATAAAAACATTGCTTCCATACAGCCAATAGCAAGCATCCTGAGCTTTGCAACTCACAGAATCATAGAATGTCTCAAGTTGGAAGAGACCCATAAGGATCATCAAGTCCAGTTCCCTGCTCCTCGCAGTGCTACCTAACGCTAAACTATTTGACTAAGAGCATCATCCAGAAGCTCCTTGAACTCTGACAGGCTTGGTGCCATGACTGCTTCTCTAGGGAACTTGTTCCAGTGACCCAGCACCCTCTCAGAGAAGAGCCTTTTCCTAACGTCCAATCTGAACTTCCTCTGACACAGCTTCCTTCCGTTTCCTTGTGTCCTATCGCTGATCACCAGAGAGAGAGGAGACCAGCATATCTCCCTCCGCTGCCCCCCTTAAGGAAGATGTAGACTGTGATGAGTTCACCCCTCAGACTTCTCTTCTCCAAGCTGAGCAAGCCAAGCGACCTCAGCCACTCACTTAACCTTGGCGACATCTCCAACCCAGGTGGACCATCATCTTCGTCATAATTTACTTCCACTTCCAGAACTTCATAATTATTGTACAAGGGAAGAGTAGAGATTAAATACTGCTTTACAATAAGCACAACTTCTATTTTTTGAACAAGATACACTAAAATTAGATAATCAAACAGCACACAAGATAATCCCTTGCCAAAATGTCAAATGACTATTCCTTCCAAGATCTGTGAGATTGTCAGAGAACAGCAAAATCAAGGTTGCTTCACGAGAGAAGATAAGCCAGAAGCCAAGCACGACCCCAGCACAAGAGGTGCTCTCACCAGCTAGGGTGCCATCCCACAGGGCATGAACAGGGTGGGGGCAACATGCTCCAGTGACAACTCCCTATAGGGCAAGCTGATGGATCAGGTCCAGGAGACATGCCAGGGTCCAGTGACAAGCAGCAGGACACTGAGCTGGAAGCCCACCCAGGGGAGCAGGTCAGAGAGAACTGAGAACAAGCACACTTACAACAGTCCTAGCAAGAACTATGAACCCAGGACTGTGCTTATATAGGGCTCCTGGGCCCATTGGCAGAGGGTGGGCGGGGGGCTCAGGTGAGGCTGGTCTGGCCTATTAAAGTCTATTAGTGCCCTAAGGGCACTGAAAAGAGCTTGAAAATTTGCCCCTAGTCAGGTATCAGGACAACATCTATTGCCACCCACACAGTTTCCTCTGTCTGTCCGTCTGTCCATCCATCTATCCTTCCAGAAGCAGCCTCCGCACAAAACCTTCTGTCATCCAAGACTAGCAGTATGCGATGGAGGAATCGCAATGTGCACCTGCACCAAGCAAAAGCCACTACTGATACAATGGGTGGAGCCACACACCAGTTAGGAAAGAACGACTCGCAGGTGATGGATCCCCACCCAGCGCTAGAAACCACCTGCAGGACCAAGGCAAAACCATAGCTGATCAATGAAATGTTTCTTGGTTTCTGGGTCAGCAAAGCAAATTTATGGTAGAGAGTACCTGCTAATGATCAGCTTTTTAGTTCAAAGACAAACCAGCCTGCGCACCCCTGTTATCTTGCAGTGGAAAGCAGCATGTAGATGGGAGGAAAGGGGGAATTGGGGAAAGAACTCATGGACACGCATGTCTTGCTGGGCCTCAGTGCCAGGACCTGTCCAGGGCTCCTGCCCACCCCAGGGAGATAGGCAGTGCTCCCAAGACCCACAGTCCACACAGAGCCAGCTTATTCCATAACAGATGGAGCAGCCAGGGTGGAGGAGCTGGCAAGAAATAAACCAAATCTGACTGCCAGTATTGCCCCCCAAGCCATGGATGCCCAACCACAACACGCCCAGCTACCCCAATCTCCAAAATCAATAGGAGGGCAAGAAAATTCTCACAAAAATGAGTTTACGTATTGTTCTTCGATACCATATCAAGACAGAGTGAGCAATGACACCTACTGAATACCGCCCGCATCCTGAAGCATCACCACAAGCTTCTTCTTAATGTTTGAACATTAAAGCTATCATAGGGTAAAGTGGTGTTGCTGTGAGGTTAAAAGGCAGAGCGGGAATTAACTTTTTGGCAATATCGTGTTTGCTTGATGATAAAAGGTCTTGGCTATCTCAGACCTGTGTTTGGCAAAACCATACATCTAAATGGACATCTTTTTTTCTTTTTTTTCAGAATTATGAACATTATTGGAGCTTTGTTGCCACGATAGCTAGTGGTACAAAAGTATTTGTGTGAATGCAAGAACTGGAAAGGCAGAGAGAAAACTTTGCCATTTAATCTGTTAGAAAATTTCTGTAAAGATGCTACATAGAGCAACCGCAGAAGAAATTTGCCTTTTTTTCTTCTTATGGTGTGACATAGTGTTGGGTCATGCTAGCTTTGCCTGTAAGCTTATCAGTTGTATCTCATCCTTTAGGAATTTCTGCTACAATTTTGGTTGAAGTACCTTTCTGGAAAAGAGGACTCCTGAGAAAGAAAAGCAGTTGTACAAGATGACCTAATAGTTGAATAATGTTTTCCCTTTAGGCAAAGCATGAAAGAACATGAAAGCTACCAAACAGGGTGATCAGAAAGAACTGGAAATACGTGTCCTGAAGGGTGGTACATGATAGATCCCAAGGGTCACTCAAAAAAAACACCACCAGTTATTTGCCCCTTCTAAGCCTAGGGGTCTTTGGAGATTTACACTCCCCTTTACTTTATTCTCTTTGAGACACACACACTCATTTACACACACATAGTGCCAGGATCTACACAGATACATACCGCTGATGGAAAATAAATGCAGTATAGGAGCTCTAGAGATTCAAGAAGTTTCCTGTTCTTATTCGAGGGTACGTTACTGAACTGACAGACTCTCCCTTCAGTTATCTACCATACATATGTTACTCAAAGATGCACACACGATACTCCACTTTGTTGAACATGTGTTTCCTCAAGTTGTCTCTGCAGAGCTAATTTGGCGTAATGACAGTGGACTGTAAAGACCATTACTTAGACAGGACAATATTAATACACATTTTGTTTAATGGAGCCTTGTTAGCTCACTGCCAAGGAACACGTAAACAAATCATCGTTCATTAGGGAAGCCTGAGTAATGTCGTAAGCTCTAGGACAGGATTTTGATTAAGAGCCTGAAGTTATCTCTGGGCACATATCCAGTGGTTCTTCAGATCTGCAACAGTATAGTTTTTCCTGAAGTTACTTTTGTATTCTTCTGCTTTTTAGATGTGTTTTTAAATACAGAAATTCACATGAACCTAATACCTGACAAGTCACTTTCTTAATAAAAAACAATAATAGGAGGTAGGCCAAATGCTGGTCTCATTTACAACTTCATTGACTTCTATGGGGGTTTAGTGATCTGCCAAGGACAAAAATTTGGCTCCATATTCCCAGAAAGGGTTATGGTTAGGACACGTGAAACCATATAACGTTTGTGCAATCATCAAGTGTGTAAGTAATAGAACTGCTGGGGTACAAAGTGCTTTCGGACCATGTCCCTCAGACTGGCTGTCAGCCTTTTCAGAGAACAACGTTGCCCCTTTCCTCTCCTTGAACTGGAATGCAGAAAAATACAAAACACCCAGAAAACACTGCCTAGCATATGGGGTAGGGCTAGGGCAAGGGGAGACAAACTCAGGCTTTCCTGAGACAGATCAGCAGCATCCTTCCCCATACCCTTACAAGTGACCTTGGTAGTCTGGGGGATCTGGTGGCTTATGCCAGTTACCAGACACATCAGGGAGGGAGTCAGAGCATCCTGCAGAAAAAATGTATTCTAAGAGGGACACCGGCAAAGGGGTAGACAGACTGGAGACAGCTGTAAGGGGAGATCGGTGCTGTGGGATCACTGCACCACAGCGGAGTCAAAGGGACTGCAAGAATGGCTCTTGGGAGCAGGACTCCAGGCTGTCTGCTAGTGGCTACTGTAACATCAGGAAGGGAAGCTACATGAAGATTTTCAGAAAAGGAGAGGATTTGTGGCTCCAGGGAAGAGGGCAAGAGAAGACAAAGGATGAAATCTCACCTCAGGTGACAGCATTAGCAGTGAGACTGACAGCTCTCCAGTTTGGAAGTAAACAACTGACAATGAGCACTTGCAGCCCAGAAAGCCAACCATATCCTAGGCTGCATAAAAAGAAGCTTGGCCAGCAGGTCGAGAGAGGTGGCACAGAACTGAGAACACCAGACACGAGAGGTGCCTGAACAAGGAGACGACACACACAAGCGTAGGATATCCTTATGGAGCAACAGACAAAGAACAGACAATGCTGTGTCTTGAATGCCTTTGCATCCGGCTGACGGAAGGAGTATCTCCACTCTGAGGTGCAGACGGTGATGTATTACCCTGGCTTGTGTCATGTCTAAGACGCAGCGGCTTGGACAAGGTCTGATGAGGATGCTATAGATGTGTTTCCTAGAAACAGGTATAAATATAAGGCAGCCCAGGAGCAAACCTGACCAGTAGACTCTTACTCGTGGCTCAAGTCATGTCCTTGCTCTGTTTTGGTCTACTGCAATCAACTGTTCCCAAGGTTTGGGGTAGAGGTCTCTCCCACAAGCCAGCATGAATGAGGCTGCACTAATTTTGGTTCCTTTCACTCTGCATGGCACCCCCAAACTATCTCAGCTGGTCTTGTACCCTGAAATATTTTAACATGCCATTTATCAGGGCATGAAACAAACACCCTCAGACGGACTACATGCTCTGGTAGAACACAACACAGTCCTCACATTAGTTCATTCACTCTGAACACAAAAAATGACAGCTTGCAGTCGGAAGGGCATTGAATGGCTTACGCTCTGCTGACGAGGAGCGTGGATGTCTCTCTGCATCTGCAGCTGCAGGTTTTGCCCTTAAACAGGCAGAGTTACAAGGTCCTTTGGAAAGAAGACACTCCAAGTTACATGGAGGTGGTACGAGGCTCCATCAGTTCTGACTCCCTCTCCTCTTTGAGGGCAGATGCACTTTGTGCAACTTTGGAGATTCCTCCCTTATGAGGAGACATCAAAGCTGGCAATTCAGTCTCATGTCTTCTAAAAATAATTTCAAGGAATTATTTCCCAAGTTTCCCTTATTTTCTGCTTTCCTGATCCCCCACACCAAGTTTAAACAGCAACAAGTCACAGGAGATACTTGCAGTTTTCCTGTCCTGAATGAGGAGAACCATTTCTTTAATGACGACCACAATGGGACCAGGACTCATTATTTCTTAATTTATTTGTCACCGAGCACAGCACTCAGAAACCATATGTTGTGATGCCTAGTGCATTCCTGCGACAGGTATATCAACTCCCAGTCACGTGGCAAGAGCTTTACAGAAAGAAGGCAGCGTATGTGTTCTGAAATGCATTATTATGCACATACTCACACAGATAAATACACTGCATTGTTTTTGCGATCCTAATCAAGCTGCCTATGCAAAGCAGACACCGATCTTGCATTCAGGTACCGGGGCAGAACTTCCATCGCAAAAACAGATCAGTCAGGTGTTGTGCAGGGTTGCCAGGTTCCCAAAAGGCCGTAGCTCTAACAGCTGGCAGCTCAAAAAACACCCTCTGCATGTGTTTGCTATCACCTGTTGTGCACCGCTGCCTGTATATGTGTCTACGTGCACAGAGCATGTCCTGTGCAAGCAAGCACCGTGAAAGGGAACATACCCATTGTGTGAATACGTATGTGTAAGTACAGTGGAAATCTCTCTTCTCATTTATATAGAAAATTGAGTATCATAAGGGCCACTTGTAGCCTTTGGACTCTAACTGGTAAAGTACATTTAGAAAGTAGCAAAGAGTACCAAAGGAATCTCTACCCGGTGGGATGGAGAGTAACACATATTAGAGCTTTCTATTATTTACGCAAGAAACTCTGCAGATGTGCTCCTAAATACATGAATTTGAACACAGGTAAAGAATTATATTTGATGGCCCATTCCTTAATTTCTTTAAAGTTTAAATTAAGTCTTTTTGAAGTCTTTTCTTCTCATACATACATTTATTTGAACTATTTTACCCAAGCCTGTGCATAGTTTCCTGTAGCAGAAACTGAGTGATTTGAACACATCTGCCCGCAAGCCTCAACGAGCTGAAAAGCCAGTGAGTTTTTTTTTTTTAATTATTAGACCTGACTGAAAATATTCCATTGAGACTTTTTTTCTTTTTTCCTTTAGTGGAACAGCTAAGAGTGTGTAAACACACATGAACTTAACTATTCGTTCAACCCTTTGCAAAAGAAAAGCGTTACAATTCCACCTGTGAAAACATGAGAATGCCATACACCTCATTTTTATATATATGCATATATGCCCACCAGAAGCTTTGGCTCACCCTCTTTACAAGCAATTAGTTATTTGAGCCTTTCTATGAAACGATCTGTGAAAGATCAGTGTTCCAGAGTCCCGATGCTTTAATAGATTTTTAATTGTATCATTCTGGTAAGCACCAAAGTGAGGGATGGAGTTACCACAAAAGACATTTTCTCCAAGTGAAAACACCACCTTTCTGGTACACTAAGCAGCACCAGATTGGCCAGGTAGTAGTTAAGTGGTGTTAAAATAAAGGAGCTGATACAAGCAAAACCCTCAAAAGTACTGAGCTTGCATTTGCCTTTTGGAACGACAGTGCAGAGCCCAAATGCTTGAGGAACTGAGGTTTAAAATATAATCAGGTCAGAGGTATTATACTGGGTACTTCTGGTGCAGATCAAAGGGAATTCTAAAGAGCTCAATTAATTCTTCTGTCCCAGCATGATGCCTACCCCCACATAAGCAAAATCCTGTGAGCCGGTGTTCATTATACTAAGGTGGTATCTTTTTAATGACCAATTCACAGCCACTGCTGGGGATGTGCAGGAAAGCCAAGGAAACATGGATTATTTTGCATGAAAAGGTAGTTAAACATTAGATATTCTCTCCTAAACTATTCCATACTTTGACCAGTTCTTAGTAATATACACACACGCAATTCTCTTTCACATCCCGTTCCTCTCCTGGAATTCAATCCTCTATGGAGATAGTGTGCAGGTTGCAGGCAGGTGGAGCTAATGAAGATGATAGCCAGTGCAAATATAGTCTTACTGAATTTCTGTTGTATAAAAGACTCTGATTTTCTATGTAAACTCATGAAGATGTCCAGAGATGCCTCCTGTGCACAAGCACTTCATTCACTGGGAAGAGGCTGTCATAGGTGTGGCCCACCTATGTGAGCAGAAGGCAGGGGAACACAGCAAAGACGACATTCAAACACATGTGATAAGGCACAACCCCCCTCCCAACAGTTCCTTCTCACAGCACAAAGTGGAGCAGAGTCCCTACTTCTCCCAGCCTCCTGGAACCATACACCAACTCGGTGGTGTGCCCCACAGCTCCAGCTGCTGCTTCTGGCAGGCCCCCTCACCTATGGTCTGAGCAAAGACAGCCTCAGGAGACAGCAGAACAGGATTGGCACAGCCTTGTGTTCTTGCAGATATTTTATATCCTGTCTTCCTCTGGAGTAGGCAGAGCACTGCTCAGCTCAATCTCACAACAGGCATCCCGTGCCTCAGTCTCTAGTCCCTTCCTCATATCAGCACTGAACATCTCAGCCTTTGAGGACTGCATGTTCTTGTCATAAGAATCAGAACATTCGAGTCTCTGATAAATTAACAGTTAAATAAATAATAGATACAGACTTATTTTCCCTGCTTTCCCCATAGTACAACTATGGGGACAAAGGTGCCACTATCCCATGGGAACTGCCAGATCATCATGAGCAAGAGTTTGGCGATTTCTGATACATAAATTATTCTGTTACTTCCAAGCTTTATACTATATTAGCAAATACATTAGGGATTGCATACATTCATTTTCTAGATCCACAAAGTTCAGTGCTTTGCAGAAGGTGTATGCTACCAGGCTGCCTGTCCTCTCATCTTTGAGGATGAGCCTCCGCACTTGCTACCACTACAGCTCTCCTAAGGTCTGAGGGCAGGGCTGCTCACTGCTGTATTTCAGGAAGGCTTGTTCTGTCTTAAAAAGATGCAAATTAGTTAATCAGCATTGGAAGTTGGACAGCTAGTTATAAACTTCTTTACATACTCTTCGGCTGTCTTGCACTATCCGCATGAGACAGACAGATCTAACTATGATAAAAAAATCTGACCTAAGGCATCAAACACATCGTTGTTGATTGAACTAAGACTGGAGCATCAGAAGAAGTCTGGGGTGGGAGGAAGGCTGCAAGAGCTGCGTCCTCAGCTCACGTCATGTCATTGAGCCCAAGAAGAAAGCCTAGTTCACATACAACCCTTTGTACCGGCACACTCTTGCTGCCAATTTTAAACCCCAAGGATTTATTTTAACTGCCTCTCCGTTATTACAGGCTCTGCAAAAGCACACCCTGTAATGGGATTCCTGAAAGAAACTCTAAAGGGAGAAAAATTCCAGCATATTTTCGCTCGCATTCACAGACACAGGCAGAGACCAAGCAGGCCATATGGCCTAACTTTGACACCTCTCATCCATCAAACCAGTTAGTCCCTCTAGAACTTCATACGCAAATCAGAAAAACCACAGGCTGGGCAGACATGAAGGTTCCTGCCCAGGAATGTTTGGGCTGCAGAGCAGTAAATCCTGGCAGTGGGCAAGCAAAAGTTAGCACTTGAACAGAAGCCTGAGATGTGAGACTACGCTTGTCATTTGAAGAGTTTAGTGCTTTTAAGCCTGTCTGAGAAGAAATGGAGGTCAAACATCTTTGAGGTATACCAGTAGAACTCCACTGACAGCCCTGGGTTGTGCCAGTGTAACCAAGAAGAGCCTTCTAATTATACACGCTAAGTAAGGCAACAAGAGGCTCCGCTTGTCCTGACTAAAACTTAGAGAATACCAACTAAAAAGCCAGTGTGTTGCCAAATGAGAGGGGATTTGTGTGTTATCTGTCATCACTTGTGGGACACAACAACAGAACTGCTACTAATTTTTGCAATTTTAGTATTATCATTTTACCTGGAATTTCTTAAAGGACTCCAACTCTCAACTTACTTTCTGGTAGAGAGGAATTACAGTCAGTCCACTCAGGTATATTTTGATGCAGTTCATCATGACAGAAACTGCTTTTGTTGTTGTGCTCCCAACCTAAAGTGTCTCATGATTGTGCTCTGTGATTATCATTAAATACGGGTAGGAACAAGCTCTGATTAATCAATTTGTAGATGCCTTCATGTAGTAGTTTGAATGGTATATCCCAATAAAGAGATACCTGAGTTTTTCCAGGAACTGGGAGAATAATATGAAGTCAAAGTTAAAACTAGACAACAAAATGCTACCAAGTAATTTTTTTTGGACTAGATGACCTCCAGAGGTCTGTTCCATTTTAAATCCTTCTGTGCTAATGATTTCTTCCATGAGGTTTTGGTTCCGCCATACACATAAAAAAAACAGCTGAAGAACAAGTGTTTCACGTGTCCTTTAGCTCCTCCCAAAATGCTCTATCAAAACTAGCAAGACTGTGACGGACTGAAATCCTCTGCAAGGTGAGTAAGAGTGCCACAGAATCCAGAATTTGCTTTATGCTGTTCAAATGCAGTTATGCATATTCGTGCATCACTCCGTGCTCTGTGTTTGGAGGTTGGCAAGATGAAAGCACGTGCGTTACCTTTAAGATATACTCTGTGACTTAACACACTTCCCCAAAGAAGCCAGCCCAGTTTTCCAGGAGTTTTTTATAACTGTTTGCCATGTTCCCCGGTTCAAGAAAGATGAGGAGCTACTGGAGAGAGTCCAGCAGAGGTCTACGAGGATGGTGAGCGGACTGGAGCA
>Ga0181612_107772_pt1 | contig 16680 bp, 9 predicted proteins | sample HoacroProtozoa21_FD_119630 | JGI IMG/M metagenome (GOLD analysis project Ga0181612, IMG submission 119630) | Hoatzin crop microbial communities from Cojedes, Venezuel. Combined Assembly of Gp0051906, Gp0051904, Gp0051908
CCTTTCTCCAGTCCTCGGGCACCTCTCCTGTCCTCCAGGACCTCTCAAAGATGATGGAGAGTGGCTCAGCAATGACATCCGCCAGCTCCCTCAGCACTCGTGGGTGCATTCCATCGGGGAAAATGCATTCCTGCTATTTGGAAAACTATGCTGCTAAGCAAAATTTATCTTATTAAATAAAATTGAGAGCAAACAGAATTACAGCTTACAACTTTCACCAGAAATTATTTTCAAGCCCTTGACAATACACTCTGCAGCGATACCTCCTGCTAGAGCCAGGGGAAGGCGGCGTGATTCAGTAATGCTTTACAGACTCAGATGGGTTTTTTCCCAAGGAAACAGAGTTGTTTGCACTGACAGCTGGGGCAGTCCTCCTGAATTTCAGTTTGCATATACTGTGCTAATTGTGTTACACCGCTTGTTACAATTTATTTTTTATATCTGTGCTTATTATTAGTTACACAATTTGGTCCCCTTATTACATAAAATCTAACAGGGTAGGAACTGAAGCATCCCCACCTTCCCATCTGCTCCGAGCTCCACACCTTCAAGACCAATTATCTCTTTCAGACACACGCCTGTAGAATGGCACTGGCGTCCGCCGTCCAGCTTCATATCCCTGGGGAATACAAACCAGAGCAGAAACAGCTCTTAATACACATGCCTGGCTCACCTCCCACCACCAATGCTGAAATCAGGTACAGCAGCATTAATCCAAACATGCCAATGCAAAGCACAGACCGGACAACTTTTCCTACAGGCAGTATCTGTGTGGTCTAAAATACATTATGGCCAGTAGTTACAGAAAAACCCCACCGTGTGTTCCAGGCTGCACCTCATAGCCCACCTGTGGTACAAAGCAAGGTTCCCCATCAATGGGTGCATCTGACACAACTTGGTACTGGGAGGGAACTGTGACTCTTATAAACCCGTTGCTCACTTTATTTCTCTGAAACACGGCAATCGGTGAGTCCCCAGTGAATCATGTACCTCACTGCTAGAAAGATCCAACACACGTATCTGCTGGAAAACACACTTCTGCGACAAAGGAAAAGACTGTATCGAGTTTCTAATCCCAGCAAAGCCCTCTTCATTTCTTGACCAGGGTTCACTTAGCACAGTGTCACATTATCATTCCTGTTTCCTGATATCGTATTTCTGAGGGGCTGGACAAATAATTATGTAAAAATAACCCTCTGTCAGAGGCATGGGATTAGTTTCTCTGCTCTTGCGCAAAACATGCTTAAAAGAACTATTTCCCATAGAGAAATAACAAATAGTAACCATTTCAGCAGGTCTCATCCAGGAAACAAACACACAACCTGAGAAACCCCATAATCCCCAAAATGAGGAACAAAAATCTGAATTACCTGAAATAATGTAAGAACAGTTTAGTTTCCTTCCGCTCCAAACCTCACAGACACAGACTAAGGAATAATGCCACTACGACTTTGAAAACAAGTCATGGAAAAATGTTTCCATGCAATTAACAGATAAGGATAGATAACACTGTAACTCATCAAATGAAAATCCGGCACCCTTTGAGGAGTCAGCACAGCAGCTTTAAAAAAAAAGAGTATCTCTGGGGACTGCAAACAATCAGTGCTCTGGGAGCAGGGATCAGAGTCAGCTGGCAAGTGTGAGCACACACAGGAACGATCCCTGGACATGAGCTGAAGATTGATGGACATCAACGCCTCCACCTTTTCTCTCTTTCAGATGTTTCTAAAGAAGATTCCTACCTTCAGGACCCTGTGAACAAGCCTGCAGTTACTGTCCCTCATCCTGAGTAGCAAGGGCTACTTAGGGTCTTCTGCTCCTCTACGTATGTTCTATATTTCTAGGTAGTATATGATCACTTGTGTTGTAAAACAGAGTAATAAAACATTACTGTTTGGAGAGAAACCTGTCCATGAAACAGAGAATTAAACTCCCTCTCTTGAGACAAATCAGAACTAAACAATGTGCAGTGAAAAGCTTATGCACATCTTCCTCTCGCTGGTAAAAGACCTCAGTGAACACTTGATATGAAATTCCTAGGTGACTTGACTTCATCCTTTTAGAGGTCCTCATTACCACAACCAACATGAAGCTAGACAAGCTTTTGCAGGACAACCCTTCATTTTCTCCCTCTCTCCTATTACAGACAAATAAGTTTACAAATGCCTCAGCAAGCCCAGGGGCTGCCACCTTGCTGCTGGGGGATCCCCAGCACAGCTGCTTCCTCCCCAAACTCCCAAAATCTCAAGAGCAAACAGGGAAGACCTGGGGCATGCCTCCGCTTCGCTCTCCGCAAACGGGCGAGTTGTGCCTGGGGTGCAGTCAGGATGGTTGGCTGGGCACAACCACTGCACCAGTGCTGCCAACCACCGCCACCAAACTCCTCAGGACACCATGCCCTGGCATGGCACCACGGCCAACAGGCCCTGCGGGGCAGCAGCATATGGAGGACAGGCACCTTATTACAAAAAAAAAAAAAAAAAAAAAAAAAAAAAAACTTTCGCTGTGTTCAAGCTATTTAGATTACTGATGGGACTGAGGAACTGCACAAACCAATATCCAGTAGTAAAAGGTGCTTACAACATGCAGAGTAGGAAAGATGGTCCTTGCCAAAGAGGATTGCAAGTGAAGAAAACTTCCTTCTTCCCCTTCTGCATATTTGATTTTCCTCAGGTTTATTTTCCCACACTGCTTTATAAGAAAGTTTTCAAGGCACTCAAGCAGGCACCAAAAAAAAAAAAAATACATCATGGGAACTTAATTTTACTACCTTCACTTTATTTGAGCAGGGAAAGCCTGAGGAAATGACACGATCAGGGATGACATTTCCTTAGGAAGCAGAAAATTAGATCCCAATTTCTGACAAGGTTTGGGGAGTTACCCTGATTTACATCAATGTCAAGCTCTAAACATTCTGTTGGTGCACACCATTTCCAGGCAGTGTTATAAACCACACTCAAAACTAAGCATATTGTTTTAGTTATGCAGGACTGCAGACAAAACCCAAAAGTTTCTGCATCTAATAGAGTTCACCGATTTTCCTGGAACATACTGGCTGACTTGGCATCCCAAATATGATGTGGGATGATGAAAAGTTGTACTGAGGAGGTAGGTAAGAATCAAAACAGGAAATCTCACTGTGTCTTTTGTTAGTCAGGCCAGGATTAACAAAACATAAATTGGATGCTGTTACCTTTGGAAGTATAGCATTTCTTTAACAAATCAAACATTATGCTTTGATGTGATCTATAAAGCCCCATGCAAGACTCCTGCTGGGCACTTGCTCTTTAAATGACAGCAACAGTTGAACACTTTAACCTGTGAATAATTCAGGAGTTCATTAAATATTAAATAGATATCTAAATACATGAAAAAGCCTCCTGCTTATTGCAAAAAGGAATCTGATAACTGTTATTTAAAGATGTAAGCCTTTTGTGTCTGTATTTTATGCTTAGTGATTCCTGACTCTCAAGATTTATCCTAAAAGCAAAGGTGGTTCATGAGACATCGATATAAGATACTGTTCTTATCCTTTGCCATAAATAATTTCTACTTATTGTTTCTGTTTATAGGGACAAGCACAACGACAGCTTTGGAAAAGACGCACTGCCAGCCAGTCCAGCAGCAGATCTCCTGCTGCCTGAGACTGCCTGCTTTAATTGATCGAGAGCTTTCAGATCCTAATTGCCATTAGTGTCGCTAGAACAAGAACTCCAGTGGCAATTTACAGGGAGAGTAGGTGGAGAAACTCCTGGAAAGCTGGCTCTAATGGGCCACTATCCTTTTTCTCTCTCCAAACATATTCAGGTGTCAGTACATCAGCTCTTGTCCTGATGTTTTGCCCAAAACAGAGTAAAGGTTCAAAATGTAAACCTATTAGCTTTGGGGGTTCATAGCTGAATTTCAATCTAAGGGAACAGGGCACCTCACAAAAATGAGCAATGGTGGCTCTATAAAATTTATACATGAGATGATTAGTTTTCAAATGTCCTGGTGTGGAAAAAAAACCCAGATTTATGCATCTTTCTGCATTTGGTTTTACATTTTGTTTGATTTGGGAGAAGCAAGGAAAGGGGGCAATTGTAAAGAAGAGCAGTGTTACTTCACTTTCCCAATTATAGGCTAAAACCCGACAGTTATCCTTCCCCAAGCCTACACAATGATAAATATTCAGGAAAAGCACTCAAGGTTAATGACTTTATCAAAATTGCCCGGCATACCAAATCTCTTGGGGAAGAATAGCAAGGAAGTGGGTAACAAATCTGAAGGACATAACAGAGTATCCCGCTTTGCTGTGTGCTTAGTTCTACTATCATTATGGCAATTTGCATGCTTCCATTCCTCCTACAAATATTCCCCTGTTTTCCACAGTCACTGCAATGCTTGTTACCAGACCTGCCAAATAACTGACGCCACGGGTGCGGCGTGTGAGCCAACCTCACCTAAATACTTCTTTACGCCTAAATTTGCATACAACTTTCTTACCCAGTTTAAACACTGAAGATGAACAAAGATTTCAGAGTTTAGATAACGAAGGCTGTTGGGAATTTCTGGCCTATGGACCCACTGACTGCTGTGGCTACATGTTACTTGGGGCGATGGCATTGAAAGCCTCTTGCTCACAGCATCATTGAACTCATTAGCGTTCTGGCCAGCACTTAGTTAATTCGAAGTTAAATTCATCAGTGATGTATCTTTAGAAACTGGATGAAGCTGGTTTGGAGCATTTCTGAGAAGAACGTCAATTCTTTTTGTCTAACGACTTGCTGCTTTAATTCAGAAGAACGGTCTGTTTCCTGGGCTTCAATCCATTCAATTACTCATATTGTATTATTTCCCTTAACTGGAGGCAAGTTTAGTCAGATAAATACCTATATTCTTGTCAAGACAGCAATATTCAGCAGCTATGCCTATTGCAGGTAAATCTCTAACCACTTAATGAATTCACTGCCATGCAGAATAAAAGAAGAGGTGAATTGGCTGGTTTTATACGGACGTGCACTGCCTGATGCTCTGGATTTTTCTGCCCTGTAGCTCATCACCTCTGGCCCCAACAGCAGGCGAATGCCTGACTGGCTGTGTTGCAGTGCCGCATCCGCACAACATCACCAGCTCTCCTCCTCCCCTGCGTCTCCAGGTCAATGCTCTGGGCAGGACTTCACAGGAACTTGGAAACTCTTAAAGGGTTCTTACAACTCCACAAAATAAAATATCATCAGAATAGGTACGATTTCAATCTGTGAATGTTTTTGCCATTAACAAAAACAAGCCTACGAAGTCCCTTTTCAAAAACATGTTTTTAAATCACAAACCATAAGGATGCATGCCAAAGAAAAAAACAACCCACAACACAACAGAACTATAAACCAAACTAACTTCCTTATCTTCTTTTCCTGGGGGGACAGACAATATGGCACCTTATTCCTCCTTTGTAACACCTCTAACAGTGATGTTATACATACATGATGTACATGGCCATCACCTCTTCTGAAAGTGCTTAGGCACCTTAAAATACTAATGAGAACTGGATTGCTCTCCGTTGGCTGCAAGCATATTAAGAGCCCTCCTGCAGGCCACCATGTCCTGTAGGCCACAGAAAGCGACTCCAACAACATCCACAAGGACTGCCAGAGTTGTACGATCTCCTTGGAAGCTGAAGGAGAAGTTGTGCCTAGAGAAGCTCCAAGGGCAGGCAAGCAATGGAAAACCAATTCCCTTCGTTGCCTGCCCAGGAATTTTGCCTTTTCTAGGGTAGCTACCTGGAGGCAGAGTTGAAGCTGGTCCTTCTCCATCCCGGCTGGGGTCAGATGGAGGCTTTGCAGAGTGTCCTCGCGCAGACCACACTGGGCAGTGCGGTGGGCAGAGAAGACGTGCAGGCACATTCCCTGTGCTGGCTGCAAGGGAGTGCCTGGCCATAACAATCCCTCTTCGGGGACAGGAGCAATGATCCCAGCACCCGGAGCACGACCTGCCCAATGGCTAAACGGCTAATATCTGCTGTGTCTGATCCCTGGCTCAAAGGGCTGAAATCCAATTCACCTCACACCGTCTGAAGCCCACCTCCAAATAAATAATTCCTTCAACTCTTGTTTAATCCATCTGCAAGCAGCTCCGCTCTTTGGTCTGCCATGACACGAACCCCCTCTGAGGGCCTAGAGTGGGTCAGCATACATGTGTGGTGGGACAGCTATCTGCTAGTGACCCGGGCATCTCCTCCTGTCCTGGAAGAGGAACAGCACCATGGCTCAACTCCACTTGCTGTGACAGCCTTTGACAAAGGCAGCGTTTACCACAGCAGCTCAGGGGTTGCACAAGGCGCACCTCTGATAACTGGCATTACCTCCCATTTTCTGCCCATCTGCAGAACTAGACAGGGATTAATTCTGATCTCCTGCTAGGAAGATACAAAGTGGATGCTGAGACAGAAATTCAGTTTCAGTATCGTTCACAAAGTACCTCTTCCATCTTTTGGAGTATTACACTTACATTAAAAAGAGGAACTCGAAGAATAGTATTAGCCTAACATTACATACAATGCTTCAAATTTGTAAGTATTATTAAAGAATACTGCGGTGTCAATATGATCCATAGTATAACATCAGTGAATGGTGAGAAGGGAAAGAAGAAATTATTTTTATAAAGCGCAAGTATCTCTCCACAATAGTAAAAAAGGTTCAGTAGTCACTGCTGCATCTCCTCATACATGTCTTCTCTTTATAAAAGTTACCGCAAAATCTCTGTGTGGTAACAGCATGTGAGTTTCCCAGGTGAGCAAGATTTTGTTCAGCACAAAAATCCAGATCTTCAATACCCTTTAGCCACGAAGATTTCCAAAACAGGGAAAAAAAGAGTAGCAACTGCACAACGGATCCTGCAGTACCACCACTAGCCCTTGAACTGCCTTGCCTCTAACCTGTGCCTTACACAATGACTTTGTATTTCTCAAAAACATAATCAAAGCCAAGCATTCAGGTAACATCATCAGTGTTGCTGGATCCTGCAGGTGCCACCTGCCTCTGCAGATCAGCCTGCAATGACAATGAGCGTTTATGTGTGTGTGTGTTAATTTAATAGCAAAGACAATAGCACTGTTACAGTGCTCTCAGTACAGGGCAGCGCTCTCATCACCACTCTTAGCCACCACTAATCCCGCATAGGGTCTGATGACTTTGGGCTGTAACACTGCAGGATGCTGGGGGACAAGGGAAGCCAGCAGGCAAGATGCTCAGCGCCTCTTCCAGCTCCCAACCTGCAGTATAGCCTTCCTTACATTGCTTTCACCTGGCTGTGCCTGCTCTCAGGGCTGCTCTGCTGGCCTAGATGGAGGAAGAAAAGCAAACTCTGGTCCTGCCCATTACCCTACTCTTGGCCATGGGAACAGGTAAAGCTGTGCCTGTCTTCATGCCACCAGCAAAGATGCCGGCAATCTTAACATAGCCAGACCCGGAGAGGACAATTTATGGCCCAGATCCACATAAGTACCTGCCCCTCAGTGACTCCAGCAGGAGACAACGCATCTCAAAACCTCTGTCAATTTAGTTTTAGTTCCCCCCTTTCCCCTTGCACAAAAGCACTATAAGTTAAAGCGTTAGGTTTCTGTCAGATACAAGATACAGAAAAAAATCTGAAGACAGAAAACTCTAGTGATTACTTCCGTTCATGACTTTATTCTCCCCACAATGTCACTCTTTGCTTTGTACTTTTCGCTTCTCTTCAGCATAACGGAGAAAACTAGAGAAAGTAATTCCCCTGGCAGATGGTGTCCTACCTTCTCAGCCCCAGCAAGTACCACCAGGTGGGCCTTCTGAAACCACAGGCAGCAAAAGCTACCATTCACCACCAGCAGCCTAGAGTACATTTCCCTTCAGAAGCCCACCGCCAGCCGCACTCTGGTGAGCCGGCAGCTGCCCAGCTGCCGGGGAGGGGGATTTGGGAAAGACATCCCAGGGGACAGCTCAAATTTCATCCTCTCATGTACTTCATGGCTCTCCTCTCCATACACCCGACACCTCTGTTTGTGTTTGTACAACCATTCAAAAACACCGTCTGGGGCCTTAGGGAGGGTGCTTGCTACTGTAGCTTGAAGGTGGCAAGCAAGGCCCACAGCCTCGAGTACTTTGCTTGCAGCGCGCTGGTAAGGGGTGACGCTGCCCCATCCACCCTGGCCAAGCATGCAGAGTTTAGCTGTGTCTGCAGGACCTGCCTTTCAGACAGGTTTGTAAAATGGATCTGCTAGTGCAGCTTAGCTGCCAGCATTGATACAGTAGAGCTCTTCTATGCTGCACACAATATAGCGGGGGCTGGCAGCCTCCCCAAAACACAGCTGCGCCTGGAGATTTCCTCACTGGCCACAGCGCCCGTGAGTCGGATCAGGGGTGGAGAAGCAGCAGCAACTCCGTTGTCAGCTCCTCTCACGTGGAGCAGTCCCCCCTCCACACACGTCCATCCCATTCTCCCACTCCTGCCAGGACTTACTCCGGTCTGTGTTAACTGCAGACGTGCCCAAGGTTCCCCGCAACAATTTTTTTCCTTTCTTAAACTATTCAGTTATCTTTGCAGAACACAAACCAGTTAGGATATCTTGCCTGGGGACAGACATTAGCAATCCAGAAGTTCAGAGAAAGCAAAGCTAAAGGATGCTGTCGCTACAGTACTTCAAAAGGGTACCAGTGTCTTCTCCCCCTCTGATCACACATCCAAAATGTGCAAAGAAGCAAGCAAACACCGTACAGCCCGAACAGAGTAGCCACAGTTCACGCTACACTGCCTCATCTGTTCTTTGCACCAGCTGTTCCTGGAAGGAGGTGCCACTGGATTGTTTCTCTTTTCCTCTGATGCGCTAAAGACAGAGGGCTTTTTTTTTTCATCTTTGCTTTTTAGCAAAGGGAACAGGGCTGGATTGTTTTGTTCTGGCACTTGCTACCTTCTCATCCCATGCTCTTCTTGCTGTGCAAGCATGGTACAAGACATTACATGGTGAAATAATATTTTGGTTTGCAGCTCGGCTTGCTACTGCTGTGATTTAGAAGGTATGACTAGTCATCAGCATTTCAAAATATATTCCTTTTTCAATGAAGAGGTAATTTCCACACGGCAATGACCATAAAAGAATGACAGTGTACCCACGAAAACGGAACAAAGCTGCCAGTCTGTCAAGAATTTGCCTGATGTGTCATCCCAGTTTAATTAAGCAAAAAAATTTACTGTAAGACACAGGAGAGCAAGTCAATTCTGCTACAAAGGTGCCTCCTTCCCTTTGAGCATTAAAAATAATCTCCCTTTGTTTCGAATTACCAATGCACAAGCAGTTCGTGGCAAATCATTCTCCAGAATTCAATAGGTGGATAAACTCATCTTTTATGCTCTGGATAAATTTGGCTCTAGATGATCTGTGGGTCTTTCAAACCCGCCTCAGCGTACCAACTGGGTATTTCCCCCAGATTTTGTGCCCTGCAGGCGCTGGGCCGACCCCAGCTACAGGCAACTCTCAGCTCTCCAGCGAGCGGCCGCGTCTTACTCCTCCGGCCAGGGGGACATGGACTTGCGGTCGACCGGCTCTGCCCTTCCCGGCCCTGCGCTGCCACTCTGAAGGCACCCGGCAAGCCGTGCCACAGAGCCTGCCAGATGACATCTCCCAGCCAAATCCACTTTCTTTTGCTTCTGCGGTTCCAGTAGGAGAGAAAAAGCTTTCTCAGTCTTTGAACAGCTGCTTCAATTCGAATAAACTTCTCTGTATCAGAGGTCTAGTGTCTCAACATCAAGGGATGCAGGGCAGCTCCACAGACATTGCTTACACCAGCTAAGAACCTGTATGGTATTACGGCCAAAATAATCTGATTTCACTGACTGAACAATCTGACCAATGGCTAAATGTACAATAAAAAAGTATTCTGTTTAAATCCAAATAAATCATCTATAGTTCTGGAAATCTAGATACAGTAGCACCATGTTTGCGTGGGAGAATGAGAAAGCTAAGACTGCTTATAAAATAAAAGTTGCATGTCTAGAGTACTCGCTTTGTCAGAGATGAGTGAAGTCAGAAGAAACAATAAAAACAGTACGTTTTTCAAGAACATTGATTTCAGGTGGGTACTCTTCTCCAGCTCAATAATCAATGACACCACAACACATGCAGTACATGTATAAATATACATACCCGACTTGGGTACAGTCTCGATATGGCAGCACTGAAAATATGCTACAGAAGGATCTTCTGCTGCTGATAAGGACTATTCTAAAATATAAAAGAAAATAAAAGAAATCAAAGACTAAAATTTAAAAATCCCACCACAATAAGCAAAGCAACAGATGTTACTGTTGAGGAATACGTAATAAAACTTCCATCACAGGTGATCTCCTCCTCCTCTTTTTTATTTCACTGGTAGGGTATCGTGCTACTGAGTCTTTACAGAAGTGCTGAAGCCCGTGCCATACATTACACAGCGAATGAGTAGGGAAGCCCCATCCTCTCTACAGGCTTTCTAGGAAGACCATCTTGAACATATTGCTTGGAATCAAGGACAGACGTTTTTCCAGTGAAAGGAGTCCACCACCCAGAGAGGCAAGGAGCCATTCTGACAGCTCCCTACTACGGCTGACAGCAGAGACCAAGCCGGCAGCCACCCAGGTGACCCACACCAGCACCCACCTGCCAGGCACACCACGACTCTGGGGCTGACCTGGAGTCTGTGTTTACAGACAACTTCCAGCTGCCAGTCATGACCTTTCTCTGCCAAACCAAAGGACTCCCTTGATTTTCAGCTTCCTGTTCCTGAAACAGCCTGATTCATGGATGAAGTCACAGCCTGCTATTATAAGTTTTCAGCTCCTTTCACTGTTTTCCAGGTTCCCCTTCGAGTCTTCTCCAGTTTTTCCCCATTACCCTTCTTGGTCACTGGGCAGTTACCACCGGCCTCAGCAGTTGCACAGATAGCAGGTATAAACATCTCTCCTTTCAGTCTCACCTTCAAGATCAGTTCCTAGCCCTGATGACCTGTCAGCCTCTGTGCTCACTAATCACATCAGCCCCCTTGGCTATGCTGCTGCATTGACACTTGGGCATGACTGATCCCACAGCCCCTTGCCCCTGTCTTCCCGTGCCTCCTCTGTCTCAGTCACTAGCTGTCAGGGCTGAACCCCTCCATGGCTTGCCTTCATTCCTTACAGGCAGGTAGCTCAGGACTTGGCTACATGCAAGCATACAAGCTCTGTGCAGGTAGATAATATCTCAGAATCCAGGCCACTTACAGCAAACGCCTTGTATTTTTAATCAGTCTCCAAATCTCAGCATCACCTGCAAAGTTACTGGGTGGCATTAAATCAAATACTTTAGAGCAACCTATCTGTTTTACAGCCATGCTATTACCTTTAGCCATCAAGGTCTGACATATCATTAAGCAACATCAAAACCACCTTGAGGTCAAGGCCCACTTTCCATAAAACTGTGTGGACTGTCAATAGCTACATTATTCTAGGTTCGGGAAATGCACATTGGCAAGAAGTCAAGAGAAGCTTGATCAAGGTACAAGATATAAAATGGTGATAAATGACTGACTGTTTATAAATATACTCACTTTCCTTATTACCTTCAGGACACCAACAAATTTACAATGTACACTAAAAAGACCCTTCTTCCCTTTGAAGCTGGCCAACGAGTTGCATACCCTCAAATTCCTTTAAGACACGGTAATGGCAATTTGTGCCATCTTCTAACCTGAATAGCTTTAGAATCTACTGATGTTTTTACCTTTCTAAAAATCTACACTTGAGGTCCAAATGCTAGCACCTCCCGCCAGGTTGGTTTTCAGGGCTATTGCACTTCCTTGCTCTGCTCTCCAACACTAATTTTTCTCATGTCATGTGCCACAGATCTGTATGTGGGGATTTCACTTGAATTTTTCATCCTTTCTCCTACACCGGTCACAGCTGGACAACAAACCCTAGCAAGCCATTTTGTTCTTTATTGTCTGAAAACCACCATATGCACCTATAAATCTCATACCAGTTATGCTGCTATTAAAACACCATTTCCTTAAGGGACCAGCTTAGTTCATCATTCTTGTAAAAGGTTTAGATCCCCAAGAGAGCTGCTGCATGCAATGCCTGGAAAAATGCAGAATGATCAATTTTCCTTCTCCTGGATCTTTCTGTTACAGCAACCCTATTTGCTTCCTTAAAAGCATGTTTAAAAGCAAAGTGGTATTTACCCTTTAATAAAGGAGGGTTTCTAATAATAAACATGCGTACAGCACTAGGAAGTTCTCCTGCAGCAGATAAAGTATGATTTCATTATTTGTCTGAATACTGTAACAACCCTTACCTATGGTAAATATCTCACCCATAAGGTGGTCTCATGATGCAGCAGTAAGTTATAGCGCAGGGGGGAATCACTTTTCATATTTGAGAAAGGCAATCCACAAGCAAAAAAACCTGGCATATGATTAATTTTGTGCTTGCCACTGCTTATTGCTGCCTGGTTGCTACACACAACAGCTTGCTTGTTCACTGGAAGCCTTGTTTGCTGACGTATGAAACTTGGCACAAATTTCGAGGCTGACATCAGAAACCATCTTTGAATTTGGAAAACCACAGTACCCACTAAGCATATCCCCCCTCCTCCCTCTGGTTGCTTGTGGAAATACAGCTCTTCCACCAAGGCCCTACACCTCCCCAAAAAAACCCTAACTCTTAATACTTAAAGAAAAACAAACTGGTGCTTCCGTGCCCACAAGCAGAGACAACAGTGGGAAGTTACCACAGAAAACTTGCCATGGGTACCAGAAAGGAAATAAAAAGCACCAGCCCAGTCTCTCATTTTTTCAGATTTCTTTCCATTGGGACCCACGTATTGCCTCTCTTTCCACAACATGGGTGACCCTCTTTACACAAAGAGGCCTCCATGGCCTTCACTGCCAGGACACCACAAAACCTCATCTACAGAGCTGCTGGAGGGGGCTGGTGTGAAGCAACCTCAGGAGCTGGACTGGAAGAGAAGCGGTGAAGGCAGCGGTCAGAAACTCATCATGGAGGGATAAAACAGGATTTTATTTAGACGTCTGATGATATGCACGGAAAACAAAAAAATTCTGAGGGCCTGCAACGGTTTGCTGGAGCAGAATGTCCAGAAACTTGCCACAAAGTATGCTTTGGAGAAGAAAGCATGGTGGAAGCCCATTGCTGTTCAATAAAATAAAATTATTATTTATGGGAGAAAAGCATTTTCCTCTATTTCAATTCTTCAACACAGGGCGTCTACGATCCTGCGCAGCTCTGAATGAGCTATCTCATCCAAAGCAGCTTGAGTCAGCGTGGGTTTACATGCCCTGATTGCCCTTGTGCCACCTAGACATGTTTAAAATTACCTCCTGAAAAGGTTTTCACTCTCAAATTCTCAGATTTCATCAAGAAGTTGTACTAATTACCATGGTTCAGAGCAGCCATTATTTTGCAAGAGAACTCTGATAATGTGCAACTGTCTGAGACTGTAAAAGCTAATCTTCCATTTTCTTTAATGAAGTGAATGCTATGAAACTACAAAAACTTACTGAGCACAAGGCTCTCAACAGAATCAGTAATCCACTTGACTTGAAGCAGAATAATGTCTGTTTTCTTTAGCATCTGTCTAGGTTTGATTGTGTTGCACCAAAAGGCTGTGATCAGGCAATGGGATATACAACTTATGTATCATATACATGCAGAACACTGTAGCCTCTTTTCTCATACCTGACTGACGATGTTTGACTACTAGGGCCTTGCTGCCCTGCACGGAAAGGTGAACACACAAAGCATGGATGCTGTCTGGGTAGCAGCTACCATTCTGGAGTATCCCAAGTTCAGGCCGGGGATGTGGGAAGGTGGCTGAGTAATTATGTACTGAGAGGACGCTGCGAATAGTCAGCCTCTTAGAGTGCACGTATGTGCATTTCCACAATTAAAATGGCAGCAAAAAAGACCTTTCGTACCCTATGGGTCTGTTTGGCCTTGGCTTAGATCTGTATATTAATGAAAAAAAAACAACTACTGAGAAAGCAATGGCATGGAGGTGGGAGAGGAGCATTGCTTTACTGCTTTTTTATCTGCTTTATAGGGTGGCTTTAGAAATGTTCTTGTCCCATTCCCACCATGAATTGTTTGTTCAGCTGGCTCAGGTTGCAGTTTCGGTGGCCTGTTTCTGTTAGATAGGAAATCTTCTGCTTCACAGTTTACAGAAGATACCACCAATAAACCTGCTGAGTAAAGCAGGTGAAACCACACGCTGGTGGCTACCTGTGCCAATTTGTATGTTAGGGTTGACTTGTCTTCGTTTGTGCTATTTTACAAGACTGCTTTGATAATACAGTCTAGGAAACTTAATTTTCCAGCTCCTTTAATAAGCCACATCCTACAAATCCAAAGAAACCAGTTTAACCAGTGCACAGAACAATCAACAGGAAGCTTTCCAAGGACTAGCTGATAAGCTGCGGTCTGTGTATAGGTGGTTTTAATCTGTGCTAAATAGCTGGACTCCTACTTTATCCACAACCAGTCCTGCCTTGCCGCTGGACTGCAAAAGGCTGGCCCCAGAGCATCATTGCTCAGCGCGTGCCGTCCCGGGGGCTGAGAGGGGAAGAGCTCTCAGTGCCACAGGACAAGGACATGTCACTTTACAGGCTGAGAGCCACAAATAAGGGCAGTTACGGGAGAAAGGAGCCCTGAGCTATCACCCACACTGCAGTCGTCTTTGCTGTTACCAAAAGCGCCAGCTATTTTAAAGCCCAGCTGTCAAATTCACCACTCAAAAATATATTCTGTGTAGATGTTTTCAAAGCTGGGTCCCTCAAGTGAAGTGAAAGGCTGACATGCTGCCACAGGAGGGTCAGGGGTTTCGGAGTGAGCTCAGAGAGCCTGACTCCAGACTGGCTCAGTGCCTGCGTCCTGCACGACCATGCACGAGCCGCCTGGGATGAGGGCCCGGGCACAGGAAGGGTCCCAGGAGGGTTTTCTAGCCATTGCGGTACCTGTGCTCCTCTGTGTCATAGGGAACCAGGGAGGACACCAGCTTTAAAGGTCTTCAGGCTGATTTTACAAAATACATAAAGCAGATCCACCTGAATTTCCAGAGGTCCTCTTCATCCAGAATGCTTATTAACTTCAGTGCAACAGCATCCAGATCCCTTGGAAAAACAGGCTATATGCTCAGATTACTTACTGCTAGACTTAGCTGGCCTTAGGGGTGACACGAAGTGTTGAGTTTGCATTTTATTTTTAGCTAATATCGCTGTGACTTTTTGTCCATAGGACAAAAATCATTTTCAAAACTGTGTATCTTATTCTTTTTGTATCTATGTTCTAAATAAAGGGATCTTTATTGTGATTATGGAAATATTCTGGAAAACTGTGTCTGCTGATAAAGATAAGAAGCCAATCGAATAACAGAAGCTCATTGTTTTCTTAGCAAGAAAAATATTCAGTTATACTATCAGACATAATGACTGATACATACACCAAGATAAAAGGCTGTCACCTATCCTACAAATACTTTTCTGCAACAAATGCAGAAAAGTGTTCACGAATCAAATATTTATTCATTTCTTTGCAAGAAATATTTCTAGGAAGTTTATGGATGTATTATATATGCATCTCAGAAATTACTCGTTCTCTGTGGAATTTCCATAATACTTTATGAATAAGTATTTTTGGCTACAACTTCCCAGAGTGTACATATACTTATGTACAAGACAGACTAAAATTAGAGGGCTGCTTTTCAGCATTTTATTCCATATGTATTTTTTTGTAAAGACAATAATCAGCCGCTACTCAGACAATAGTTAAGTCAACAGTTCTGCATGCGTCTGTCTGCTCCAAAAGCTGCTTCTAAAAAGCCGTTGTCTCTCAGAGCCCCCTTCTGCAGTATTTATGTTGATTACCACTTTCACTTCATTTAATTGTACCTGTGAGAATAAATGCGAGGAAAATTTTGCTCCAGCCAACTAACACCCACCAGAATTCAATTCATAAAACCTGTGGTTCAATGTAATGCCAGAATTTCTGTTGACCTGGTTCCATGCTTGCTGGAAACCACAGGCTACATGCACAAATCTGTCCACAGGAACATACATGATTCTCACCCACGGCAGCTGTATGAGAACAGGTGTGTGCAACGGTCAGCTCTCAGTGGGATGGTTTAGTCTACGTGCAACCTGTTCAGGCAGTCTATTTAAAACCTATTCAAGTCTGTAAGGACAAGAATAAAATCATGAGGCATGTGGGGAAATTGTCTTGGGGAAAAAAAATAACAGAGAGGGCAGGTGTCTTCTTTATAAGCAGGGAGGAGCTAGTTTAGTTTCTGAGCTGGATGACACTGCAATAAAGAACCTATCTTGCTGATGGGAACAGCACGACAGGCACCGTGCCTTTGCAGTGAGGGAGGTCCCTGCCAACGGCTGCTGTTCAGGTCCCACCAGTGCCCACTGCTGCAATCCGGGCAGGGCACGTCCCAGCTCGGGATGTGCCGCGGCCGCAGCTGCACCCCTCGCACATCCCCCGGGGAGCCCCTCTGCCTGCCCCTGCCCTGACAGCGAGGATCCCGCTCCCCACCTTGCCACAACCACCCCCAGCTGTGCCTTTACCAACCAGCACTTTGCACCTGGGAGGACGCAACGGTGCGAGCGGGATCTGTCACGTTCATAATTTGTCCTGTAC
>Ga0181612_138309_pt1 | contig 16680 bp, 5 predicted proteins | sample HoacroProtozoa21_FD_119630 | JGI IMG/M metagenome (GOLD analysis project Ga0181612, IMG submission 119630) | Hoatzin crop microbial communities from Cojedes, Venezuel. Combined Assembly of Gp0051906, Gp0051904, Gp0051908
CTCCTCATCTTTCTTGAACTGGGGAGCCCAGAACTGGACACAGTACCCCAGATGGGGCCTCACCAGGGCAGAGTAGAGGGGGAGGAGAACCTCCCTCGACCTGCTGGGCACACTCTTCTTAATGTGAATTCTTCAGGTGAATCTTATGTCTCTAACTGATATATGAAACTGTACCTGTCTCCTTTCCTCTTCCTTTTTTGCACCCTTGGCTGCTTTACAGAAGGCCACTTAGAGAATGGGGTTTGAATTCCTTGAAACAGAATCGTTTGTAATTAAAAAAGTTCTACAGGCCTTAATGCTAGGCTTGTACGTATTTTTCTTTTCTTGGATTACTAAGGTGCTCTCTTCTTTAGTTCAGAGGTTGGTTTTTATGAGACATATCAGAATGTCAATTCTATTCTTTTTCCTTTTATAGGTTTCTTTGTTAGGCTTTGTTATGAACATCAGTAAGAAATTAGTGGTGAGTGAAGTACGAGAATTATGTACTCATTTTTAAAAGTAGACATGTAGAAGCTGTGTCAGCAGTCAGCAGTTTTTAGACAGTGAAGCTGAAGGGAGCAGCAAGCTTTTAATAAAAGTAAATGAATAACCAGGTGACCTGCACGTCTGATTGTTTCTTCCACAGGGGTAGTGCAGACAGTTTATTTCAAATCTTGTTGCCATATCATATCATTACCTGTGCAAGTGTGTTTTATTTTTTTTTCTATAGCGTTTTGATTATGCTTCTGTACTTTCTTTTGGTGTTTACCAAGAAAAATAATAGTCATGAATCAGTAGTATTTGGGGGTTGTTTTAAGATACAAAAGTATTATGTGATGCAGCAAACAAGAAAATAATTTGTAGTCAAGATTCCTAACTGTATGTGTTTGTTTACTTGGTTGTAAATGATTACCCTGGTTTTGAATCTTGTGCTTTATTTTCATCTTTAATATACCATTTTTTAACTATGGAATGATCATTTAAGTATTATAACAAGGACATTCCCAGAACTGTTACCATGAAAAGCAAGTGTGATAGAACACACGCTAGTCTGACATTATTGAAAAAGTCAGTTATGTCGATGCTCGTTGTGAAAAGAGATGTTCTTGTTTAAAGAATAAAAACATTTTCATGAAATCTGCTGAACTTTATTATCAACCACTTTTAATTTATTCTAAACAAAGATATAATAAGCATGTGTAGAATATAATAAAAGGACTGGGATAGTAATTTTGAGATTATAAACGCACGTGCTTAAGGGATATCCGTGTTGAACAGTCATGAGAATTAACAGATCTGGATGTGTTCAAATGGCATTTAATATGAATAGAAACCAAATTGTTCATACAACTGATCATGCAGAGTTTTATCCTATTATAGTCATTTATTACTACATATGAAATTTATTATACTGATGAAAAAAAGTAATTCAGCCACACACCTATGTCTTTGTTGACTCATCTTGCCTGTAAGGAGCAAACTACATATGTAAAGAAATTACAAATTGGAACTAAGTGCACATCTCTCTCAATCTTCCAATAAAAGCTTTTTGAACCAAGGGCACAGACTGCCTGACCAGTGAGCCATGTGATAAAGCACAAACAGTGCAGGAAATGAAAACCCTAGGAGTAGCAGATGATGTGGGCAGCAGGCACAGGTATTTCACTCAACTCTATCTGGTTCACTCCCCAGGCTCTCAAAGAAAACTTAAACATTATTTACTCAACCATGTGCTAGTTAAAACCAATATCTCTATGCCATCTGTTCAGGAAGATGACCTCATGCAACTTTATGCCCCAACATTACGTCAGTGTAATTCTGACTAATCAATCTCTGCTTGATCACATTGTCTTAGAGTTATCCTTACCTACAGGGGGAAAAAAAAAAGTAGCCTTAGATTTAGCTGGATATTTCAGCATCATTTTGTGAAACAGTGTAAAACCCTTACTTGTTACAAAGTAGCTTGGCTCTGCTGGATTATGGGAGTTCCTCTGATAATATGCCAAAAGAAGGGCTTGACCATGTATACTCAATCCTATAATTGTAGTCTTTCACTATGAAACGTGTTCCTTTTCAGGGCACCTTTCAGAGGTATCAGCATTGTTTGGATCTTCAGGCTTTTCTCGTATCTAACTATTCTAGTCCAAATGTCTTTTCATGTTAAAATGGGATTGCTTTTATAAGCAAAGGTTGTAGTGCAGTAAAAAGGCTAAAATACTTCCAAGCAGTATTAACACATCAGTGTGAAGTGCAGTTGTGCCTCGTGGACCTTATATGTAAAAGTGGCTGTTGGGTATAATAAAAGAATTTTGCAAACAAATAAGGCGCAAAGTAGAAAAACAATTCAATATGTTAGCACAGAAGTTTCTGAATAGAAACAAGTGTGAAGAATGAGCAATGGTCTTTCAAATTCAGTGTGTGAGTGCTTGGTGTTCAGGAGTTTAGCACAAAAACGGGTACTTGATGAACACCTAGAACTGAGTCAGGAGTTTTAATCAATTCTACCTCATCTGTTGAAGGTAATGTTGGATATTTATCTCTATTCGTACTCAAACAAGAATACATTTATTAATTTGCTTTTTCTCCAGATTTTATATTGTGCTTGTTTAGTCAGATCCAGTTTACATGTGTGTGCCTTAATCCTACTTTAATGGTGAGCAGAATTTAATCCAACGATCCCGTTGAAACGTCGTGAAAGCCTGGTCAGATATTCTAGCACTGAAAGTGGTTTTAAAAGGACATTTTCACATGTCCCTGTCACTTCTGTTTATTCATTCACACCTTTGCTGCTTTCTGATATAGTTCCTGTTTGTTGCTAGGCAACTATAGCTGTATTATGCAGGGTTCTGCAGTACACCCAGAACTAAATTGGAGTGCACCATAAAGCAATAACTGATGTTAAGCTGTACTTTTTTTTTTGTATCATACCATGGCTCCAACTGTCTGTCTGTGGTGTTCATCTGAAGGATGGAAACTTTCCAGATACATAGTGAACAGAAAAATAAGATCGATCGGGCATATTTATGTTTTTTCCTGAATCTTTTGAAATACATTTGGGATGTGCCATGGCTCTTTTGAGGCATCACCATTATGATGTGTCTTATGCTTCTCAGCTTAAGTGTGTTACATCAGATTGCTAGTGAGCCAGCAGTACTGTCCAGAAACAGGCAGAAATACTAGATGATTGATTAATCACTCTTTATTTAGATGGTTGTAAAACCTTCAGGCACAAAGAGATTCTCTGTGTGCATGTGTTTTTATAGCACAGTGATACGTGGAGTTGGTGGCTACTGCTGTTCTATCCATTAGAGCTGTAAACTTCTTTAATGAATCTGGACAGGAGACTGCAGGGAAAACATTTTGTAGAAGAACCTGAAAAGTCTCTCTAAAAAGACAAATAAGGAAGGAAATTTACAGTTGCTGTGAATGAATACATGTCTAATGCTGAGGAGGATAAATCTCATGTGAGGGAATTCATTTACATACTATTAGAGTTGACATGCTAATATCAAAGCATTAAAATATGTAAATAGTATAAGTATGCACAAAATCCTAATTACTGCTTTACATTATCAACTCATTTACTCTTTATGATATTTTATGACTATTTAGCTGTGTCAGTAAGCAATTACAAAAACCTACTACAACTTGATGATAATGCATTTCTGTATATTTCCTTTTCTTCCTAAAAACATTTTTCCAGTCCTAAAAGAGAATGATGTGGAAAAGATTCATGTTGCTGAATGTCCTTTTTGCGTGAACAACATATGCTTTGAGTTTCTAGCAGTTCAGTGTTCTTTCTCTTATCCTGCTTACCAAAACAAAGGTAGATTTATATGCAGGCTAATGAGAACTGACATTTCTTACATTATCTGATACAGTTATAGTACAGATTTAATCCATTGCAGGTGTTATATCATTACAAAATAAGCTAGAAGCACATGAGCACCAAGGAAAAACTTAACAGTTATCATTATAGGAAAAGATGCTTCATTTTATGAAGCATTGTAGCTTTTCAATCATAAAGTCTTTACAGCAGGGAAGAAATTTGTCGTAAAATCTGTACTGCCAACCTGTAATAAGACAGTGTCTTTTTCCCCCCCAGTAATCTCCAACAGTTACTGAAATCAGAAAGCAGTGATGTGGTTTTTCTTGATTTCACTAAAAATGTCTGAATTTTGTTCTAGTTTTATTCATCGCAAACAGTTGCCTTAAATTAAATGAAAATTTCTTTTGGGACGTAACACTGCTCCTGTAATGAGTCTTTTGATTTATGACAAGAAACATTTCATGTCACAGCAACTTGAGACATACCAGATTGTGTTATACCAGTATCTTCAGTGGTCTTAAAGAGCTGTTGTATAGAAAAAAATAAATTTGGGGGTGATTCCTAGACTACTTGTATAGAAAGAACTACTGTTACAATCAGAGTTTTAAATGTGTTAGAAAACTGGCCTAAACCCTTAGTTTGAAAAATTGACTTTGCATTTCATTTAATTGGAAAAAAAAAATGCAATTTTTAAAAGATATTTCCTGAAATTATTTTAATAGTTACTTTTCTACAGAGGATTTATGTAAACTGTTTAGTCAAAAAGGGAGTCAAACTGTGGAGGATTTGGTCTATAATCTGAGCCTATGCTGTTGCTGAGGAACAGATGAGATAGACAATAAAGGGAGCTAAGAGATCGACAGAAACAACTTCTGTTAGAGAAAGTTAGAGACAAAAGGCTCACACAAAACGATTTTAAGTCAAAGGCAGATGACACAAGATTTAGAATTTAATGAGCCTTAAATGCCAGAGAATGTGCCAGATGTACAGTTAAAGCATAAAGTCTCCGCACAATTGCGTACCTTCCCAAAACATTTTTTTTAAAGGCTACTCAAAGCTCACATACTCATAAATTCAGTCCTAAGGAGCTCAGAAATGAAGCCCAAACCATTTCAGGTGGTTGCCATCCTCTATTCCATGCTAGTTTTCATTTTAACTGTGAAAGAGTGAAGCTCAGTTTCCCCAACACCACAAGTCACTTCCCCAGAAGCAGCGTTTTGCATCCTCTCACTGCCCGCTTGCGTGACACAGGTGGGTGTAACTTGTTAAGCAGCACCCAGCAGCAGACCGAGTCCCTGTGCACTGCGCAAACATGCATCTCCACGGGGTGTCTTGGAAATTTCCTTTCCAATTTGTGACTGCTGCTCGCCAGTGCTCACTTTCTTTGTTCTTCCTAACTTGCTGGCTTCCTATACAGAGAGTTTGATCAATCACAGTTCCCACTGACGTCTTATTTTTGTTTCCATGTATGTTAGGGCTGCATTCAGATCTCCAACATGTAACAGCTGTATGCCAATTTTGTCCTTAAGTGCAAGAGAGCTGAGACTGATTTAGACTGCTTACTGTCAGGTTTGGTAGACCTTGTGTGCCAGTGCAGATGATGGGGAGAGGTAGGTAATATATTCAGATCATTGTTCGGAATGCAATTGTACCATATTATCTTAGGTAACTGAGTGGTTCTTCGAAGTTTACGTTGTGTAGGAGACACCAACGTCTGTCCTGTTTCTGATAGCAGTCATCCAAGCAATGCTTATTGCTGTTTTAGATAATCTGAAAATTATCTGTTTTAGATAATCAGAAAATACTGGCTTTGAGGTATAAATGTACAAAATTATTTTTATCAACAGTATTTTTTCTGAAAATATTACTTCAATGGGATGAAATTATCTTTTTGTCAGTACAGGCTAAGCTTGACAAGCCATTTCAGCTCCAGTGAGAAAGAAAATAAAAATCAGATATACTGAAAATTTCTTGCAGTATTTTAAAACATTTTGATTTAATAATTCTAAATTGCTTTTACTATTCAAAATTGATACAATTTACAAAATAGGTGTAGGAAAATGAAAACAAAAAGCCATTGCACTTCAGGGCAAAGAAAAGTTTTCTGAAAATCAGAATATATTTTACAAGTTGTGATTCAACCGTTAAAACAAAATGTACATCATCTACTCAGCTATTCTGTGCTTCTACTTTTTACATTTTGCCTTGCAGTAATACCCTGATCTGATCTAGTCTGAAATAGATATTGTAGCCAAATAAAATGATTGCCTATGTGTGTGACAGAATACAAATAACAGTAATAGTTAGGGTTCTGCTTTTGCTACCTATAGACTAAGGTGTTCCTAATTACATCACACTACTTTACAAAAATATATTGTGGGACAGACTGGCTCAGTGTTGCTGGAGGCAGCACGCTCTGTGGTGTCCCTACTTACACTGCAAAAAGGAGCTATGAATGCTCCCTCAGAGCCATATGGCAGCATACGCATGGCAGGAGCCATGGGGCCTGAGAAGGCCCTGTGCCAGCTGGCCATGCCCTGCTGGAATAACGGACCACTGCTGGTCATCCTGGCTTGCCCTCAGCCTTGCGCTAGATCTGTATCTTGTGTTTTTCTTTTATATTGCAGCAGGGAGAAAATACTTACCATACTATCTCTCTCTTTGCTGTATCACTGTGCATGCTAAAGATCGAGCAGCATATAGCCTCTGTGTACAAGCTGTTTATAATGGAAATAATGAGGGGTTTTTGTTGTGGATTATATGATAATTTTTCGTGTTGAACTTCCCGATTGGAATAGAAGCTCATTAGTAAATTCAGAAAAATACATGTTTCAGCACCCAAAATGAGAGAGAGTCATTACAAACATGTAGAAAACTATTCTGGGGGAAGATATAGCTTATGGGCTATATCTTACGTGTTGTAAAAATGCAGTGGCTTTCCATAGAGTTCTCAGTTCACGTTTCAGACCCTAACAAAAAACATGTGCAGGTGTAGAGATGAAGGGGAACAAAAAGTGATGCTGAAGTCAAAGGATGGATGATTTTATGCTCTGAATGCATATTGCCAGCTCTATGTACATCAAAACCAGTGAAATCATCAAAAGTGTCATTTAAATATCTGGGAAGAATAAACTTGGAACATGTTGCACAGAACTGAGGAAGAGAAAAGAAATGAGAAGTCCTTCATTTGCTTACTCTCAAATGGTATAGGTTTCTTTACTATTTGTATTTTCTTTTCCTCCCATCTTCCTTCACTCAATAGACGTAAAATATTTTTTTTTTTACACAGACCTTTCTTCTCTGCCTTTTTAAAAATGATATTCTTAAATAGAAAGCTACTTTTGCATGTCTGCACTTTGCCATTATTTCTTGGGATCTTGTTTTTCTGTAGTAGTAGCCAGATTAAAGATGTGTGAGTTCTGCTTTAGACTAACGCAGATGAGACTCTACCAAATGACGAAACTCTGGAACCTAGAAAAAAAGACAACTCTCAATCTCTTCTGAAGTCATTCAGTTACGAAAACAAAGATTCTCCACAGATGTATGAATTATGGATAGGGTTAGAATCTTTGCTGGAACTTGTTTGGCTTTTCTTACCTTTCATCAAAATCTCATATTGACTAAGAATTACAAATCTATGCACAGTTAGATGTATAGATAGACTAGAAGATTTGTCTAGGGAATATGGAATTTTTCATATTATCTCAAGTACATCTCTCATTCAACTCTTCTGCCACCTATTCCAAACTAGATACCATCTTTTTAAGAGGGCAGTTTTGTCCTACAATAAGACCCTGAAATTCTGTACATTGGGGTATCATCTGAGTTTGTGGAAAGGGAAGGCAGATGTCCTAACTTCTTTAGTGTTTGATATCTGCAATGCACTATGCTGGTAGCAACTAACTAATTACCTGTTTTTGAGATTAGGTGAGGAAAAGTATTCATCTGCAATGGATACAGGCCATAGAGGGATGGAGAGAGCTGACTAAAGCTACACAATGATTCTATGATATGATAAAGATTAAATTTTCAAGGACTTTGTCTCAAATTCTGTGAGAAACTTGAGCACATTCTATACTTGAAGTATTTATTGATATTCTTGCCCGTTCAGTAGGCCATGAAATCCTGTACATGTGGGCAGTATGTATCAGTTCACACTCAGAGTGTCTGCTAAAAAAAAAATCACTTCTAAAAGAAAGTAAAGGTAAAATCTTCAGAATTGTTGTTGTGCTAGATGTATTTGAAACAAATTGCCTTTGACATTGTCTTATTTTTTGACCTTGGTAGAATTTTTCTTACAGCTCAAATACAAGTAAATACACCTTGAACTACATTTTTGTCTTTATCTTGGAGAATTTCCTTGTGGACTTACCTGAATTCAGCTCAAAGTCTTGATCTGAATGGATTGTAATACAAATAAATGCAATTCAATTAAAAAGAAGTTGATCTCTAGTAATAAATTAGCATCTTGTCTTGGTATTAGTGGCTGAAGTGTTGCATGTCAGTTATTATACAATATTTGCTGGGAGAAAATTAAAATAACTTGTGTACCACACAGCTAAATGGTTTCCAGCTATGTGTTTCTGTGCATGGCTGGGTTATTGCTCCATTTTTTTATTAGGTAAAATAGAAAAAGAGATTATGAAATTAATTTAATTTAAACTGAATAAAGAAACAGAGTATATATTTTTAATCTCTAAAATACCAAAAATACATGATTGTTATTAGCAAGTTGTGTTTGTGTTGTTCCAAGAAGTGACTTGAAATTAGAATGCTAGTTCTGTCATGTATACCCTGAGATTTTGAAGGCAATTCTCCATTGGCTTCCTGATATTTGTTTAGCAATATTACCATGTGCTTGAGAAAAGTGACAAACACAAGAGGGATTTTAATATTTGTACGATTTAGGCTTACTGTGGGCTGCTTATCTTTTTATCTTAAGCGCAAGATGCTGAAGAAAATGTCTCTTGCTGTTGTGATTTGAAGTCCTGCCAGGGCTCAGGCATTGACAGTAGAATATTACCTTGGCTACTTGCAAATGGCTACTGACATTAATCCACTGCCAAATACACATAAAAACCTCCTTACAGATAAAAACAGATCAGGTGATATGAACAACAATGCAGATAACACATCACCAGGTGAAAATATTTGTAAAAACTTAGGCTGAGTTACTATCCTCAGCTGAGTTGTTTATTCCCTATTTGTTCTGTGGACAATTTCTCATTTGTTACTGCAGCAGATACTGGAGGAGTTGACCAAAGTGTGCCTGTGGTGATACTATTGAGATGTACTTCATATCTTATTGGGTAAAATATGTGTTTAATTATACACACCTGGCCAGATTCTCATCTCAGTATAAATCAGTACATCTTCATAATCTTTAGTAATCTAAATGACCAGTCAAGCATCTTCGCCAGTGTTATAGCTTTCTCTTCAGAATGTGATAAATTATGTACCAGAACCTCATAATTTGATGCACAGGGGGGTTTTTCTTACAAAATTCAAAAAATCTTCCATAAGTATAGCCTTAAAAGTTGTATTCTTCTAACAGTCATCTTCTCCGTGTCATTACAACTTGATTAAAACATAACTGGTGTAACTGTACCTGTGAAAAACTTGTTCAAATCCTTTTATGGAATTTTTTAAAGTATAGGATAACTTTGTGTTTGAGGGGCCTGTGTACACTTGGAGGCTGGTCATAGACTTCTGATGAGCTTCTACTGTAATTTTGGTCATTCAATAGTGCATTTATGAATCAGTTGTTATGTGTTTTCACTTATGATTTGTGAGAGAGGATGAGGCTATTTCTGTCAAAAATATATGTAATAAACCTGGGGAAAAAAATCAACATAAAATATTGCATCACGTTGTTTCATGTCTATTTTGAGAGATGAGAATTTTATCTTGATGAGCATGGTGTTAATGGATACGTGAAACCCTTTCTGGCTAAAATTTCAGAAGACCTTTAGGTCTGCCAGTGAAGAAAGCTTGCATAAGGTCCAGCTTAAAGGACCTCATGTTCCTAAAGCTAACTGAAATTCTTCAAAGTGGTGAAGTAAACATGGACTTCTAAAAACATTTTGTGAGAACTCACTGATATGTAATTTGGAATGTATTTCCTCACTTTGCTTTAAGAATGTAAAGCTTTATGAAGATTTATAATCATAAAATCACAATCAGCGTTCGTGAAAATTCACAGAACTACGTGTGATGCTTTTATCTTTTTCTAAATTACTTTCTCCTATAACTCATTAATTATTTAAGGTCAAAGAGAACTAAATTACAATGAATGTTCTCTCTACCCTAAAGTGTAGAATTTTTATGCTCTTAAGCAATAGAATCCTGAATGTTGAATTCCATTGGTACTTAGGAGCAGGATTTCTGATTTATTGATGGTGCATCTATAGTACCGATTCTTTAATATGAGATGCAAAAAGCTATTTATCCTGGTTTCAGCTAGGATAGAGTTAATTTTCTTTCTGGTAGCTGGTGTAGTGCTGTATTTTTGATTTGGGATGAAAATAATGTTGATACCATACTGATGGTTTTAGTTATTGATAGGCAGTCAAGGATTTTTCAGCTTCTCATACAGGCCTGGCCTGCCGTCGCCATGGGAAGCTGGGAGGGGACACAGCTGGGACAGCTGAACTAAATTGGCCAAAGGGACATTCTATTCCATATGCTGTCATGCTCGGTACATCACCTGGGGGAGCTGGCTGGGAGGCAGTGCTTGCTGCTCAGGAACGGGCTGGGCATCGTTCATCAGGTGGTGAGAAATTGCATTTCTGCATCCCTTGTTTTGTATATATATTATCAGTACTATTATTATTATTATCTCTTCCTTTGATTTCCTATTAAACTGTCTTTATCTCAGCTTATGAGTTTTATTTTTTCCTGTTCTCCTACCCATCCCATGGGAGGTGAGGGGGAAGAAGTGAATGAGCGGCTGTCTGGTGCTTAGTTGTCAGCTGGGATTAAACCACAACACTATTGAACATGGCTTGTATTTTTTTAACAGTGTGCTAAACCTATAGTCTTGTACAGACTATAAATATTACATCTTTTTCTTAGTTAATACGGTAAAAATGCCCAAATACCAATTTTTTTCAAGAATCCTGGGGCCTGATTGTTCATACTGTACCTAGTTTGATTGTTTGATGCATGAGCATTGAACTGAATAGTTAGAATAGGCTCACTCATCATAGATCCATATACCACTGGACAAGTTGTAAATGACCTGAGTAACTATGTGGTAGGAAAAAAGTCTGGAACTATATAAGTGGTTGTGCTTAATAGTCTACTGGCATACTGCCTATTGACTTGTGCTACAAGCTGCTTGCCAGGAGCTGAAGGTGCTGATCCTTCACTAATTTTTAGAAAATTTTTCATATGACTCATCTTGAATTATTAGTAAAACAAGAAAAATTGTTAAGAATTAAATAAGTCATGAGAAATTGTGTAACATAAACAAAGTTAGAAAACATTAAAATTTTTGAAAGAGAAGAAAAATGTTTTCCTTTGATTTACTGCAGAAGCCTGAACAGATGTGGTAATCCTAATGGCCTTCTGTAGAACATAAAAACTAAAATGCCTTTTGCTCTGACAGTTTTTAAAGTAGTGTGAACTGTGGTTAGGGATACCAAGAAGTACATGAAAGAAGGACTTCAGCTAGAAGTGGTTTAGAGAAAAATTCCAGTACAACTGTGTACTGTCTTACATTATTTATTATAAAGCTTTACTGACATATTAATAATTATAGATCACTGTACTCATGTTTATGCTCCCAAAGAACGAATCATGTTCCCTTGCATCAATGGATGTTTAAACATACAATATTTTATAGTCCAAGGAGTACACCATCTGCACTAATACTGAACAGGCCTGTTGGGATTGTGTCAGATAGAGCAAAAATCTTGTTTTGAGTTCCAAAAAATGCACCAAGCCTCAGTTGGTTTGCCTTATATTTGTGTGACTTTAGTTACAGGGCTTACCTCAGGACCAACAGAATGCACAGTGAAAAGGCCAAATGAAAGTCCTCCTTTCAAGAATATTCAACTAAGAAATCCCAATGTCTACAATAGTAACAATAAGGTAGAGGCACAGAATGGGCCCTTTCACTCTGTATTCTGAAGAACTACGGCTTCAATATGCTATTACTGCTTTACCTGGAACATCTGCTATGAAATAGTGTGGATCATTAACCTTGTTTAAATTAAAAGCTATCACTTCACAGAATCACAAAATGTTCTGGGTAGGAAGGGACCTCTGTGGGTCATCTAGTCCAACCTCCCTGCCGAAGCAACTCAAAATGGACCTGGGTGCAACTCAAAATGGATCTGCTAGTCCTTTTAATTAGGCAAACACTTAATCATGTTGGAACAATTTGGACCAATTTCCTACCGAAAGATACTGAACTGCTCTCCTTTTCGCTTCCATGGGCCTGAATGCTCCTAAGAAACAAGTCTATGGAAATGCTTTTTCCAATAGTTTCTCCGAAATATTTCCTGAAAGCTCTGCTCAGTTCCCTTTTGTGGAAATGACACCTTCAGATTTTGGAAACAAAACCGTTCTTTCAGATTATTCAGTCGCTTAAGCTCAGCTTCTCTCAGACACCTGACTATGTGGACATTGGGTTTATAGTTTGTCGTTGCAAGGGTGTCTGGATGGGTGAATGTGTTACTCTCATTTCATACTTCTCTCGAGTTTCATTTTGTACTAGGCTCCCCAAATAAAGTGTCATTTCTGTGTGGACTGTGGACCAGAAGCAAATTCCTGTTCACTCTGGGAGTTTAAAATATATGCAGATGTAAACAATAACTGTACACACCTTGATCAGGATTTCATTCCTTGGGAATCCTTATCACATTAGAGAGTTCTGTGGACTTTGGCAGAAAAATCCTCTGAGAGATCTGTTTCTTGCAGGCAGTTTGTGTCCAAAGTACGGAAGCCGTGTCTCCCAGGTCCAACTTTTCTCTAAACCTGCTTTGACCATGAGTTAAATCTTCTTATCCCTTCTCCCCACCTATCATCTTATTCCTCACTGATGTTTGCCGTTACCAACAGCTTGCCCTGACCGTTAAGTCACTCACTGACCTATACAATCTCTATTGCTTTAAAGGCTACCATCAAGGCTGTCTGAAGATTTTTTCTTTCTTCTGAGCTAAAAAAATGTTCTACTACCTGAACTCTGAAGTGCCAAAAGATTGCAAATCAACTCGCTCTGTTACTTTTGTTGACTTGTAAAGGAAGCAAGAAGTTATGGATGTGTGGTAGTGTTTTTCGTTTCTGCCTTAGCTTACAAATTTCCTCAGAGCTATTATGGCATGGACCCATTATTTTCTTTATTCTAGTTTTTGTTTTGGAATGGAGAGTTCATTTCACAGGGATGACTTTCAGTCCATGGACTGTTCTGTTCAGGAGGTAGCCATGCTTTCAGACATGAGTTTATTCTTTTGTGAGCATTTGTTAACTTTGGTGTGGAAGTTACAGCAGAATGATCTTTAGTTCGGACACAGTTTAGAAAAATTTCATTGAGGGAAAACGAAAGAAAAATAGAGAAGAAAGGCCTGGCTGGTGTCCTTATACTCACGCAGTGTGGTGAGCTGGGAGCAGTACTTCAGCAACAGTTTGGCAGCTGAACTGCAGTGCCTTAGTGAAGGGAGGCTACCTTCGCTGCGCTACACAAAGATCAGTCTTAATTTATTTTTTCATATTCCAAAACAAATTCTTTGTCTTCAGTGGTGTCCCAGGAATATATGCATTTGTTCACAAAGTATAGCCCTGACACCTCTACTTAGTTAGATGGTGGCTTTGAATGGAATTGTACAAAACTGAAACAGAATCATTTTCAATTACATTTATTTAACACTGTATGATATCACTGTAGTTGTTCTTTCTATTCGTCTACCGCAATAAAACTGTAGACAATACTCTACAGGAAACTTTTATATATAGTGAAACGGCTTTATTTTTGGAAGACTATAGTTCTCCACTTGGTGGTCTGCCTGTTAAAAGCAAACAGTTATTTCAGTTTAGAACACAGTTCAAATCAAACATTAAATACTGGCTAATGTCATTGTTGATTCTGGGACAACTAGCTCCTGCACTCTAATCTGCTACATTGCACTGCGAAAATATTTTATTATATTTTTATATTTTGTATATTTTATTATATTTATTCTGCTAATCATAAAGGTAAATAAAACATTTCTTTACAGAAATTGAACAATAGGTACATGGCTGGGTCTGAGCATAAAGTAAGTCTGCATGGCTTTTGCAGACAGTTAAGACCTCATTCTTCCCATGTGCTTACCTGACTGGATGCTATGGAGGGACATAGGATAGCAGCAAATCCAACTTCTCTGGAGATGTAGGATATAGTTTCATGACAGTGTTGATGTGGTCCTATCAGCTCAGCGCAGCTAAAATGGGAGAGAAGAGAGGATTGCAGGTATATATGAAATACTCCACAGATATATTTGGAGATGAAGTGATGAATGAAATATGAACACTACAGAGAGGGCGCGTTGTCTCTTTCTTTGTTTTAAGTTTCTTTAGGAGAAATAATGCAAAGTGATAGCATACCTTCTCCAAGCAGAGCATTGCTACTGTTTTAACCACATGTTGAGAACCTAGTGGTTTGGTCCCAGGTCTTAAAAACATTTAATTAATTTTAAACAATTTTTAACTCACCAATCATGCACTTTGGGAAAGCGTGTATTACTGCCTGCTGGGTTGCCAGCTAGCAGTGCTGTTTTATATGCCTGGTCCTTTGGTGAGTCATCGGTCCTCTTAAATAAATATGGAATGGACATCGGCTGTTTTGACCACTAAAACTGTAATTTTACTCTATCTTATTACAGACTATATAATTTCATGTGCTCTCTCAATCCATTAAGATATAATCTGTGCCACGTTAAAACAGTTTGTGTTCTCACAAGATAAAAAATATGGATGTTTAAATAGGTTGCAACAGCTCAAAAAGGCCGTATTTTCTTAATTGTAAAAGGTGGTTATAGTATTTTATCAAGGAGTCATAATCTAAAAATTCTAAAGTTCTTTCTTTCAGAACAGTTTTTCATTTACTGTATATACACACACACACACATATTTTCTATATAAAAGCTTTCAGATGAAAGGCTGCTTAATGAAATAACTATATTTCTCTCCTATTAGTATATTTCAATACCAAAATTTTATATGCACTATTCTGTTATGATTGTAAACAGTAAATTAATTTAGCCATGCAAATGCAGTATATTTATTTTTAATGTCTCTCTATATTGTACTTTTTGTTCATGCGCTAGTGTATTATTATATCTGTAGTATATAATTATTAGGTACTTATAGTAATGACATTTTGCTTTTATGTATGTCTACAAATTCCGAAATTCCTATATCATGATACTTTAATGTAGGGTATCGTTATATCTGTAAATTTGGGAATTTGTAGACATAGTGGTACTCTAAAGTATTATGATAACAGACGTATTTCTTTTTGTTTGTTGTAAAATGGCAATCCAAATCCATAATTCCTGATCTTATTTCTACATTTAGATGTCTGGTCAGTGAAGGACAGTATATTATGGATGTAGGATGAGCTTGTGGTAGTGTGAAATTATGGATTTAAGCAATGTCTGCCTTTCTAAAAAAATGATATCCCTTTATATGGGGATATGATCTAGTGTTTTAAATAATTGATAAAACATGCTTCTACTGTTCAGAAGATGATGGTGCATGGTATTTTTCAATAGCTCAGTGTTTCTGACTAATTTATGTGAAGTCAGGACAAAATACTTATATGGGTGTACTTTAGGCTGCTTTTTATCTCCTGTATGTTGTCTGTCTTATACATTATTGTAATATAGGATTCCCCTGTTTCTTCTGTGACACCTATAGCATCCAGTATCATGCTTCCCTTTTAGATACAAGGAATTATGTGCTATGCAAAACAAATAACATAGTTCACTGGAAATTTTTTTAAATGTTTGCTTATGCCAGTGATAGAGGGTAAGATGTAGATCCAGGTCTGAAAAAATGACCAGGCTGCTTTTCTGGAACGGATTGTGGAGAAAGTAGGAGCAGAGCACAGAAAACTGAACTTGAAGAAACTTTGGATTTAGAATGTGTTGCACTGCACACCCGTCTTGTTTGAAGGCTAGACTCCTGGACATTGCCAGTTTGGGGTAGAAAAATAATGTATAAACACTGACTAACTAAGAAAAAGGGAGTTTTCCAAGAATTTGTTCTCTTTGGTGATGTTTTACTTTGTCAGAATATCCATACTTCATGTAGTAGTAGTAGTAAATATTAAAAGTATTTACATTGAAGCTATTCCAGTTGATGCCTTTGCTGTACTGAATTTTACTAAATTAAATACATGAATATTTAATATTCCTAAATGCTTCCACAAAGCCTATAGCCACTTTTTGGGTAAAATTCAATTGCCTCTGGCTCAGACTGAAGAAAAGCCTGCTTTTGAAACAGCTATTCTTAGAAAACCGTGCTATAGAGCACAGTGCAATGGAATTGCTATGCATAATGTTAGGGCAATTTCTTTTTGCCTTTAGGTGCTACGACCAGCTGACATTTCAGCACAAGGATTCTTCAGAGCAATGTAGAGAATTTGATGTGACAGTGTCTCTGAGTCAACAACTGAACTTAAAGTATCATTATGTATACAGCTTGTGTACTAGCCTCTCACATAATCAGAGTTTTCTCTGTCTTGTTTCCATATGTAGTTGTCTCTTTGTTTGTTCTCATTTTTATTTTGACTGAAGCATACTTAAATGATTGCATTTCTCACCCCACCCACCCCCCCCCCCATTCCTTTTTCAAGATTATACCTTTTTGATTGCCTTTTAGGGTTC